>Ga0214919_10003024_pt1 | contig 25855 bp, 28 predicted proteins | sample LL1503_MetaG_FD_177994 | JGI IMG/M metagenome (GOLD analysis project Ga0214919, IMG submission 177994) | Freshwater microbial communities from Lake Lanier, Atlanta, Georgia, United States - LL-1503 | ecosystem: Environmental > Aquatic > Freshwater > Lake | place: USA: Georgia | collected...
AAGCTTCAGTTTACTACATATTTTCCTTCACATACGTTTTGGAAAATAACCTTAAACTTTCGCTAAAGCTTCAGTTTACTACATATTTTCCTTCACATACGTTTTGGAAAATAACCTTAAACTTTCGCTAAAGCTTCAGTTTACTACATATTTTCCTTCACATACGTTTTGGAAAATAACCTTAAACTTTCGTTAAAGCTTCAGTTTACTACATATTTTCCTTCGTAAACTCCGGAAAATAGTTCTTTATCTACGGATAAATCCTCCGATAAATTCATTGTAAACTGTGAAAACATTAATATATATATATACATATTTTCATATTTGTTACACAATAAAAAAAATTGATGGTTTTTTTTAATAAAAATTATTATAACTTCATTAAAAAATTTATATTTTAGTTATCTTTTTTTTTAAGCCAAATTCTATAATGGGTGCTTTATTTTCTAAAACTATTATATCATCTTTTCGTAATATTTCATCGCCCATGAGTGATAGTTCAGTTTCTAACTCATCGCCCATGAGTGATGGTTCAGTTTCTAACTCATCGCCCATGAGTGATGGTTCAGTTTCTAACTCATCGCCCATGAGTGATGGTTCAGTTTCTAACTCATCTCCCATGAGTGATGGTTCAGTTTCTAACTCATCTCCCATGAGTGATGGTTCAGTTTCTAACTCATATCCTATGAATGATAGTTCAGTTTCTAACTCATATCCTATGAGTAATGGTTCAGTTTCTGACTCATATCCTATGAGTAATGATTCAGTTTCTGCTAAAGAAAAAGAATACATTATTTACTTATTGAGATCGTTTATCACATGTGAGACACTACATTCTAGTGCTCCTATTTTTGGTATTTACAATCTCGAAAGGAAATCTGGATATAGAGATGGTTTTTATTGCAATGATATACATCATTGTTATCCGGATTGTAAGCATTTTTTATATACTTATACAATCAAGATAACAAATATCGTTACTGCGCAATGTATAGAATTTCCTGGTGTAAATGAACATCTCATTTGTGATCATTCTGATGTGTCATATGAAGTTGTAAAGAAAATCAGATCTATTATTGATCATGATAATTACGAGAATTTTGATACACCTATTGTATCAAAACAAACTTTATGGTTATCAAAAAGATTTGCAAATGGTTCTACAAGTTCTTATTCGCAGAGAATTTTTATTGATATCATGACACACATTTCTCTTAAAACAATAAAATTCCCAACAAATCATGTTGGGTTTTTGTTTCCAAGAGTATTAGATGTTTATGGTTTCTACGAAAAAATATTGGATATTCAATGTCAGAAACTTATTGAATTAAATATGATTTGTAAGAAATCCACTCCTTATGATATTGAATATTTTTATGCTCAGTATGAACATATAAGAATGATTATTAATGATTCAATTTCAAATCTAACGTGGTTTGATTTAGTTGAGATTGAACACAAAAAAGATGCGATATGGGCTATCGAAGAGATTACATATGGGATCAATAAAACTGGGATTCCTCGTGAAGTTATATCTATTCGGTCGAGAATGAAGTCTGATATGCAAGTAATTAGTCAGTATCGAAATACTGGATTATATACGAATTGTTATTGGTTAATAATTCATCCTTCTAATAAGTTTGATTTCGATAAAAAACTCATTATCTGTGAAAAAGACAATATTGAGTTATTTGCGAGTCTATTACCCGAATGGTTTAAACAAGAAACAATTGATTGTTTTGGAGTTAATCTAAAATAATTGTATAATTTAACTATTTCATTTATAATATTATCAATAGTTTATATTTTATGCTGTTTTTAACTTTTTTTTATTAATAAATTATTGTACACCTTTTAACATTTCAAACGCAGATTTTTAATTCATTTCTAACTTGTTCTAATTCAATTTGTCTACATATTGGAATTCCTCTTGCTCCATGTAATAATATTGCATTATGTGTTAATAATAATACTTTTTTAGCAATTGATATTTGTGTAAACTTTGCTAATAATATTTCATACATAACTTGATATTTTATATTATTCCATGTAATTAATTCATCTGGTTTTAAAATAATTAATTTTCTATTTTTTCTAGCAACGAAACCATCCCCAATTCCAATATCATTGCCAGAATTTTTACAAAACCAATATGCTTTTTCTTTATCAACAATTTCTATTTTTTTTGATTGAAATGCATGTTCAACTGAATTATATGTTTTATCTTCATATATGAATTCATGAATATATAAATTACTTAATATTTTTCTCCAATCTTTAATTTTATTTAATTCATCATATATTTTGTAATTTAAAACTTCTTCATTTACACCTTTTCCAGCTAATTTATTTGCTGATTTGCTATAATAAAATAATGTATCCATCTTAATAGTTTCAATCGTGGTTGTCATTTTAGAATATGTTTGTTAGTGTTTTATATTTATATATTTATATATTTATATCAATTTTTTTTATGATTTAGACTATATAAAAATCGGCGTTTGAAATGTTAAAAGGTGTAAAAAAAAATATTATGTCTTTTTACAATATTATCAATGATTTATATTTTAAACTGTTTTTAACTTTTTTTATTAATAAATTATTGTAAAAAAATATTATGTCTTTTTACAATATTATCAATGATTTATATTTTAGGATGTTTTTAACTTTTTTTATTAATAAAATATTGTAAAAAAAATATTATGTCTTTTTTTAACATAATAATATTATTATGTCTTTTTTTAACTTTATCAATATTTGTATTAAATATATGTAACAAAATAATACTTTAATAAATTATTATGATATAAATATTATTATGTCTTTTTTAACATAATAATATTATTATGTCTTTTTTTAACTTTATCAATATTTGTATTAAATATATGTAACAAAATAATACTTTAATAAATTATTATGATATAAATATTATTATGTCTTTTTTAACATAATAATATTATTATGTCTTTTTTAACAATAAATACAATGATTTATATTTATTGTATTATAATATTATTTTTATCAATATTTGTATTAAATATATGTAACAAAATAATACTTTAATAAATTATTATGATATAAATATTATTATGTCTTTTTTAACATAATAATATTATTATGTCTTTTTTAACAATAAATACAATGATTTATATTTTATAGTAATATAATATTATTTTATTAATATTTTTATTATATCTTTTTTTACATAATAATATTATTATATATTTTTAACAATAAATACAATGATATATGTTTATATTAATAAAATATTTTTTTATTAATATTTTTATTGTATTAAGTATATGTAAAAAAATCTATATTTTAATAAATTCTTATAATAAAAATATTATGTCTTTTTTACAATAAATACAATAATGTATATTTTAGGATGTTTTTAACTTTTTTTATTAATAAATTATTGTAAAAAAAATATTATGTCTTTTTACAATATTATCAATGGTTTATATTTTATACTATTTTGTATTAATATATTATTGATTATTAATTATATTTTTTAAATATGGAAAATTATTATGTCTTTTTTTATGTCTTTTTTTATGTCTTTTCTTATGTCTTTTTAAAAAAGCACTTTTTATTTTTTTTGAAAATGAAAAAGGCGATTTTATTTTGTAATAATTTTTAATTTTTTGTGTCAAAAATATTTTTAAACACAAAACCCAAAAATACCATTTTTAAAAAGACATAAGAAAAGACATAAGAAAAGACATAAAAAAAGACATAATATTTTTTATATTTTTAAAAAAATAATTAATACTCAATAATATATTAATATAAAACAGTATAAAATATAAATCATTGATCATATTGTAAAAAGACATAATATTTTTTTTACAATAATTTATTAATAAAAAAAGTTAAAAACAGCCTAAAATATAAATCATTGATAATATTGTAAAAAGACATAATATTTTTTTTACAATAATTTATTAATAAAAAAAGTTAAAAACAGCCTAAAATATAAATCATTGATAATATTGTAAAAAGACATAATATTTTTTTTACAATAATTTATTAATAAAAAAAATATAAACCATTGATAATATTGTAAAAAGACATAATAATTTATTAAAGTATTATTTTATTACATATATTTAATAAAATAAATATAAATCATTGTATTTATTGTTAAAAAAGACATAATAATATTATTATGTTAAAAAAAGACATAATAATATTTATATCATAATAATTTATTAAAGTATTATTCTATTACATATATTTAATAAAATAAATCATTGTATTTATTGTTAAAAAAGACATAATAATATTATTATGTTAAAAAAGACATAATAATATTTATATCATAATAATTTATTAAAGTATTATTCTATTATATATATTTAATAAAATAAATCATTGTATTTATTATTAAAAAAGACATTAAAGTATTATTCTATTACATATATTTAATAAAATAAATCATTGTATTTATTGTAAAAAAAGACATAATAATATTTATATTATTTTTTATTACATATATTTAATACAATAAATATAATATTAACATTAAAAGTACTTTAGTATTTGGTACAAACAACCTAAAATATTTTATTTATTAAATTATATTTAAAAATATAATAATATATATATATTATAATGTCAACAAAATATAAATGCCATAGATGTTGTAAATTTGAAACACATATATATTATGATATAAAAAAACATTATAATAGGAAAAATCCATGTAATAAAGTTAAAAAAAATATGTTTATGTCAGATGATCAATTATTATGTTTAAGTTTAATTCCATATTATAATGATATACATAAAATTGATTTATCTGAAATAAATTTTTTAAAAAATTCTACAATTATTGATAAAAGTAAAGATAAATTATTTGAAAACTTAAAGAATATTGATAAAAATAATATTAAAATTTGTAATTATTGTAATGAAGAATTTCCACTTTTAACAGATTTAAAAAAACATATTATTATAAATTGTTTTTATAATCAATTACAAAAAAAAATAAAAAATAATTCTAGTGAAAATAACCGTAATTTTAATGAATCTTCTTCTATATTTTCTGAAGCTAATCATAATGAAATGGAGGTTCATCATTATTTTACAAATAGTAATAATATAAATTCGAATAATACAAACAATAATACAAACAATAATATATATGTTGATATAAAACAACAAACACCAATACCATTTGATGAAAACTGGGATATTTCAAAAATTAGTATAGGTGATAAGTCAAGATTTATGATATCACAATTTATGTATACAAAATTATTAGAAGAAATATTAAATAATGAAATAAATCTAAATGTAATAATTGATAAAGAAAAGAATTCTGGAATGGTATATAAAAATGATATTGATAAATATATGCAAATGAAGTTAAAAGACATTGTATCAAATACAATGGATAAATTAAATAAACATTTAAATGATATAAATAATAGTGATATAGATGCGCTAAAAGAAATTAAAACATTTTCACGCCAAATTATTAATAAAAAACATAATGATTATAAAAATAATGAAATAATTCAAGAAGGTGTAATGAAATGTATGACTAATATTTATGAAAGTAAAAAAGAAGAAGCAACAAATATTGCTAAAAATGTTATTCACGATGTTGAAGAATATAGAATTTAATCGCTATTTTTCTTCGTAAACTATGTAGTAAACTGGAGTGTTAGCGTAAGTTTATGGTTATTTTTGGAACAAATGTGAAAGAAAATAACCGGAATGAAATGAAGGTTAGTCGCTATACTCCGAAGTTTACGAAGGAAAATATGTAGTAAACTTACGCTAAAGCTTCAGTTTAAGGATATACTCCGGAGTTTACGAAAGAAAATACATTTCATTCTGATTTATAATAATATATAACACATATTATTATAATAAAAAAACACCCGATCAGGGACTCGAACCCTGGACCACCAGATTAAAAGTCTGGCGCTCTACCAACTGAGCTAACCGGGTTATATATTGTATTATAAAATTGTCTTTAAGTACTTTTATAATAAATAATAAATAACATCATTATTAAATTAAAAGTACCACATCCAAAATATTTAGTATATGACATAATATTTAATATAGTTATTTTATCATTCTTATTTCTAATTGGTATTGAACATAATTGTTTCAGTATATTTAATATATCAGATTCATTTTTATTATAATAAATTTCCTGATATCCCAAATGAATATTAAATAAAATTAAATAAAATAAAATAGTTGGAATAAATGTTAAAAATTTTACTGAATTTATATAAAATAATGTACACAAAATTGATACAAATTTAAAAATATCAGCAATATGGTCATAATAATCTCCAAATTTTGAATACATTTTATATTTTCTAGCAAAATGTCCATCCATACAATCAAAATAATATGAAACTAAGTACATAAATGATGCCAATAAATATTTACTATTTAATAATAAATAAACAGTATATCCAGAAAATAATATTGAAATAGTTGTTAAAATATTTGGTGTTAATCTAAAATAATATGCATATGGTGATAAATATTCTGATATATCAATCAAAATATTATCAATTGGATTTTCGTATTCACGTGATATTTTTCTCATTTTTATAATTAGTTTTTATACAAAGTTATATACTATATATATAAAAATGTTTTTAAATTAAACATTCATTTCAAAAATACTTCGATAAATTCATACTATATGTATAAGAAATCTAGGTTTCCTTATTAGGAACAATCAAATTCTAGCCATAATAAATCATTATTTTGATAAATATGTGCAATACCACTATCACCCCAATCAAATGGTAATTGATCACAAAATGCCATTTGAAAGAAATTATTAAATTTTGATATATCAGATGTAGATTGGCTAAAAATACTTGTTCCACCTATTTTAATTCCCCATGATGGCGAATATGTACTATTATTATAGTTTTCAAAAAAAATATCATTATATTCGACTGAATAATATTTTAATATATAGTCTAATTGATATAATTCTTTGGTTTCTTCCCATGAAACAATTTGATATGCTGGAAATGGAAAGATTCCATTTTTAATAATAATTTTTTTAGATAGATTTTCTTCATTTAGTTCAATTTTTGTAACAACACTATTAAACATACATTCTTCTAAATCATCAATAGGTACAAAAATGCGATATAAAAACTTATTATTTTCACGTGGATCTGTAAATTGACCTATAAATGTTAATGGCATACCATTATACTCGCTAATTGGCCATTCTTCATCTTCTATAAAAAATGGTATTGAACCACCAATTTTATTTTCATAACCAGTTTCTTCATCTATTTTTCTAAAATTTGGATAAAACACTTTTCTATAAAATGTTTCATCTAAATTATCAAAATCAATATATGGGATTGAATTCATTTTTTTGAAAATTTGTGTACTTAATATTTTAAGACTTAACATTAATTAAAAATCATTTTTTTTTGATAAATTAAAAATTGATTTTTTTTTTATATAAAATCATTATTATATTATAAAATATAAATTATACAAAATGTCATTCGATTTAAGAGTTATTAAACAATTTAGTGGCTCAAATGCCTCTATATTAAAATTACAGTGTAAGTTTACACCAGATATTACAATAATTCCTGCTATATTTGATAAACCTTATTTTAAAATTGCTATTGTTGCACCATTAATATACATTAATAAAATACGAGCAATAATTGAAAAATTTAAATGTATATATCAATGTTTTGCTTTTTATACACAAGACGGAACATGTATTAGACATGTTGAAAAAAATGACTTTATTGGAAAAGGAAACGTAAATGGATTTGATGAAAATAATTTTGGCAAAATATTTATTCCTAATGGATTTGATAAAGTTATTATTATTCTTAATAATCATCGATCTACATTATCAGTAATAAAAGATAAAATTAAATCTGATTTGGAACTAGATTTTAACAAATTAAATGAAAGTTGTATGTCAGTTATTAAAAAAGGAACAGAGTCTATAGATTTATTTGTGGATTATTATTTATTACAACATTTAAAAAGTTATGAATTAGAATATTTAACTAATATTTTTTCTAAAAATATTAATGTTATATCAATTTCTAGATCAATACAGGATTATTGTATAAGATTTATATGTGAAACATATTTTGGACTACTTGAATCTATTATCAATAAAGGTGTTAATATTGAATTAAATATTGATAATTTAATATACTATATAACAGAAGCAGATCCATTAAATGTAAAAATTGCATATAATGATAAACGTAAAACATTTTCATTGGTTGTTAATTCTGACGAATCAATTGAGTTTGATGTTATACTGTTTCTTACACAAAATATTAATGAAATTATTCCATATAGTGGTATAATAAAAAAAAATATTACTATTATTGAAAGTGAATACAATCAATATTCATATTTAGATGGTAATGAATTGGAGAGGTTACTCGATTTATTGCAAAATCTTGATATTCCAAATATTTCAAGATTTAATGTTTATGAATATAAATTTACACCAATTCCTTTATTCAAGTTAAACCCAAAAGAAAATACTATTCCAGCAATTGAATTTAAATATTTATTAGATTATATGTGGAAAAGAATAAATGAAGAAGAAATGAAAAATAATAAAAATGGATATCAAACTATATTTGGAATATCAAAAAAAATGAAAATACCTGCACCAATAGGACGATTTTCAAGTAATTTTTTAGATATTCAAAATAATCCCAATCAATTGTATAGTTTATATGATAATAATAGTCATATACAATGAATTTGTCGAAGGATTTATCCGTAAATAACTCCGAAAAATATAAATAATGAATATGAAAGTTTATAATTTTATCTAAACTAATAATATGAATTCAAGTGAAGAATTACCTTTATATAATTCTTTAACAAAAAATACGTTTTCAATTACATATACTTTATTGTTAACAACAGCAGTAATAACATTTATTGAAGCTATCAGAACACCAAATGCAAAAATTAGACATATATTAAATTTAGAAACATGTATATCTTGCGTTGCTGGTTATTTTTATTCAATATTTATTGTTCAGATAAATAAAAAAGATATTGAATGGAATAAAATAACAGAAACACGTTATATAGATTGGTCTATTACAACACCAATGATGTTATTAGCTTTATGCTTGGTATTAAGTATGAATAGTAATACAATAATACATTTAAAAATATTTGCATCAATAATAATATTAAATTATACGATGTTATTGATTGGATATTTAGGAGAAATTAAAAAAATAGGAAGAAATATAGCAACATTTTTAGGATTTATTGCTTTTTTACTAATGTATTTTATAATTTATATAAATTATGTTAAACCAAAATATACTAAAGCAAATTATGTTATATTTGGAATATATTTTATTGTATGGAGTTTATATGGTATTGTTTATTTATTTGATGAAGAAACTAAAAATGGAATAACAAATATATTAGATCTAACTGCTAAATGTATAGTAGGGTTGGGTTTATGGATCTATTATACAAATGTTATTTATTGGTAGATTTATTTTATAGAATTTGGTATTTTCCAAAGTATACTCTGGAAAATAGTTCTTTATCTACGAAATTTAATTTATAAATGTACTGGTCAAATAGTATTTAATTTGTTATGCAGTGTTTAAATTTTTGTACAGAGTTAAGTTACTATACAATATTTAATTTACCACATAGCGTTTAAATTACCATTTTGTAATTGTGATTTCCTTCCTTGCCTTCATCATCTTCATTCGCTATAACAATATAGTTTCTGAATTTTAATTCTTGAAAAGGAGTTCTACCACTAGAACAAAAGTAACCCTTTTTTTTAGAAAGGATTTGACCTATCGTACTAGCCCTAACTTCAGAAGAACGACAAAAGATTAATCTTTTTAAGGTTTCAAAAGAAATTTCGCAAACATCTTTTGGCAATATCGATTCATCTTCCTCCGAAATGACAGAAACATTTGAGCTTGAAGCTTGAACATCAGTCATAACAGAGCTGTTTGAACTCGAATTATCTTTCTCAGTTACCATCGCTATAGAGCTATTGGAACCTGAAGTTCCATGGTTAGCAGCACATGGGATGATAAAAGAAAAGAGAACCACAATGATTCGAAAAATCAGTTCCTTCAATGTTTGAAGAAAAGAAACTTTTGAAACGTTAGCTTCATGAGTTGAAACCTCGCACTCAGCCATGACAGCTACCTTCTTAGGCTCATCTTGATTAGCAATTAAAGTTTCTTCACAAGCAACAGGATTTGAATCCTTTCCACCATGAGCATGAGACTTTGAAGTTTTCTTCCCACCACAATTGGCATGTAGAGTTTCTTCACAAGCCACAGGATTTGAATCATTGTTGCCACGAGCATGAGACTTTGAAGTTTTCTTCCCACCACAATTGGCTGGTAGAGTTTCTTCATAAGCTACAGGATTTGAATCCTTTCCACCATGAGCATGAGACTTTGAAGTTTTCTTTCCACCGCAATTGGCAGGTAGAGTTTCTTCATAAGCTGTAGGATTTGAATCCTTGTTTCCACGAGCATGAGACTTTGAAGTTTTCTTCCAACCACAATTGGCAGGTAGAGTTTCTTCATAAGCTGTAGGATTTGAATCCTTGTTGCCACGAGAATGAGACTTTGAAGTTTTCTTGTTACCATAAGCGGCATGGTTTAAAGGAGGAGAACCAGGTGCTGGAATGTTGATATGGAATGTACCACTTTGGCCAGAAGCCAAAAACTGTGCAAACATTTCCATTTCAGGACACATTTCAAAACTCATATTGGCTGCACTTGGTGCACCAATTGGATTTCGAGCAATGTATTGTTTGGAACTAGCATCAAAATCAACCCCATCGTTGATAACCTCCAAATAGGCAGCATCGCCATATTGAATACAGAAATCCACTTTCTGTTTGTCTGATAGAAATTTGTATGCTGCTTCAACTTCTAGAAATAAAGCTTTAGCTGCTTCTTCATTTCCACGATTACGATCAGGATGAAATTTCAGTGCTAATATGCGATAGGCTCTTTTTAGATCTTCTTTCTTTGCATCAGGTGGAACACCTAATGTTTTAAATGCATCAGATATAATCTGCGACATTGCAAATAAGTAAATAAGTTGACTATGATAGGAAATAAAATATAAACTTTAAAAAATATTATCAAACTAAGTAATTTTTTCCATCAATTTTTTACGGAATTTATTTTCGAAATAAAAAATGATTTTTTTTATTAATATATAAATATTTAATAATGAATTTATCTACACTTTATTCCGATAAAATAAGTTCTTCGATATTTTCTAGAATGCAAAACTCGATTGAAAACACTATAACTCTCAATGATCCTTTTTTAATAGATGAAAAATATGAAAAATATATATATAGTGATGAAGAAACAATACGTTTACATGGAAATATTAATAATATAAGAATATGTATATTTATATTTTTAAATGAAGAAGGAATAATTAATAAAATTACATATAATACATGTAATAAAAGAAATTCAATAATAAAGGATTATATGGAAAACTTTAATACAGAATTAATTGGAAAGTCAAAAGATAAAGTAAACATTGATTATTTAAAATCAGTTAATTTAATTATGATACAATAAGTTAAATTAAATAAAATATATTATTATATAATTATAAAATGAGTACATTTGAAGAACAAATAGCAATATACCATAATTGGTCTATAGAATATTGTAATAAAGTAATATTTGAATATGAAAGATTTTTACATTTAAGAATAAATAATCAAAATATTATAGCATCTGATGATATTTATAAATTATGGAAATATCATATTTTAACAACTGAAAATTATACTACATATTGTTTAACAAAATTTGGAATAGTTATAAGTCACAATCCATTTAATGAAATAAATAAAGAAACAAAATATAATAGACTTATTCAAACATTAGAAGAATATCAAAAAAATTTTGGATGTATTGTATATCAAGATGTATGGATATGTAATGTAGATTTATCTATAAATTTAGTATCTCAATTTGTTTCACTAATGGCATCTACTGCATCTACCTCAACATCTATACCAGCACCAGCATTGTCTTTTCCATATAATGGATCAACTTCATGTGGAATAGTTAAATCAATGACTCAAACAAATTTTCCAATTCATATACCTACACAAAATTCTATATTTAATAAAACAAATATTGAATATCCATCTTATTTAACAAATAAACCATTATCGACAGAATTAAAAATATATATTACATATAACAAACAAATAATAACATATGTTCCACAACAAACTGATAATATTGATAAATTGAAAGATTTATTATCATTAAATTTAAATATTAAAAAAGATAATATAAATTTATATTTACATCCTGATATTATTGTTAATGTATTTGATAAAAGAAGGATAATTGCAAATAATAATATGTTAAATTACGAAAATAAATTGACTGATTTAATGACAAAATCATATAATTTTATTATATGTGAAATTATATAGTTTTTATATAAATATGCTTATATTGAGATAATATTTCATTAATTATACCATCTATTTTATTATAACCTTTTATTTTTTTTAATTCTTCTGATAAATCACATGATAAATCAGTTAATCTAATGGTATATTTACATATTATATTACTTAAAAATAATTCGAATTTCATTTTATCATCATTATTATTCAAATATATATAAAATTTATATGGATAAAAAATATCTTCATCATCGTATTGTAATTCTGATATTTCAAATTTTATTGTTGAAAAAGGTTTAATATAAACATGTGTTCTCAATTTATATAGCAAACTATTATATAATTTTTTATATTCTAATGGTATTGATGCGTTACAGTGCTTGTCTTTATTTTCCTCAATAGATTTACTTATAGATAATTTAGGTAATATTGTTATTTTTTTAACTTTAGTTATTTTCTTTTGTTTTTTCATTTATATATTATTTATAATTATTACTTATATTCATTTTTATGTATTATTTATTATATAATGAAATGGATAGATAAAATAAATAATTGGAATAAAGGAAAAGTACTAAATTATCCTAAAAAAATTAAGTCAAGATTTTTTTACGAAACATTTGTTTGTGATAAAAACATGAATAATGAATATAAAGAAGTTTTCATTGAAAGTAATGAGTTAGATAAATTAAACGAAGATTATAGTCCATATAATAAATATATTCAATCTTCAAATAATAAATATGTTATATCATTTTATAATTTATCGGGTGATACATTATTAATAATTCCAATACCGAAAAAGAATAAAGATTTTACAACAATAAAAGATTTTATTGATAATGCATCATTATATCATCAAAAAATATTTTGGAAAAAGGTTTCAAGAGAAATTAAAAAACAATTAAAACAAAATGAAAAAATATATATAAGCACACATGGTCTTGGTGTTTCATATTTTCATTTAAGATTAGAAAAATATCCTAAATATTATCAAACAACAAATTTTATATAACATGTTATACCAGATAAAAATATGTAGTAAACTGAAGCTTTAGTGTAAGTTTAAGGTTATTTTCTAGAGTTTACAGAAAAGAATCGGAGCTTTAGCATAGATTCATCGCTATTTTCCGAAGTTTACGAAGGAAAATGATAGATTAATTTGTGTATTAGTGAAAATATGAAAGAATGGACTATGGGAGATTGGTATATTATAGTGATTGATATGGAAAATACAATGAATTTATCGAAGGATTTATCCGTAGATAAAGAACTATTTTCCGGAGTTTACGAAGGAAAATATATTAGATATTAAAAATAATGATATTTATAATAATTTTCATAAAAACTATTCTAGTAATAGTAAATATATTGATTGGAATTCAGTTATAACTAAAAAAAAGTTAGATAAAGAAATAAAAAAAAAAATTAATTAAAGAATCACTTATTTAAGTACATAAAAGAATCGTAGTTTTATTGTATTTTCCTTCACATAAGTTCCAGAAAATAACCATAAACCAGTTTACTATATATTTTCTTTCACATAAGTTCCAGAAAATAACCATAAACCAGTTTACTATATATTTTCCTTCACATAAGTTCCAGAAAATAACCATAAACCAGTTTACTATATATTTTCCTTCACATAAGTTCCAGAAAATAACCATAAACCAGTTTACTATATATTTTCCTTCACATAAGTTCCAGAAAATAACCATAAACCAGTTTACTATATATTTTCTTTCACATAAGTTCCAGAAAATAACCATAAACCAGTTTACTATATATTTTCTTTCACATAAGTTCCAGAAAATAACCATAAACCAGTTTACTATATATTTTTCTTCGTAAACTCCGGAGTATAGCGATGAACCTTTATTTCATTCCGGTTCTTTTCTGTAAACTCCGAAAATAGTTCTTTATCTACGAATAAATTCTACAATAAATTCATTGTATATTTGTCTTTATTTTTCTTAGTAATCTTTAGAAGTTTAAAACGCTCATTGTTACCGAATATAGAATTATTTCACATTTTAACTTAATCTATTATTATAGTAATAATTCAGTACCATAAACTTCAAAAATAAAAACAAGAACTGATCTGATCAAAATTTTATTATTTTTTTCCATTAAATATAACATACGCATTTCCATTTAGATAATAATTAGCAATAGTATAATAATGTAATCTAACATTTGGATTTTTAGCAGTTTTTGTTTTTTGAATAGAATTTATCATATACCATCTTTGAGCATTTTGATTACATGGAGTATTTCTTTGTGTAGCATAACTAAATTTTTGAACCATTTATATATAAATATATTTTTTTTTTATAATTATTTTATATTATTATAAATATATGGACGAAGTTAATCCAATTGTAAAAACGGAAATGAGTGATATGAATATATTAAAAAATAATATTAAAAATAATGCAATTAAATACTTAATAGCATTTGTTATATTTATTGTTTTTTTTATTATTGCAAAATTATTGAGAATAAAATACACATCAGATATTACAAATAGTAAAACTAAAGATAAAATATTTCTTGACTTTATTGGTATTATGTTATTTTATGTTATTATAATTATTGGACTTATTATTTCTTTATTACATGTTGGATTTAGTTTATCTACAATATTAGTTTGTTTAGGTTCAATTGGTCTTGCTATAGCATTAGCAATGCAAACTTTAATAACTCAATTAATAAGTGGTATATTTATATTATTTTTTGATTTATTTAATATTGATGATATAGTTGAAATTAATGGTATAAAAGGATATGTAAAAAATTTTACATTATTTAAAACAACTATTGCACCGTTATCAGATGTAGATACAATAATTCCAAATAATAATTTTTTAACAAATAGTTATATTAATTATACAAAAGAAAATATCATTAAACATAGTTTTAGAGTTGCTATATCTGCTAATAATAAAATTGATTATGATATTTTATTATCAAATTTAAAAAATGCAATTATATCACAATCATTATATTGTATTGATAAAAATAATGTTAGTATAACAATTGATGAAATTGATGACTCTGGTACAAAATTAAAAGTAAAAGTTCCAATTAATAGTAAAGATACTTTATATGCAGATATTGAACTTAAAAAAATAGTAAGAATAGAAATGGCTAATGATAATGTATTATTATTGGATAATTCATATTTCGTATTGGATAATTCACCTGATATAAAATATAATTATAGTTAAATTTCAAAATCTAATATTTCAAAATCTATTTTAGTTACTTTAATATTAATTTTATCAAATAATTTATATAATATCTTATAATTTTCATTTATTAATATTTTATTATTTTCATCATAAATTAATTTTTCTTTACATAACTTAGATATGTGTAAACTAAATTTATTATCTAAATCTTTTATATAAATAACTATACAATTATTATTTATTTTTATAATAATTCCTTCAAATATAGTTCCTATATTTATATTTTTATAATTATTAAAATTAATAATAAATTCTTCAATTAAATCTTGTTTTAGTTCCATTTCATTCATATATTCTAAATATGGAACAATATCTATATCATATCCTTTTAATATACAATGATTTAATAAATCACATGCACGTCTAATTGGTGATGTCCAATGTGTATAATTATCTATTCCAAGTCCATAATGTGATTTATCAGTTGAATAATAATAAGCTTTTGTTAATAAATTTTTAATCATATAATAATGAAATTTACTTGGATTTTCATCAATATATTTAATAATATCCGTTCTATTATTAATATCAATATTTAATTCCTTATGTTGAAAGTAATTTTGCAATAAATCAAATTTAATATCATTTGGTTTCAAATTAGATCTATATATTTTTTGTATAATATTTGACATTATTTGATTTATTTTTATCATCCAATATTTTACCATTATATGAGACTTAGTTTCATTTACTAAATTGAAATCAGGAATATCTTTTTTTATTATCATTGATGTATCATATATAATTTTAAATCGCATGTCATTAAAATTGTCATCAACATAATCATAATTATATTTATTTTTAGATTCTATAATAGAATAATACCATTTATTATAATCTAAAATACAATTCTTTTTATTATATGTAAATTCATGTGTGACAACATATGTTTTTTTATTAGGTAATATCGAACATAAATTATCTGAATAATTTCTAGGTATCATTGTCCAATTTGTATTTTTTCCATAAAATGTATTACCTCTTTTTATAATTTCATCAAATAATGGATTAGTTGGGTTAATCCAATGGGCAACATCACTTATATGAATATATATTTTAATATTATTTTCATCAATATATTTTATACTAAAAGCATCGTCACAATCTTGTGTACTTTCAGGATCAATTGTAAATGTGTCTAAATCAAATTGTTCAATATGTGTTTTAACATCATTTTGTTCAATATGTGTTTTAACATTATTTTGTTCAATATGTGTTTTAACATCATTTTGTTCAATATGTGTTTTAACATCATTTTGTTCAATATGTGTTTTAACATCATTTTGTTCAATATTGAATAATTTAAATTTTTTTTCAATAATAGTGTCAATATTATTTTGTAAAATTTCAAGTAATTCTCCAAATAATTTATTATTATTATTAGATACTACTTTTACAATAACCCAATTATTTTTATATAAATTTAGATTCGTTTTTATAGATATCAAATTATTTTTTTTTAGTTCCGAACAATAAATATATATTTCATCTAAGTAAAAATGATGAACATAACCAATGAATATTTTATTTAATAATGAATAATTAACTACTTTTCCATAATATAAGTCATTTTTTTTATAATATTGTACTTCAACTATTTCATTATTAAATGCACAGTTTAAGTCTTTTTTATTTATATAAATTGAAATATTTAAATTATTATCATTCACATAACCATTTCCAAATTCGTTTATAATTAGCTTACCATATAAACAAAGCTCGGATGAAAGTACACTCATATTATTATTATAGTATAAAATATTATATTTTATTTATCGCATTTATGAAGATTCATCGCTATTTTCTGAAAGAAAATGCAAAAAAAATGATTTTTTTTTAATATAAATCTAAAGATTTTATTTCAAAATCTTAGAAAAATAGTGACAAATATATACTTACTCCAGTTTACTATATAAATATGACAAAAGATATTGTTTCATTACCGGAACAAGAATTATTTCATAAAAATGATTGTAGTAGATATACATATAAAATTATTGGTGCTACATCAATACATTACATATCCGATAATTTAACACAATGTATTAAATATGTACTTTATTGTAAAAATAAATATGATGAAAAAATAGAAATTATTATTGGAATCAATATGTTACATATGAAACATGTTACACAATTTGAAAATATTACAATGGTTCCTAATAAAAAAATATTTATTAATATTCAACTATTCTATAATAGTTATTTTTTTGATCCTTATGAAGAATTGATTAATAATATAACAATATTTAATAAAACAATGAAACATAAAGATTTAAGACCAATATGGATATATGGAGGATCGTGTGAAGAAGGAATAGATTTTTTTAAAGAATCTATTAAATCTTTTAGTATTGATAAAAATGAAATATTACCAGATATAATAGCATGTGATACAATTATTATTGGTACATCTGGTATAAATATAAATGATATAAAAAAAAGATGTATTGGTAATAACGAATATATCTTTGTTGGTTTTGAAAATATAATTAAAAAAGAACATTTTCTTCCTAAATATGGATCAGCTAAAAATGTGTATATATTTACAGGTGATAAATATCTTGGAAAACGTCATATTGCATATAATCTAAATAAAAAAATAACTAACAATAAAATTGAATGCGCGTCATTATTTTACAATAACGTATGTTTTAAAGAAAATAAAATAGAACCATGTGATGTATATGAAACCAAAGGTTCGTCTGTTTTACCAAATAAGATGAATCATGACATTGTCATTATTAGTCCAGATAGTAAATTTACGTATTTAGATATTATTGAAAAATATAATGGAAACTATAATTTTATATCAATACATTTTTCTAAAATACAATGAATTTTTATCTTCCAGTTGAACCAAAACCACCTGTCCCACGTTCTGTTTTACATCCAAGATCATCCAGATTATTTACTAATTGAACAAATATTGGTTCTAAACTAGGAGAACAAATTTGTAATAATCGTGTGTATGGTTCAATAATATAATCATATTCATCATTATTTTTTTTATCTTCTTTTATAACATCAAACATACCAATTAGATTACCTCTATATCCAGAATCAATAATACCTGTATTATTTGCCAATCTTAAATTAGTTTTAGAAATACTTGAACGAGGATACATATAAAATCCAGTTTTATAACTTTTTCTCAAATTATCATAATTATTATCAATTTTAATTATTTCTGCAGAACATTTTATTTTGAAATCTATTTTATTTACAGGATTTGTATCTTTCCATCCTATTCCAAAACATCTTATACCACCATATATATTATATTCATCAGAATCATCAGGATATGGTGTAAGTATATCAAAACCCGCATCTGAATATACGATATTATTTATTATTTTATTATTGTGATTATTTATGTGTTCAATATATTTATTAAAAAAATCATTTTGATTACTGTCTATAAATATTTTGAGAAACATAAATTTATCATGATATGTTTTGTTAGATAATTCATTATAAAATTGATTAAAAGTAATAGATGTCATTTATATATTATAATCAGTTAGTTTTTATATCCATTTATTTTAGAGTAATTAAAATTTTAGCAAAGGAAGGGTTCATCGACAGTGAACCAAAAAATGGGGTGTCCATAAATAAGCACACACTGCGCATTACCAACTCATTGAGTAAGTAATAAGCAATATGTCCCGTATCATCTTGACATCCTTCTGTCAAAGACAAATATGTTTGTCTTTCTTCGTATGAACCATTAATACTTTCCATAATGGTATTAACAATAGTTTCGAATTCGTCTTGACCTCCATCTGATTGCTTAATATTTATCATAAATGGAACAGCTGCTTGGTCTGATGATCGTGCATTTTCAGGAGGATCAATAAAAATCGTTACATTAAATATCACATTATGTTTCTTAAGTTGTAGAAGGATCTGTTTTCCTGCGAAACCAAAACCTTTTATGAAGATCTGATACGTTACTATGTTCACATTCTTTAATATTTTATCCAAAAGAATGATCAACAAGTTACGTTGATCATTATTCAACTCATTGAGTTTTGGATGAGTTAAAACTGTATCGATATTAACAAAAATTGGAGTTTTCTTTTGTATTCTATTCATCTTAGTTAGAATGATTAGGTTTTTTTTTGTATATTATTCTAATATATTTTTTTAACTAAATCTTTTATACCATCATTTTTTTATAATCAATGTATTTTCCTTCGTAAACTCGGGAAAATATTAAACTATTTCATAAATAAATTAAAGAACATATTTCTCTACGTATCATTTCATCAAATAAATATTTTACAATATGTCCATTAGCTTCTGGACAACCTTCCAATAACATTAAATATGATTTACGAGGTCTATATATATTAACATAAATACGTAATTCATCATATATATTTTTAATATAATATTTTTGAATTTTTTTTAAAAAAAAATTATGTCTTTCATATGTCATATCATTTAATACAATTAAACCCCAATTCCATTCCCATTCAACATAAGGATAACGTTCAATAATATCAAAAGTTATATTTGGATTTAAATTTATTAATATACAATTTTCATCAAATTTATTAGGATTATTACGTATAATGTTCCAAGATATATTGGAATTCTTACAAATATTATTGTAATCCCAATCAACATGGGGATTTCTATAAACAATATTATATGTTAAATTAGGATTAGAACTAAAACATTCTTTATCAAAATATTGAGAATACTTATTAATGTCATTCCATGATATTTTTTTACTATAACATAAATCTGAAAAATTCCAATCAATAGTATCAATATTTTCTAAAACATCATTTATTGATATATTTGGATTTTTACTGATTAATGAAATATCACTAAAATAATCACTATATTTTTGTATCATTTTTAAAGTAATATTAGGATTAATAACTGCTAGTCTGGGACACCAATTTAATAATGGATTGCTAATCATTATATCTAATGTAATATTAGGATGGCTACTTAAAAAAAAATAAGACCAATTTATTTGAGGATTATTTTTAATATTATCCCATGTTATATTTTTATTAAAACTTAAACCAAAATGATCCCATGGATAATCATTCATATGTTTTTCAATAAATACCCAATAAATATTAGAACTTTTGCTAATTTTATGCCAATTTATACGAAAATCATAGGGATCATCACAATTACTTAATAATTCATCTGCATCATCAACATTTTGTAATATTTTATGTAACCAATATTTAGACCATTCATATTCTATGTATTTAGTATTAAACGTTTTTTTAGATAATAAATTCATGGTTATTTTTTGGAACAAATTTATTGTAAATAAGTATAAACTATATAATTTAATATAGTTTTAATATAAAGATTTAATAAAAAAAATCAATTTTTATATTTTTCTTCGTGGTATAAAATTATGGTTATACTCCGGAGTTTACGAAGAAAATTTGTTACAGTTCTTACAGTCCTTACGGTCATTGTATTTATTAACTTTTGAAAATATAAAAAAAATTGATGGTTGAACTAATCTGGTATAAAAATATATAATAAAATATTATATACTTAGATTGTCTTAGTTCCTTTCCTTATTTCCTTACTTAAACGATGTCAATCCTTGATACTTTCATGGGATTATTTGTGATTCAAGTTGGAATCATATTGCTTACAATGCATGTAAGAAATGATACAACGAAATCGATATGGAATAGCATTAGCATTATGCTAATGATAGCTGACTTAGTCATTTTCTTCCGATACAATAGCATCGTAATGGGACTTCATTTCCTATACCAGACAGCTATGTTTATGTTCGATTACATAAATAAATTTGTTGGTATATGTGAAGATGAAAAACACGAATACATGTTCGTGTTGCACTCATCCATGTCATGCATAATTGGGGTTTATACTCCCATATTTATGTATATGCATATGAATGAACTCGATTCATTCACGTACAGATACATGATATGGCTGTTGATCAATAGTTTGGTGTGGGTTATCGGTATTGCGTTCTTGCGGATGAATGCTGATCATACTAATGACATAGGGATGCCTATGATCATCGACAATTTTGAGGTCAATAAAGTCGGTGAAGCAATCAATGATGCTGACGATGATGCAAACAACGAAGCAATCGATGAAGCAATCGATGAAGCAATCGATGAAGCAATCGATGATGCAATCGATGATGCAGACAATGATGATGGCGATGATGCAGACAATGATGATGACGATGATGCTGACAATGATGCAAATTATTGATACAGCAATTGACAATATCAAAAATCTAGATAATCGATACGCGAAAAATTATAATATTTGTTTTATACTTTCTATTGCTTTTTCACGCCAAATAACACCAGATGAAGTTTCCCAATGTCTATACCATTCTAAATAAAATTGCATATATTTTTTTATATTTTTACCTAATGTTTTATGTATATATTTATTTATAGAATTAGACAAATAAAAAGTATTAGATTCTTTGTTATTAAAAAAATCCCATATATTTTTACCTAAATATGGATCTATTATTAATCCATTATATGTTTTTTTTACTTCTTTCCAATTTATATTATAATTATTTTCTGTAAGTTGAGAAAATTTTTTATGAAATTCTAACATTTCCTTTAAATTAGATATTTTTAATATATTATTATTTTTTTTTAAGTCAATCACATATATATATCTAGGATTAGCCCAACGTGATTTAAAATTTTTTACATTATATATCCATCTTAACCAACTACTTCCACATGATACCCATAAACCATGTGGATTATAATATATTTTACTATTTCTTAACAATGATCTATTTATATAATTTGTATTATATAAATCTTCGTATTCTATTCTTTTACTAGATATATGTATTAATTTACCATTATATTTAGTATCAATATAATTAATAATTTTTTTTAGATTTTTAGATATTTCGCGTCTTATTATATTTTTTTTATTATTGTTTAATAATATTTCTTTTTTTAATATTCTTAGTTTTTTATGATGAAAAGATAAAAAAGTCTCTTTATGATATTTTTTAATATACATTATATATTTATAATATATATATTTATAATATATATTTATAAATTTATTTTATATGTATATTATATAAAATGTATGATGTTACATATCACGGTTTACATTGTTGGTCAAAATCTTTATTTGAAAAATTAGGATGGATGGTATTAGCACATAGTCATGGACACAATGACGAAACAAATTGTTATATTAAAAATATTAAAAATTTAGAAAAAGCAATTAAAGAAAAAATCGAAATGATAGAATGTGAAGATAAAAGAAATGATTTAATGATATTACAAAGAAATGTTAAATTATTATTAGAACATTCTGAAAAAGATTTTTGTAAAAAAAAGAAAATTAAGAAATAAATATTTTTCCTCCATAAACTCTGGAATATAGTTCTTTATCTACGGATAAATCCTCCGATAAATTCATTGTTTTCCTTCGTAAACTCCGGAATATAGTTCTTTATCTACAAATAAATCCTCCGATAAATTCATTGTTTTCCTTCGTAAACTCCGGAATATAGTTCTTTATCTACAAATAAATCCTCCGATAAATTCATTGTTTTCCTTCGTAAACTCCGGAATATATTTCTTTATCTACGGATAAATCCTCCGATAAATTCATTGTATAAATTGTTTCAAAACTTTTCTATTATATGGTTTACCATTCATATAATTACATATTGAAAAACGTTGTTCACTTGTTAATTTCAATTTTTTATTATGATTTGTTCTTTGCAATTTGTAAATAAAATGCCATAATTTAGAATTATCAGTACATACATTTTGATTGTTCATTATATAATCTTATAAGAAAAAATTTATACAAAAATTATAGTAATAATATTATTTGTTGTAATATACTATTTAATATTATACCTAAGTCGTAAATAGAATATCTTACTGTAAATTTTGTTAAATCATCAATCCATTCATATTCTTTATTTACAAAATTTGGAGAACCAAATGAATTTATTTTTGTTTCAATATTATATTTTTTTATTATGTTATTTGTATATATAATCATATATAATATATTATCACGATAGAATTTAAATAAATCATTATTTATTTCATTAAATGTATCATCATATATTTTTTGTAATTTATTATCAAAACAAATAATATTTCTAAATTCCATTAAGACATCTGAACATATTTTTTTATATTGATTTGAAATATGGTAAACATTCTTAATAAAATAATAAATAATTTTTATATCATTTATTTTTGAATATTTATTCAATTCAGAACTTGATAGTCCTAGTTCTAAGTTATTTAGCATTGACATATTTTTGTATATTTAATTAAAATATAGTTAGATTAATAATAAAAAAATATCAATTTTTTTATATAAATATGCAATTTAGTATAAATGTTATAGTTGCATATTCAGATAACTTAATAATAGGAAATAATAATGATATACCGTGGTTATATAAAGAAGATTTACAATATTTTGAAAATATAACAACCAAAACATATGATAAATTAAAAAAAAATGTCGTAATAATGGGAAATAATACTTATAATTCATTAAATTTAGTAAAATTAAAAAATAGGGTAAATATTGTAATAACAACTAAAAATATAGATAAAATAAATAATGAATCATGTCTATATTTTGTTGATTCTTTAGGAAAAGCAATAGAAGAATCTAAAAGGATGTTATTCAATAATGAGATAGAAAAAATATTTATTATTGGTGGTGAAAGTATATATACATATTTTTTCAAAAGTTATTATTATAAATTTTTAGATAAAATATATATAACAAGAATACATAAAAGTTTTGAAGGTAATAAATTTTTTTATGGACTTGAAGAAAAATTTTATTATACTTCGGTTCAAAAATCAATTCTTTATCCAGAAATTGAATATAGAGTATTACAATATGAACAATATTTTACTAATGTTGAAAAAAAATATTTAGATTGTTTAAAATATATATTACGGGATGATAATATTATATATGATATAGAGTTAAAAGAAGATATTGTATGTTCCTATAAAAATTCATTTGAATTAGAAATAAATTTAAAACAAAATTTCCCCTTATTTTCATTTATGAAAGATAAAAAAGATGATGTATTAACAATATTAATGTCAATGTTTCAAGATATAGAAATAAAAAATAAAATTAATGAAATTATAATAAATAAAGAATTATGTTCCATAATGATTAAACAATATAATTCAATATACCATTTTAATATAGAAGATAATAATTTATCTTGTATAGTAGAACATAATAAAGGTAATATGATAAACGAAGTTGTATATAATATAATGTTTACCTCACTAATGGTTATTTTTATGTCTAAAATAATGAAATTAGAACCATATATGATTAAATATAAATGTAATAATAATTATTATTTAGAAAAAGATAATGATATTATTGAAAAAATAGCATGGAATGTTCCTGATGTATTACCTTTATTAAAATTAAATGATAAAAATTATAAATACAGAAAAGAACCGGAATCCAATGAAGGTTCATCGCTATACTCCGGAGTTTACGAAGAAAAATACATAGAAGATTATAATATAGATGATTTGATATTTTTGGGACTAAAAATTTAATAAAATGTCAATAAATATAGAAATTGATTTAAATTTCCTAATATTTCATCTCTAATATTATATAAATCAGTATTTTCTTTTAATGGAATATATTTTTCTAATTTATTCTCTAAAAAAACTCTATATTCATATATAATTTTTTTAAGTTCTTCTGTTGTTGAAGGATCAGTAATATCAATATTTCTACCTTTCATATTTAAACGACTACCATTTTTACCTAATAATACTTCAACAAACTTATCAATATTTTCATTTAAAATAGAATATAATTCATCAGTGGCTTTATGTTCTGCATATGATTTTGTTTTCCAATGATATACTTTTATTATTATTAATAATTTTAATAATAAATTTACTATTTCTTCTTTTATTCCCTTATTACTTTTTTTCATTTATATATTATAAATAATATATTATTATTTTCATAAAAATATTGAAAATTTCATAAAAATGTTTATGTTTTTATAAAATTAAAATTTTTCTTATAATTTTAAATTATTTTTTTCTTACTATTTTTAAATTGATATTAAACG
>Ga0214919_10003025_pt1 | contig 25852 bp, 21 predicted proteins | sample LL1503_MetaG_FD_177994 | JGI IMG/M metagenome (GOLD analysis project Ga0214919, IMG submission 177994) | Freshwater microbial communities from Lake Lanier, Atlanta, Georgia, United States - LL-1503 | ecosystem: Environmental > Aquatic > Freshwater > Lake | place: USA: Georgia | collected...
GATTACTAAGCATTTATGCACATTTTTTAGGCCAAAATGGGGTCAATTCCTCAAAATTTATGAGGGATAATCACCCCTCGAGATTTATCTTCGCTGCATGATAGATTTTAGATCCGATACCGTAACCCTTCCTACCCCAGGAATGTTAGCCTATATGCAGGCTGCTCCTCTGGGTGATGATGTATTTGGCGAAGATCCTAGTATCAATGCATTGGAAGCTAAGACTGCAAGCTTATTTGGTATGGAAGCAGGTCTATTCTGCCCAAGTGGTACCATGACCAATCAATTGGCTATCAAAACCCATACCCAGGCAGGCGACGAAGTTATCTGTGAGGAATTATCTCATATTTACCAATACGAAGGCGGTGGCATTGCCTCTAATTCAGGCTCTTCCGTGAAACTAATTCGTGGAAACAGAGGTAGAATTACTGCAGCTCAGGTATTAGCAGCCATTAACCCGGATGATGTCCACAAGCCTATTTCTAGATTAGTGAGCTTAGAAAATACCTGCAATAGAGGTGGTGGCGCTTGTTATGATTTTTCAGTAATAGAAGCCATTCAAAAAGTGGCTAAGTCAAATGGCTTAGGATTACACCTAGATGGTGCGAGAATTTTCAATGCCATAGTGCATAAAAAAGAAGACCCAAAACAATATGGGAAAGTTTTTGATTCCATTTCTATTTGTTTAAGCAAGGGATTAGGCGCTCCAGTAGGAAGTGTATTATTGGGATCTACCCCATTTATAAAAAAAGCAAGAAGATGGCGTAAAGTTTTTGGAGGGGGTATGCGACAAGCAGGTTCTTTAGCAGCTGCGGGCATTTATGCATTAGACAACCATGTTGAAAGATTAAAAGAAGACCATTTCAGGGCCTTAGAAATTAAAAATGCTTTATTGAAGAAGGATTTTGTAAAAGAAATTTTTGAAGTAGAAACCAATATTGTGATTGCACATATTGAAGGACAATACAATGCTACTCAACTAGCAGCTGCCTTAAAAGAAAAAAATATTTTAGTTATAGCGATGACCCCTGCACTTATTCGTTTTGTGGTTCATTTAGACATTACGACTGAGATGCTTGCAAGCACATTAGCAACGATAGAGAAATTATAAAAAAGAAACTACAAAAGAGAAATTATACACATGTTAGAAAGAATTAACCCAACATCGACACAGGCCTGGTTTGTATTAAAAAAGCATTTTGAGGAAGAGATGAACCGTAAACAAATGAAAGATTTATTTGCAGCGGATCCAACAAGATTTGATCAATATTCAATTAGCACTTCAGATATTTTATTTGACTACTCAAAAAATATTATCACCGACAAAACTTTGCAATTGTTATTACAATTAGCCAAAGAATGCGGATTAGAAAAAGCCATTAAAGCTCAGTACGAAGGCAAGGCCATTAATGAAACAGAAAATAGAGCCGTACTTCATACAGCCCTACGTGATTTTACTGCTAGTTCTATTTTAGTGGATGGAGAAAACATTCTTCCTGAAATTAAAAGAGTGCAGCAGCAAATGAAAACCTTTTGCAATGCTATACATAGTGGCGAGCATAAAGGGTATACAGGAAAGAAAATTAAAACAATTGTAAATATTGGTATTGGAGGTTCTGACTTGGGTCCTGTAATGGTCACTGAATCCTTAAAACCTTATTGGGTAGAAGGTATTCAAGTTTATTTTGTGAGCAATGTTGATGGAACGCATATTGCAGAAACTTTGAAAAAACTGAATGCAGAAGAAACTTTATTCTTGATTGCCTCTAAAACTTTTACTACACAAGAAACCATGACCAATGCCCTTACGGCTAGAACTTGGTTTGTAGAAAAAACATTAGATGAAAAACATATTGCAACCCATTTTGTGGCCTTAAGCACGAATGAAAAAGCAGTAAATGCATTTGGTATTAGTAGTAAAAATATGTTTGAGTTCTGGGATTGGGTGGGTGGTAGATATTCTTTATGGAGTGCCATTGGTTTATCTATTGCATTAACTATTGGCTATGATAATTTTGAAGCCTTATTAAAAGGTGCATACGATGCCGATAAGCACTATGCAACAGAAAAGTTTGAAAACAATATTCCAGTGATCATGGCTTTATTGGGTATTTGGTATACTAATTTCTTTGGCGCTCAATCGGAAGCCATTTTACCTTATGACCAATACTTGCACCGCTTTGCTGCTTATTTCCAACAAGGCAACATGGAAAGCAATGGTAAATATATCGACCGTAATGGAACGGCTGTAAATTATAGCACAGGTCCTGTCATTTGGGGAGAACCGGGCACGAATGGTCAACATGCCTTTTATCAATTAATACACCAAGGTACGTTAGTCATTCCTTGTGATTTTATAGCACCTGCCATTAGCCACAACCCTATCGGTGATCATCATGATAAATTATTAAGTAATTATTTTGCGCAAACTGAAGCCTTATTAAATGGAAAAACAAATGCGGAAGTAGTTGCAGAATTAACGGCTAGTAATAAATCAGAAAAAGAAATTGAATTTCTAACTCCTTTTAAAGTATTTGCAGGCAATAAACCAACGAACTCTTTTTTAGTAAAGAAAATTACTCCAAGTACCTTAGGATTTTTAATTGCCACATACGAACATAAAATATTTACACAAGGGGTAATATGGAATATATTTAGCTATGACCAATGGGGTGTAGAATTAGGAAAGCAACTTGCAAATAAAATTTTACCTGAACTAGAAAATAACGAAGCCGTTAACAGCCACGATAGTTCTACCAATGGATTAATGAACCAATATAAAACTTGGAAAAAGCAAGCCTAATGTTAGCTGAAATTCAAATAAGAAATATTGAAGCCTCCGATAATGTGGCCATTGCTTCCGTTATTAGAAATGCCTTAGCTGAATTTGGCGCCAATAAACCAGGTACTGTTTTTTTTGATCCTACCACGGATCATTTATTTGAATTATTTAAAGCCCCAGGCTCTGTGTATTATGTAGCTGAAAAAAATGGAACTATTTTGGGAGGATGTGGGATATTTCCAACAGAAGCCTTACCCGAAAAAACATGTGAGCTTGTAAAATTATATTTAGATAAAGCTGCAAGAGGCACTGGTCTTGGAAAGGCCTTATTACTAAAAGCAATGAACTGGGCAAAAAAAAATGGATATGAACAAGTTTATTTAGAATCCATGCCTGAGCTTTCTAAAGCAGTTAGTATTTATGAAAAGGTGGGCTTTGAAAAATTAAACCATGCCTTAGGCAATAGCGGACACTGTGGTTGCGATATTTGGATGCTTAAAAAATTATAAGCAGTTCAATAAAATAATTAGGTAAATTCTATCTTACCATTTTTCTACTTCTTCCCCACTTAAATTATCTCCTTCGCTTGCCTTTGTTTCTCTAGCTTCTAAAGGTTTTTTCTCTGTAATTTCAATTGGGTCTTTGTCGTCTGGAGTTTCATGAGAAGTTGTTATTGCTGCATTAGTAGCAGAAGGTATTCCTCTATTATCACGCGCATTCGCGCGCTCTTCTTCAATAGGATTAGCAGATGTTTCTGGAGCAGAAGTGGTTTGTAATGGAGGTGTAACTCTTGCATCAGACGCATTCGCGTCTTCTGCATTGTATGCTTCGTCGTGGTTGAACGCATCAAAATCAAAATCGGGCATTAATTCTGTTTTCACAAAATCAATTGCTTCATTAATGGCTTTAATGAATTTATTAAAGTCTTCTTTGTAAATAAATACTTTATGTCTATCATAACCATTATTATCAAAACGCTTTCTGCTTTCTGTAATGGTTAAAAAATAATCGTTCGCACGGGTAGCTCTCACATCAAAGAAATAAGTTCTTCTCTTGCCTGCACGCACACGGGTACTATAGACACTCTCAATTTTTCGGTCGTTGTTGTTTTCGTATTGCTCTTGTTCCATATTCCTTTACTATTAATATTCTTAAAAATATAAAATGTTATTGAAAAAGTAAAATTTTAAGGGCTATTTTAATGCTGTTCTTGGGTCTGTTGAACCTTATATAATTCAGCATAGAGGCCATTTTTAGCTAACAAACTATCGTGGGTGCCCATTTCAGCAATTTTACCGTCCTCTATATAAATAATAAGGTCGAATTGGAAGCTATAAAATATGCGGTGTGTAATAAAAAGGGCCGTTTTGTTTTGAATATAGCTTTTTAAGTTAGACAAAATAATTTGTTCTGTATTCGCATCTACCGCACTTAAGCAATCATCAAAAATATAAATGTTGGGCTTCTTTAATAAAGCTCGGGCAATGGCCACTCTTTGCTTTTGGCCTCCGCTTAAAGTAGTACCACGCTCTCCTACTAAGGTCTCAAATTGTTTTGGCAAATTATTAATTTCATTTAATACATGCGCCGTTTGAGTGGCTTTGATAAGGTCGTCATGCGTAAAACTAAGATCTACCCCAAATCGAATATTATTTTCAATAGAATCACTAAATAAAAAAACATCTTGTTGCACATACCCAATTTCTTTTCTTAACTGATGGGTATTAATAGTATTCACATCTACCCCATCTATTTTTATAGTGCCCGAACTTGTTTCATACATTCTAGTAATAAGTTGTGCGATAGAAGTTTTTCCAGCACCCGTTTTACCTAGTATTAAAACTTTTTGACCTGCTTTAATTTTTAAATCAAAATTATTTAGGGCATTTATGCCTGAATGTGGATACACAAATCCTACATTATTAAATTCTATATTACCTTCAAAAGAAGGAATGAATTTTGTGTTTTTTGTAGAAATAGTAGGAACAATAGATAAAAATTCATTTAATCTTTTTTGCGAAGCTGCTGCACGCTGAATCATACTAGCTGTCCATCCAATGGCGCTCACAGGGAAAGTGAGCATATTAATATAAATCACAAACTCAATTACAGTACCTACTTTCCGAGGGTCTTTCAAAGCTTCAAGACCTCCTAAATAAATAGTTAATAAAGTACTTAGCCCTATCATTAAAGCCATAGTGGGTGCGTAAAAGGCCTCCACTTTGGCAAGGCTTACTGCATTTTTTCGGTATAGCTCACTATTGGTTTTAAAAAAACCTAGCATTGCTTTTTCTTGTACAAAAGATTTTATAACCCTAATACCAGAATAAGATTCTTGCGCGTTGGTGGTTAAATCAGAAAGCTGGCCTTGTATTTCTTCACTCTTTTTATTGATAATACTATTGACAAAATAAATAGTAATAGCTAGAATTGGAAGCGGAGCAAGTACATATAAACTAAGACGAACATCTTTACTAAACATATTGTACAAACAAAACCCTATTAAAGAAATCAAATTTATTAAATACATTAGTGAAGGCCCTGTATACATCCTAACCCTACTTACATCTTCAGTAATGCGGCTCATTAAGTCTCCAGTGCTATGTGTCTTATAAAATTCTGTATCTAATTTTTGATAATGGGTATAGACTTGATTTTTTTGATCAAATTCAATATGCCTACTCATTACAATAATGGTTTGACGCATAAAAAACATAAATACGCTTCTTACAATGGCCAAAACTAAAATAGTTACACTACAAAAGGTGATTAACCAGGCAAAGCTAAAATTGTTACTTGCGCTAAAATTACTAATCCAATTTACAATAATTTCATTGTGTAAAGATGGAGCGGGTTTGCCCCCAGGAAGTTTAGCTTGTACCAAACCCACCACATAACCCGTGATTTGGGGGGCTAAAACAGCAAGGTAATTGGTAGCAATAACCAATAGAATTCCAGTAAAAAACCGAAACCTATACTTCCAAAAAAACACATTTAAAGCCGACAATTCTTTCACCTAGTCCATTTTTGTAAAGATACATGGTAGTCAATAAATTAGAGCAATTGTTTAAGGCCAATAAATACAAGTATTTTTTGCATAATTGGGTTTCCCTTCCTACATTTGCCGCGGAGAGTTGGCAGAGCGGTCGAATGCGGCAGTCTTGAAAACTGTTGACTGTAACAGGTCCTGGGGTTCGAATCCCTAACTCTCCGCAGAATGAACAAAAAAGGGGCTAAAAGCCCCTTTTTTCATGCCCAAAAGCGAACGAAGTCTTATTTACAGTACAACGCAATATAATTATCTATATCTGGATACTTTTTCTTTTTAGCAGCTTGCAATGCCGCACAAGCATCCGCATTTTTTCCCATGGACACTAATGACATGGCTTTAAAAAACTCCGACTTACCTGTATTATTATTTGAAAAAGAAGCGGCTTTATCAAAATAAGGAATACTCTTCTCAAAATTCTTATTGCTGTAATAACAAATAGCCATATTTTCATAATGGGTATAGTTATTAGGCTCAATTTTAATTGCTTTAATGTATAAATTAGCAGCCTGCGTATATTTACCTTTTGCAAATAAAGTACCACCCTCATACGCAAATTGATTCCCTGTTACAACTGCTAGACCATTATTCTGGCTTCCTTCAATACCTCTAAAAAGTAAGTTTTTAGTATTTATTAAAGAAACTGAATCATTTGGGAAATGAACAAAGGCAGAATCTAAAATATTTAACATGTACTTATCGGCACCCCCTTTCACTTCGTACATTGCCATTAAGTATTGATTAACGGCCTCACTCTCATCTCGGTATTTCTTATATAGGTTATAGACTTTCGTAATTTCTAAGGTATCCTTCTTTTTAGAAGCGGCAAACATTGCATTTTTAAAATAAGATGTTGCCCTTGGCCAATTATAAAAGGCTCTATAAGCATAAAATGCGGTGCTATCATAATTTTGCTTGGCTGCATATATTGAAGTTTTAATAAAATCGTTGTAATGTAAGGCAGGGTTTACATTCTCGCTTTCATTTAAAAGACGCAAAGCCTCTTCGTACATTTTATCTCTAAAATAATATCTAGCTACCAAGGCCTTAATTGGTAAGGTAGAAGTAGATAAATTAGGGAACATTGGAAAAGCGTCCTTCACTTCATCTAAAGCCATTTTAGGATCGGCATCAATTTCTCCCATTACATATTTTTGCACTTTTAAAGACTCGTATACTTGGTTATTGATATAGATGGATGGAAGTAAAGTAGCAATGGTTAATAATACAAAAGAATATCTTGAAAGATTTTGACTAAATATTTTAAACTTAGGAATGGCAATAAGTTCATCATTCATTAGAAAAGCAGGCGCCATTACTAAAGTAAAAGAAAAAGCCAGCATGGTTTGCATGATGGTTCTCTCAGTAGGAAAATTGAAAAAGGCATCTATAAAATAACAAGCTAGAACCATTAATGATATTGTCGCTATTAAATGGTACTGCTTTGCATTTTTATTTTTCCATAGTCTAACTGTGACAATTCCTAGAACTATAAAAAACAAGAAATAACAAACTATACCCATCACACCTAGCTCAGCTCCATTTTCAAAAAAATCATTGTGCGAATGGTAAGGCACATATAAGTCATTGGTTCTTTCTTTTTCATATGGAATTGAAGCTAATTTCCAGTTACCATAACCTGCACCTAAAACAGGATTCTTTTTTAAATAATCTAAGGCAGCCCCCCAAAGATGTAACCTTAATCCTTGATCACTTGCAATGTTTATATCACCAATTCTTTTAGTTACAGAACTATATTCACCTTGCGTTTCTTGCATTTTAATGGCATTGCTTAATATTGTATTAGCCGATAAAAATGCGAGAGCAACAGGTATAATAAAAAACAGTAATTGAAACCCGAGTTTCTTTTTGTTTTTATAAAGAAAAACAATACTTGTTATACAAAAAAGTAAAAATATTATTAATAGTCCTACATAGGTAGAACGCGCATTCATAATAAATACAGCAAACACCCCTAAGAACAAACTAACTAAACCAATAATTTTTTGAAAGAACTTACCTGTTACAAGTAAATATAATGCAAAGGGCAGTTTAATAAGTAAGCTAGCTGCCATTACATTTTTGTTACCATTATTACCAGTCAAACTAATAATATTTTGATCCAATACCATTGAATCCATATTATTCACAAAACCTTTTATAACATACATAGCATCATAAATTAATATTAAGCTAAGCAAAACAGATATGATGGCATAAAAGGAACTGAGGTCTTTTTTATAGAGTAGAACTGAAATGTTTATGAAAATTAAAAAGGTACTAGCCAGTCTTGATAAACAAACCATTGTTTCAATTGCATTCATGGCATAGCTAATAGAAATGATTGCCCAAATAAAATAAATTAAATAAATTATAGAAAAGCGGCTGTTAAAAATTACGTGAATTGCTTCTTTGTACTTATTCATATTCAATAACAAGTATCCGAAAACCACTAAATCCACCACACTGGAATACAACCACTGAGCTCCCATTACATCGGCGCCTCCTAAATCGGGAATAAAATGTACCGCTAAGTAAATTGCTGAGAAAAGCAAGAGTATATAATCAGGGGCTTTTTTCATATATTAAAACTACTTTATTTATTGGATTTAATTTACCCTAACTTTCATAACCACTTTTTTAATAAGATCTTCCCCAATCATAGGCGCATGCACATCTTCAGGGAAATAAATACTAAAAATACCGGCTTGTAATTCAAAAAATAAAGTAGGTGCATCGGCGTAAAACAAAACATCATTCTCTTCGCTATATTCGCCCTTGGGCATTGAACAACTAGTTCTTGCTCTCCAACCCACTGTTTCTTTTCCTTTTATAATAATTTGAATATCGATATAAGTATTGTGGCATTCAAAACCCTCTAGCGACTCTTCTTTAGGCAAGCAGTTCCCCTCCATTATTATAGCCTTAATGTCTTCCCCGTCTACTAAAATAGTACCAGGTTCCATATTTAAAAAAGAACTGGTCACAATAAAATCAATGGCCTTAGTAAAACGAGGATGCAAACCAGCGTATTTATTTATCTCACTTAATTTATCTATTACCATAATGCCAAGTTTAGGCTATTAATTTTAGTTAATTCTATTTAACTATTTATTCTTTTTATTTCTTTTTAGGCTCCTCAATTTTTTCTACCACCATTAAATCATCTAAATCTATATTCATAGGAAGCTGCCCAACTTTAACGATGGCTCTTTTTCCTTTAAAGCCAATGACTTCTCCCACCTGATAATTCTTTTTTAATTTTACTATGGCCCCCACTATAATAGGTTGTTTGGTTTCTTTATACTGCTTATCTACTTTTTTAGCCAACTTATTAATAACTATTGCGTCGTTTTTCTTGAAAAGTAAATTGTATAAATTCTTCATCACTTCTTCTTTCTTTTCCGATTTTTTCCAATCTAGTGCGATTTGTTTAATTTTTCGCTCCATATCTTTTAAATAAGCATACTTTTCTTCTGAAACTCTATTCTGTTCTTTTAATATTTCAATTTGTTGAATATGTTTTTCTTTGTGAAGCACTTTATCTAATTCCGTCTTCAGGTTATCATTTTCTTTTAGCTTCTTATGCAACTCTTTTCTTTCCTGTTGCACTAATTGCAAATCCTGCTCAGTTCTATTTAATAATTTATCTAATTCGAAATGATGACTATCCACTAATTTTCTAGCTCTATTAATTAAATGTTTAGGCAGTCCAATCCTTTCTGCAATGGCGAAGGTATAAGAGCTGCCAGGCTTGCCTATTACTAATTGATACAGTGGTTCTAGCTTTACTTCATCAAACTGCATGGCACCATTAATAATACCTTTATTATGGTTGGCCATTACTTTTAAATTCAAATAATGCGTTGTCACAATACCTTGTGCATGTCTATGCGACAATTCTTCTAAAATAACTTCTGCAAAGGCACCTCCTAAATGCGGGTCACTTCCACTTCCAAGCTCATCTATAAAAAACAAAGTCTTACCATTGGCATTTTCAATAAAATGCTTCATGTGTAATAAATGACTTGAATAAGTACTTAATTCAAAGGCTAGGTTTTGTGTATCTCCAAGTTGAATAAATAGTTGCTTATAAATACCCATTTGAGAAGTGGCACTCATAGGCACTAGTAAACCACTTTGCAACATGACTTGGTTTAAACCCAAGGTTTTCATAGAAACAGTCTTACCACCTGCATTGGGGCCACTAATAATTAATATACGCGCCTCATCATCTAATTCTAAATTAACCGGAATGGTTTTCTTACCCGATGTCTTATTATATATGTATAGTAATGGATGATATGCCTCAATTAAATGAGTAATGGCTTTATTATGTACCATGGGTCTATTCGCATTCATATCAACAGCTAATAATGCCTTAGCTCTTATAAAATCAAAACTGCCAATAATTTGTGCATAGCTTAATAACAAACTTGAATAAGGTGCCAACTGCGCTGTTAAGGCTCTTAATATTTTTTGTACTTCTTTTAATTCATCTTGTTCTAATCCATACAACTCATTATTCAGTTCAATCGTTTCTTCTGGTTCTATAAATGCTGTTTTACGACTATCACTCTCTCCATGTAAAAAACCTTTGACCTGTCTTTTATATTCAGAAAAAACGGCTACTACTCTACGGCCATTGCTAAAGCTTTCATCAATATCTGCTGTATAACCCGATTTCGCTAATCTTTGCACTACTTTTTCAAAAATGCGGCGCAATTCTTGACGCTTCTTAAATAACTGATGTCTAATTTTTGCAAGGTCTTCAGAGGCATTGTCTTTCACCGAACCTCTATCGTCAATTATAAAATCAATGCATTCAATAATGGCTTTTTCATAATAAGACGACTTCACCACTTCATACAAATTAGAATAAGCCATCTGCCTTTCAGCATCGAACCATTTAAATACTTGTTGAATATGATCGCTTAATTTTCTTACAAGCAACCACTGCTCGCCATTTAACTGCGCACCGGGTATGCCTAGTAATTTTAAGTCCTTTCTAATATCTAAAACAAAGTCGGAAGGGAAATACTGATTCGCTAGTTTGATGAACTTAAACTCCTCAGTTTGTCTTAAAGCTTCTTCAATATATTTTTGATGAGTATGAATGCGCATTTCATTCACCTGTTCTACCCCCATATTGGTCTGACAATAGTTTAATAAAATAGTAGTTATTTTATCAAATTCTAATTGAGAAAGGGCATTTTCCGGGTATACGCGCATAGGGACTAAATAGTGCACGAATTTACTTAAATAAACATTAACTAAATGAGAACAAATGGAAGCTATTTTTGTTATAATTTAGAACCGGATAAAATAACGTTTCCCCAATAACAATAGACAAGCCCTAACATATGAAACTATTATATAAAGCTTCTTTAATTTTACTATCCTTTATTTGCTTATCGGCCTGTGCACAACCGGCCAAACAAAAAAAATCTAAAAAAATAGATATGACCCATACTGAAACCATTACCCTAGGCTCTGGCTGCTTCTGGTGTACAGAAGCCATTTATCAAAGATTAGAAGGCGTTGTAAAAGTAACTAGCGGTTATAGCGGTGGCTTTGTGGAGAACCCTACTTATGAACAAGTATGTGATAAAAATACAGGCCATGCCGAAGCATGTCAAATTGCATTTGATACTACTAAAATTAGTTTAGACGATATTTTAGCTGTGTACTGGAAAACACATGACCCTACTACACCGAATCAACAAGGTAATGATGTAGGTCCTCAATACAGAAGCGTTATATTTTTTCATAACGAACACCAAAAAGAAGTTGCTGAAAAATACAAACAGGAATTAATAGCAGCGAAAGCTTGGGATAAACCTATTATTACAGAAATTACTGCTTTTACTAAATTTTATTCTGCAGAAAGCTATCATCAAAATTATTACAATAACAATACTAGTCAAGGTTATTGCCGTTATGTAATTGGGCCTAAGCTAGAAAAATTTGAAAAAGTTTTTGCTAGTAAATTAAAAAAGGAAGAAGACTAATTACAGAAAAAAATATAATTAGTTCTGCGCTGCCACCCTGCCTGAACTGAATAATCTTCTTTGCCAGTAAGGGTCTGCTAAATCGCCAATGGTTACGCCTTGGCTGGTTGATGCATGTGCAAATTTATTATTGGCTAAGTAAATGCCTACATGTGATATATTTCTTCTGCCATCGGCTTTAAAGAAAATTAAATCGCCTTCTTTTAAATCGTTCCATTCAATTTTAGTACTCTGCTCATATTGTTCAGCAGCAGTGCGTTTTAAATTCACATTATATATGTCTTTCATTACATCCAATGTAAAATAAGAACAGTCTACTCCATTTTTGGTACTACCCCCTAAACTATAAGGCGTACCCCACCACTCATCTATTTTTTGAAGTAAGGGAATATTTACAATGGACTCCACCGCAATATCCATTTTAATAGAATACTTTAATTGCAACCAATTTAATTTTTCTACCTCCGATAAATTAGAAGGCATTTTTTCATAATTCGTGGCGCTAGTCGTCACTGGTTCTGTACTTAATGCGTCTGATTCATTTTTAATATAAATCTTACCTGGCGTTACCGAAATATTGGTTAAAAATTCAATTTCACTATTAGCTGTATTGCCTTTATTTATTTCAACTGGTCTTGGCTTTTTTGCGGTTATTTTCTGCGCCTTTGCTTGAACATTTGACGAGATAGACTTTAAAGAACTACAGCTTGCTAATGAGCTAGCTGCTAGTCCCATACATATATATAGATATATCTTGTTTTTTAACATCGAAGGCAAGTTAAGTTAAGTAAGGCTAAAAAGGAATAAATACCCCATTTTTAACCCTTTTTTGTGGAAAATTAAGGCCGTTTTGCCATTGGTTTTTAACGATATTTGTAGCCTTAGCCCAATATCCGAATGCCTAGTTTTTCCCATTTACATGTACATACACAATACTCTTTATTAGATGGGGCCGCCTCCATTGAAGGCTTATATAATAAAGCCATGGACGATAACATGCCGGCTTTAGCAATTACCGATCACGGAAACATGTTTGGGGCATTTAAATTTGTAAGTCAGGCTTGGAAAAAAACAAAGGTAATTGGAAAGGATAAAGAAGGGAAAGATATATTAGCCCCTGTGGTGAAACCCATTGTAGGTTGTGAGTTTTATGTAGTGAAAGACAGACATGCCAAACAATTTACCAAGGATGCTAAAGACCAGCGTTTTCACCAAGTGTTACTTGCTAAAAACGCAGTGGGTTATCAGAACTTAATTAAACTTACTTCTCTTGGATATATTGAAGGAATGTACAGCAAGTATCCACGTATTGATAAAGAATTAATTTTAAAACACCATGAAGGTTTAATTGCCACTACTTGTTGTATTGGCGCCTATGTACCTCAAACTATTTTAAACCAGGACGAAGCAACGGCTGAAAAAGAATTTAAATGGTGGTTAGATATTTTTGGAGAAGATTATTATATCGAAATTCAAAGACATCAAATTCCTGAACAAGCAACTATTAATGCGCAACTTTTAAAGTTTGCCAAAAAATATAATGTGCCTGTTATTGCCACCAATGATAGTCACTATATTAATGAGGACGATGCCAATGCGCATGATATATTATTATGTATTAATACAGGAGAGAAACAAGCCACTCCTGGTTTCGATGATTTTGTAAACGATGAGTTGCAAATAAAAAATAGAAGATTTAAATTTCCGAATAACGAATTTTATTTTAAGACACAGGAACAAATGAAAGCGCTATTTAGCGACCTACCTGAGTCCATAGACAATACCAATGCCATTGTAGACAAAGTAGATGTACTGAATTTAAAAAAAGATATTTTACTTCCTGCATTCCCTATTCCAAAGGAATTTCAAATTCATAAGGAAGCAAATATGAATCAGTGGGAATTATTAAAACATTTAACCTGGGAAGGTGCACATAAAAGATACCCTGAAATTACCACAGAATTACAAGAGCGAATTGATTTTGAATTATTCACTATTCGTACTATGGGTTTTGCGGGATACTTTTTAATTGTAAGTGATTTTATACAAGCAGGCAGAAACATGGGTGTGTTTGTAGGGCCAGGCAGAGGTTCTGCCGCAGGCTCTGTGGTGGCTTATTGTATAGGTATTACCAATATCGACCCTATTAAATATCAATTACTGTTTGAGCGTTTCTTAAACCCCGATCGTAAGAGCATGCCCGATATTGATACAGACTTCGATGACGAGGGCCGTCAAAAAGTAATTGACTATGTAGTAGATAAATATGGCAAGGAACAAGTAGCACAAATTGTTACCTATGGTACCATGGCTGCAAAAAGTAGTATCAAGGATGTAGCCCGTGTAATGGACTTGCCTTTATCAGAAAGTAATTTACTAGCTAAACTAGTTCCCGATAAACCAGGTACAGAATTAAACAGATGTTTACATGCACCGCTAACTGTGAAAGAGGGTGAAAAATCTTTGGCAGAAATAGAAGGTTATCAACCAGAAGATATTGATAACGTAAAAAAATTACGAGAAATATATAAAGGCATTGATTTACGCGCTGCTGTATTACATGAAGCAGAACGTTTAGAAGGTTCTATTCGTAATACGGGTATACACGCAGCAGGTATCATTATAGCCCCTAGTGATTTAACTGAAATTATGCCAGTGGCTACTGCCAAGGATTCAACTTTATGGGTAACACAAATTGAAGGTAGTGTTATTGAAGAAGCCGGTGTACTTAAAATGGATTTTTTGGGATTAAAAACATTGTCTATTTTAAAAACTGCTTTAGAATTAATAAAACAGAATCATGGCATTACTATTGATTTAGATTTAATACCACTTGACGACGCTAAAACTTTTAATTTATATCAAAAGGGTGAAACCAATGCCACTTTTCAATTTGAAAGTGTGGGCATGCAAAAACATTTACGCGATTTAAAGCCCGATAAATTTGCCGATTTAATTGCCATGAATGCATTGTACCGTCCAGGTCCAATGGCTTATATACCCAATTTCATTGAGCGTAAACATGGTCGTGAATTAATTAAGTATGATTTACCTGTGATGGAAGAAATTCTTTCCGACACTTATGGTATTACTGTGTATCAAGAACAGGTAATGTTACTTAGTCAAAAAATTGCAGGCTTTACAAAGGGCGATGCCGATGTACTTAGAAAGGCCATGGGTAAGAAACAAAAATCGGTCTTGGATAAAATGAAAGCGCAGTTTGTTTCGGGGGCTGTTAAAAATGGACATCCTGAAAATGTTTTAGAAAAAGTGTGGACAGACTGGGAAGCTTTCGCGCAATATGCTTTTAACAAATCGCATTCTACTTGTTATGCTTACTTGGCTTATCAAACTGCTTATTTAAAAGCACATTACCCTGGAGAATATATGTCGGCCGTTTTAAACCATGCAGGAAGTATTGATAAGATTACTTTTTTCATGGAAGAGTGTAAAAGAATGGAGATAAAAGTATTGGGTCCAGATGTGAATGAATCATTGAAAGGTTTTTCAGTGAATAAAAAAGGAGAAATTAGATTTGGACTAGGTGGATTGAAAGGTGTGGGCGATGCAGCTATTGAAGCCATTATTACAGAAAGAACCAAGGCCGGACATTTTGCAGACATGGTAGACTTCATGAAAAGAGTTTTATCAAGAGCCGTGAATAAAAAATCTTTAGAAAGTTTAGCTTATTCAGGAACCTTTGATTGTTTCCCTGAATACCACCGTGCTCAATATTTTACCATTGCCGATGGAGATAGAATTTCAGGATTAGAAAAATTAATTGGCTATGCGCAAGCACTTCAGTCCATGACTGCTGGAACTACCAATACTTTATTTGGCGACCTTCCTTCTGCCATGCAAGTGCCCGTTCCTAAAATTCCTAGTTGCGAAGAATGGACCTTAACTGAAAAATTAGAACACGAGAAAGACATAACGGGTATGTTTATGAGTGGCCACCCGCTTGACCATTTTGGCTTTGAAATGCGTCACTACCAGTTCACTCCAATTAATGCTTTTAATGAAGTAAAAGACAATCTTTCTTTATATCCCAATAATTTAGGCAGACAATTTAAACTCGCAGGGCTCATAACCGATGTACAACACCGTGTCACTAAAACTGGCAAGAACTTTGGTTCTTTTGTCATAGAAGACTTTGCCGGCAAAACCGATTTTTTACTATGGAGTGAGGACTATGTCAAATTTCAAAACTATTTAGAAGTTGGACAAAAAATATATATCAATGGTTCTTTTAGAACCAGGTACAACCAATCGAATCAATTTGAATTTAAAATAGTTACTATGTCTTTGTTAGAGACTGTAAAACAAGTTCAAACTAGGTCTATTGAAATTAGCCTCCACCCTAGTCATCTAAATAATGAAATGATTCATTTTTTTGAAAAGAACTTGAAACAAAACCCAGGTAAGTCTTCTTTTAAGATAAGCTTTGTCGAACCCAAGGATCAATTAGTAGCCAGTTTACTTACCATTGAAAGGGGCTTTCTAATGAACGACGACCTTGTTCAGTTCTTGGACAGCAACCCTGCTTTGAATGTACAAGTAAATTTGGTCACTTAGCTCCTACCTCTGCGACAGCTAGTCCGAAGCTCTGCCATAGAATTTGTCCCCAATGGCTATTTAATTAAGTGGAAAAGTCAAATAGGCAGATATTAAAGTTTGGAACTAATTTTGAACATAGAAGAGTAAGAAGACTAGAACAAGTTAAAGTATAAGAGCTGACATTAATAGAAACCTAACAATATAAAAATATACATATGAGTTTAGAATTTACAGACGCCAACTTCCAAAGCACCGTAATGGAAAGCGATAAATTAACCGTGATCGATTTTTGGGCAGAATGGTGTGGTCCTTGCAGAGCTATTGGGCCAGTTATTGAAGAATTAGCAACAGAATATGCAGGCAAGGTAAATATTGGAAAAGTGAATGTAGATGTAAATCCTACTTTAAGCATGAACTTTGGTATTACTTCTATCCCAGCTATCCTTTTTGTAAAAGGTGGTCAAGTAGTAGACAAGCAAATTGGTGCTGTACCTAAGTCGGTATTAGACAAGAAAATTCAGTCGCATTTATAGTTAAACCAACCATAGAACGATTTTTAAAAATAGGCATAGTTTGCCTATTTTTTTTTATCTTCCTATTTCAAATTCAGCAATATGGAAAGATTTCAAGGCCTTATTGGTATTGTGATAATTTTAATGATTGCATTTCTATTCTCTAATAACAAGAAGAATATTAATTACCGATTAGTGGGTAGTGGTTTATTGCTTCAACTAACCATTGGTTTTTTAATCTTGAAAATTCCAGCAGTGACTAGTTTTTTCCAGTTATTAGGAAGAGGCATGGGAAAAATTGAACAATTTGCGCGCGCAGGTGCGGCATTTGTATATAGTGGTGTGGCTGCTACTACTCCGACTGGTGTAGCCGATTTTGCCAACGGCGGTTTTGTCTTTGCTTTTAATGTGACAGCTACAATAATATTAGTTTGTGTGTTGGTTGCTTTATTTTACCATTTTGGTATAATGCAAAGAATTGTAGCAGTAGTTGCCAAGGCCATGAATTTTATTATGCGTGTAAGTGGAGCCGAAGCATTAAGCAATGTGGCCAGTGCCTTTGTGGGACAGGTAGAAGCCCAAATTATGATTCGCCCTTATTTAGCCACCATGACTAAAAGTGAAATACTTGCCAGTATGAGCGGAAGCTTAGCTTGTATTGCAGGTGGAATATTAATTGTGTATGCAAATATGGGAGCACAAGCAGGTATGGATTTAGCCCCTAAATTAATTACAGCAAGTTTAATGGCAGCGCCAGGTGCACTTGTTATTGCCAAAATTGTTTTCCCTGAAACAGAATTTTCTCAAACCATGGGAAAGGTTACATTACAAGTGAAAAGTCAATACAGTAATACCATTGACGCCATTACGCATGGAGCCGGTGATGGTTTTAAATTAGCTATGAATGTTATTGCCATGTTAATTGGTTTTATTGCATTAATTGCAATGATTGACTGGTGTATGCTTTCAATTGGACATTTATTCAATCCTAATTTACATTTGAGTTTAAATTTTCTATTTGGTAAATTATTTTATCCAATGGCTTGGGCCATGGGTATTCCTACTGCCGACATTCAAAACGCAGCCACCTTGCTTGGACAAAAATTAACCATTAATGAGTTTGTGGCTTTTAAAAGTTTAACTAGTAAAGTAGTACCCATTATTACAGAGAAAGGTTTACTTATTGTAAGTATAGCTATTTGTGGCTTTGCTAATTTTAGCAGCGTAGGTATGCTTATTGGTGGTATTAGCGAACTAGCACCAAATCGCCGTAAGGACTTAGCTGAACTGGGTTTAAAAGCACTTCTTTGTGGAACCCTTGCCTCTTATTTATCGGCAAGCATTGCAGGTATTTTAATAGGCTAATCAGCGAAATAAAAATGAATAATATGATTTTTATTAGTTTATTTTAAAACCATAATTATTCAGATATTTGGTAACTTTGCAGTCTAAATTTGTGGACAATGGGTACAGCTAATATTGAAATCATTATTGCTTCAGAAAAAGACAATCTCTTACAAAAAATAGGAAATAAAGTTATTCATAACGAACGCATTAGTTTTAATGAGGGCGTTTATTTATTTGAAAAAGCATCACTCCCCTTTGTAGGTGCTTTAGCGAATTGGAAAAGAGAGTCATTACACGGCGATACCACTTACTTTAATAAGAACTTTCATATAGAACCTACCAATGTTTGCGTTTTTTCTTGCAAATTTTGTTCTTACTCAAAATTATACGCCCATAAAGAAGAAGGCTGGGAACTAACCATTGACCAAATGATGGACATTGTAAAATCTTACGATGGTAAACCTGTTACAGAAGTGCATATTGTGGGAGGCGTGCATCCTAAATTAACTTTAGAATTTTTCATTACCTTATTAAAAGCTATTAAAGCACATCGTCCTGAATTACATATTAAAGGATTCACTCCTGTTGAATTGGATTACATGTTCCGCAAAGCAAATCTAAGTACCGAAAAAGGTATGAAACGAGCACATGAAGCAGGTCTTGATTCTTTACCAGGTGGAGGTGCTGAAATTTTTCATCCAGACATTAGAAATATTATTTGTGCCGATAAAGCTACTGGCGACCAGTGGTTACATATTCATAGAACTGCGCATAATTTAGGCATGCATAGTAATGCTACTTTATTATATGGTCATATTGAAAAAGCTGAACACCGTATTGACCATATGGAAAGACTAAGACAACTACAAGATGAAACCAAGGGCTTTAATACTTTCATTCCATTGAAATTTAGAAACAAGGACAATGATATGCATGATGTTCCAGAGTCAACCATGGCCAATGATTTAAAAATGTATGCAATATCTCGTTTATACTTAGAAAATTTCCCGCATGTGAAAGCTTACTGGCCCATGTTAGGTCGTGAAATAGCACAACTTACATTGAGCTATGGTGTAAACGATATAGACGGCACTATTGACGATACCACTAAAATTTATTCAATGGCAGGAAGTGAAGAACAAACCCCTGTTATGACTACTGAAGAATTGGTAAGCTTAATTAAACAAGCCCATAGAAAACCTGTGGAAAGAGGTACATTGTACAATGTAATACAAGATTATTCTTTAGTAGATATGGATTAATTCAGTTCAGATTTTATACATTTGGATATGAAATTTACTAGCATTTTAGCCGGACTCTTATTAGTGGCTTTGTCTTCTATAGCGCAATCTGATACCCGTTTGCTTGAAAAATTAATGCAGCAAAAGTCTGAACAATTTGGTAAAATTTTAGCCAACCCCAAAGACTACCGCATTCAAATTTTATATACTCAAATTGATAGAGACAAGAACAATGTCCCCCATTTTAAAGAATTCACTTATAACCTAAACCCTAAGGAATATTTTTACCCAGCAAGTACCGTTAAAATGCCGTTGGCTTTTTTAGCGCTAGAGAAAATTAATAATTTAAAAGTTAAAGGGCTTAGTAAGTCTACCCAAATGGTATACGACAGTGTATCTGATAGGCAAGAACAAATTTACAATAACCCTTACTCCATCAATGGCGTACAAAATATTGAACAGGCCGTTAAAGAAATATTTTTAGTAAGTGATAATAATGCAGCCAATAGGTTATTTGAATTTGTGACACCGCATACAGTGCATGAACAATTAGCCGCCAAAGGCTATAAAGACGTTTATATCAGAAACCGAATTGAATTAGGCAGAACTGCCAAAGAAAATAGAAGTACTCAAGCCATTGATTTTTATAATGAGCAAGGAAAAATAATTTATCATCAACCAGCCGCCTTTAATAACGACAGCCTTCCTTATTATAATGCCTTTATTGGCAATGGTTATTTGAATAACCAAGACTCACTTATAAAAGCCCCTTTAAATTTTTCAGACAAAAACAGAATTTATTTAAGCGACCTTACCCATATTTTAAAATCGGTTTTATTTTTTGAGCATACACCACCCTCTCAAAGATTTAATTTAACCACCGAGGATAGAAAGTTTTTACTTCACTACATGCATACCTTACCCACTGAATCGCAGTATCCTACTTATGACACAGCTAATTATTGGCCAGCCTATTGTAAGTTTTTATACACAGGTTCTGAGAAAGGCCCTTTCCCCAATAATGTGAAAATATTTAATAAAGTGGGTGATGCATACGGGTTCTTATTAGACATTGCTTATGTCATGGATCCGGAGAAGAAACTGGAATTTATGTTAAGTGCTGTTATCTATTGCAATAGCGATGGCATTTTAAACGATAGTAAATACGATTACGATACAGTAGGCTACCCCTTTTATAAAAACTTAGGCCAGTTAATTTACAACTACGAACTTCAACGCAAGAAAGCCTTTCTTCCTAATTTTGTCCCCATCCTTGAGGCTGCTAAATAGATATTAACAGAAAGGGAATAATTTATGGATATTCAAAGTCCAAAACTTACGTCTGTTTGCGATTTATTTGCGAAATTTGTGTTTCAAATAAGCAATCATGATATTATCTTCTCTATTAAACAGATTCAGTGAGCCTGAAACTTTGAAAATGGCCAAATTAGGCCGCGAACTAAGAGCACAAGGCAAAGACGTCATTGACTTAAGTTTGGGTGAACCCGACTTCGATACTCCTCAACATATTAAAGAAGCAGCTATAAAAGCTATTAACGATAACTGGTCTCACTATACACCTGTTGCCGGTTTTGCCGATTTAAGAGAAGCCGTTTGCAGTAAATTAAAACGCGATAATAATTTAGATTATAAAGCTGAAAATATTGTTACTTCTACCGGCGCTAAACAAAGTTTAGCCAATGCCATTTTAGCCTTAGTAGACGATGGCGATGAAGTAATTATCCCAACACCTTATTGGGTTACTTATTCAGAATTAGTAAAAATAGCTAGAGGTAAAGTAGTTGAAATTAGAAGTACTGTGGAAGATGGTTTTAAAGTAAGCCCTGCACAAGTAGAAGCTGCTATTACTTCAAAAACAAAAGTATTCATGTTCTCTTCTCCTTGTAACCCTTCAGGTGCAGTGTATAGCAAAGAGGAATTAGAAGCACTTGCCAATTTATTTAAAAAATATCCAGGCATTACTATTTTATCAGATGAGATTTATGAATACATCAATTTTGTGGGTAAGCATGAAAGCATTGCTCAATTCGATGCTATCAAGGATCAAACAATTGTGATAAACGGACTTAGTAAAGGTTTTGCCATGACTGGTTGGAGATTAGGCTATACCGCTTCAAGTGTAGAATTAGCCAAGGCTATGGAAAAATTACAAGGTCAATTTACTTCAGGCACTTGTAGTATTACACAAAAAGCAGCAGTCACTGCTTTGGTGGGAGATTTAAAACCTTCTATTGAAATGACAGAAGAATTTACACGTCGTCGTGAAAAAACATTAGCACTTGTAAATGATATACCTGGCTTTAAATGTTTTGCACCTCAAGGAGCCTTTTATGTATTCCCTGACGTAAGTGCTTACTATGGTAAGTCCGATGGTACAACTACTATTAAAAACGCACCCGATTTTAGTATGTATATATTAAACGAGGCTAATGTCTCTTCTGTTATGGGAGACGCTTTTGGAGAACCAAACTGTGTTCGTTTCTCTTTTGCCAATAGCATGCCAAATATTGAAAGAGCATGGGCTAGAATTAAAGAGGCCTTGGCTAAATTAAAATAAAGCCATTTAGTTTAAATAAATTAATTTTAGAAGCGTTATTCAAGTAACGCTTCTTTTTTTAGTAGATACTATGACACCAGAGAAATTTCAAATGTTTGAAAATAGGTTGCTTAAAAATTATAAGCACCGCATTAAACAAGCTAAACGACAAAATATTAGCTGCTGGCGTTTGTATGACCATGACCTACCTGAGTTTCCCGTTTGTGTTGAAATTTATGAGGACTATATTTATTTAGCAGAGTATAATCGCCGTCATAGTTTAACTGACGAAGAACATGCCCTATGGCTAAGTGAAACCAAAAACTGTATTGCTACTATTACAGGTTTACCCATTGAAAATATGTACTTAAGAGTGCGTAAAAGAATGGATCATAAAGACGAGCAGTACGAGAAAGAAGAAACCCTGCCTATTTCTAAATTAATTACAGTAAATGAAAATGGCTTACAATTTAAAGTAAACCTTACCGACTACTTAGATTCTGGATTGTTTTTAGACCACCGTATTACAAGGCAAATGGTACAAGCAGAATCGAAGGATACTGAATTTTTAAATTTATTTTCTTATACCAGTTCTTTTTCTGTGTATGCTGCAGCGGCTGGTGCTAAAACTGTTACCTCTGTTGATTTATCCAAAACCTATTTAGCCTGGAGCGAAGATAATTTTGCTTTGAATAAATTAAATAATAAAGTCGCTTATCAATTTATACATGCCGATGTGAAGCAGTATTTAAAAACCCTGCCTGCTAATAAATATGATTTAGTAGTGATGGACCCTCCTACTTTTAGCAATAGTAAAAGAATGAAGGATGTATTAGATATTCAAAGAGACCATGTTGAACTAATCAATGATATGCTTCGCGCTATGAAACCAGGTGGTATATTGTATTTCAGCACTAATTTTTCTCATTTCAAAATTGATACAGAAAGTATTCATACGAAACTCATAAAAGATATTACCAAGGCTACTACCCCATTTGATTTTGATGGTAGACTAAAAAGGGCCTGCTTTAAATTACAGAAGCCAGTATAAATTCGTGAACAGCTAAAACCTGTGGCATTAATAATTGTATTTCATCATTCACAATTACTTTATCACATAAACGCATTTTAATAGTATCATTAATTTGATGATGCATTCTTTTTTCAGCTTCTTGTTTTGTGCAATTATCTCTTTGCATAATTCTTTGAATTCTTAAAGGCATGGGTGCCGTCACCCCAATAACAAAGTCTAAACCTTCCACTGCATTTGATTCAAATAAAAGCGCTGCTTCTTTAATTACATAAGGGGCAGTTTGTAATTTAGCCCAATCCCAAGCAGCTTGAATAGTTATAGGATGTACAATTGAATTTAATAAGGCCAACTGATGTGCATCTGAAAAAACAATAGATGATAAATAGGCTTTTTGCAAAACGCCATTCTCATAAACCTTCTCTCCGAACTGTTGAATAAGCGCTGTTTTAATGGCAGGACTGGTTTGCATCAACTGCTTTGCAGTTTCATCTGCATTGAATACAGGCACACCCATTTGCTCAAATATTTTGGCTACCATGGTTTTCCCTGCACCAATACCCCCCGTAAGTCCGATCATCTTAGACATAAAAAAGTCCGAAATTAGTTACCCCAATTTCGGACTTTTTTTAATCAAACCAATTATAATTATTTAGGGTTGGTTTTTGACCACTCTAAACTTATAGATGATTTTTCAATTTTTAAGTAAGACCCAGGGCTTACTTCCAATTGAATCGTATTGTCTTCGTTTACTTTATTCACCGTACCATGAATACCAGCAATAGTAACTACTTTGTCTCCTTTTTGAATATCGTCAATAAACTTTTTTTGCTCTTTCGCTTTTTTAGCTTGTGGACGAATCATGAAAAACCAGAAAACTAAAATAATACCACCCAACATTACTAATTGGAAAGTACCTCCGCCTTGTGGTGCTTGTAATAAAATTTGTGTCATTGTAATTTATTTAGTTGTTTTTGTTTTAAAGTTCTGTTTATATAACTGTGTTTATAAATTTCTGTTTTTACAAAACCGCTCTTGCAAATATATGTTATTTACAGTCTTATTTTTTGGGCCCAGATGGTTTGTGACTTATTTTTTGAATTTTACCCGATCCCACTAATTCCTTATGAATATTATCCAAAATACCATTCACAAAATGGCCACTTTGTTCAGTGCTATAGTCCTTGGCTAAATCAATGTACTCATTAATAGTCACCTTGGTAGGTATGGTATCAAAATACAATAATTCACAAACGCCCAAACGAAGTAGTATCATATCTATCACCGCAATACGTTCTGGATCCCAGTTATTTAATTTAGGCTTAATCACTTCTTCAGTGTATCCTTTTTTATCAATTGCTGTATGAAGTAATTCAGTAGCGAATTTCATTTTTTCATCACCCACTAAATCTATAAAATCTATGCTGCCTGGCTTTTGTAAATAATCCAACATAAAGCCTACCATCATTTCCCCTTCATCTTCCCAATTTGCAAAACGCTCATCGATATATTCTAAAATATTATCCGATTCTAAAATAAGGGTGCCAAAAATATATTTAAGAATCTCTTTCTCTTTGGCCTTGTCTCTACCTTTTTCTTCTATATAAGTTTTATATATAGCCGATTCAGATAAATTCCTAAATAAGGTTTTTACAATATCCTCGTCCACCCATTGTGCAGGGTTAACAGCAGCCAATGCTTTTTTGAATTTCTCAGACTCAATGGTTTGCCATACAATACTATTACCTGCTAATTTGATATTAACGGAAAGATCGGCCTGATTGGGTAAATTTTTGGAGGCTCTCTGCCCTGCCTCAACTTCGGCATAAAGGGCAACTTGGTGCACTAGATGAACTAGGAAAACAAACAAATTACGTGTTTTGTCAAATTCCTTCTGAAGTAGGGAGCCGGGACTACTTTGGTTTTGATTTTCAACCATATACAGCACCTGCATTACTTTAATTCTAATATTTCTTCGGTTCATCATATGTGTAAGAGCTAAACGGCTGCAAATCTATCTAAAATTATTGGTAAAAACTGACATTTTTTACCCTAATCCTTTGCTTATCATGCAATTTTAGGCATAGATTTGCTTCCCTTGCGCTGAAAAATCGAATAAACTGAAAATTTGGCCTATTCCCTAGGAAAAAATTGCAGTGGCACGGTTATCGATGTATTGGAATTACAATATTTATTAATAAACAAAAAACGATAAAGTATGGCTAAGAAATTAAACATTACTCCTCTACATGACAGAGTAATAATTAAGCCTGCCGCTGCAGAAGAAAAAACAGCTGGAGGAATCATCATCCCTGATACTGCTAAAGAAAAACCACAACGTGGACAAGTACTTGCTGCTGGAACAGGTAAAAAAGACGAACCCGTAACTGTAAAAGTAGGCGATAACGTTTTATACGGTAAATACGCTGGAACAGAAATTCAAATTGATGGTCAAGATTTATTGATCATGCGCGAAAGCGATATTTTAGCAATTGTATAATTGTTAAAGTAAGTAGAACTATTAATTAACGAAATAAAATAAGTTTATATGTCTAAAATGATTTTTTTCGACTTAGAAGCGAGAAATAAAATGAAAAAAGGGGTTGACACTTTAGCCAACGCCGTAAAAGTAACCTTAGGACCAAAAGGTCGTAACGTGGTTATTGAAAAGAAATTCGGATCACCTTCTATTACAAAGGATGGTGTTTCAGTTGCTAAAGAAATTGACTTAGAAGATCCTATTGAAAACATAGGTGCTCAAATGGT
>Ga0214919_10003026_pt1 | contig 25847 bp, 23 predicted proteins | sample LL1503_MetaG_FD_177994 | JGI IMG/M metagenome (GOLD analysis project Ga0214919, IMG submission 177994) | Freshwater microbial communities from Lake Lanier, Atlanta, Georgia, United States - LL-1503 | ecosystem: Environmental > Aquatic > Freshwater > Lake | place: USA: Georgia | collected...
CGGTGGCAACCTTTACGGTCAATGCACAGGGCCAACTTACCTTGGCAGGCAACACCACGATTACGCCAGCGGTAGGCTCTATCACTGGTCTAGGTACTGGGGTTGCAACTGCTTTAGCTATTGCGGTAGGCACCGCAGGATCTGTATTGGTCAATGGCGGCGCTTTGGGAACGCCAAGCAGCGGCACGGTCACCAACCTGACGGGCACGGCTTCAATCAACATCAATGGCACGGTCGGCGCTACTACGGCCAGCACAGGCGCATTTACCACTGTAAGCGCCACTGGTGTTATTACCTCAACCCTAGCAACTGGAACCGCGCCGTTTACGGTGGCCTCCACTACGCAGGTAGCCAACCTGAATGCGGCAACTGCTGGTACTGCAACAAACGCCACCAACGTGAACCTTGCGGCAGGCACTGGGGCGACAAATTACATCCCTTTTTCGGCCACCGCAACGGGCAATCAGCCACTGACTACAAACACTTTATTGACCTACAATTACACCAATAATGCCTTGACCGCAGGCGTTACTGGTGGCACTTTCTGAGGAAGAAAAAATGGCTGCAACTGGTTACACCCCCATATCGCTGTACTACAGCACCACGGCTGCTACTGCTCCGCTTGCTGGCAATTTGGTCGCAGGCGAACTTGCCTTAAACACCCTAGACGAGAAGCTGTACTTCAAAAACAGTTCAGGCGTTGTAAAGCTGCTGGCATCCAATACTTCATCTTCCGCAACCGTCTCATCGGTGGCCCAGTCGTTCACTGGCGGCATTATTTCTGTTGGCGGCTCTCCAATTACTACAAGCGGCACCTTGGCCCTGACTGTGGCCGGAACAAGCGGAGGCATCCCATACTTCTCCAGCGGAACTACTTGGGCCACCTCTGCTGCATTGGCGGCTAGTGCAATCGTCTTGGGCGGTGGGGCGGGAACCGCTCCTGCAACGACCACTACAGGCACTGGCGTTGTCACGGCCCTTGGCAACAACACAAACACAGCAAGCGGTTTTCCAACTGGCAGCGGGACTGCAACATTGACCAACAAACGCATTGATCCACGGACTTCTAGCTCCGCATCAACGGCCACACTGACGCCTGACATATCGTCCTTTGACCAGTACAACCTGACCGCTCAGGCGGTAGGATTGACGGTAGCAGCGCCCACAGGAACCCCTGTAGACGGCAACAGGCTGACAATCCGCATTTTGGACAACGGCACGGCCCAGACCATCTCTTGGAACGCTACCTATACCGTTATCGGCGTAACGCTACCCACTACCACTACCGCGAATAAAATGGTTTACGTTGGCTGCATCTACAACAGCACAAACACTCGCTGGGATGTGGTCGCTGTAGCAACTCAGGCATAAGGAGCATGACATGAAAATCGACTTTGAATTTGAAACCCCCCACGGCAAGTTTGCTGATGCACTGCATTTGCCGGATGACCACACGCTTACTGATGCGGAAATCCAAGCGATGAAGCAGCAACGTGTGGACAATTGGATTGCTGTAGTAACTGCACCTCCTGCTCCACAGGGGTAAAGCATGGCTGCACGTTTTTGGGTTGGTGGTACAGGTACTTGGGACGCGACCACCACAGCTAACTGGTCTGCCACATCTGGTGGCGCTAGTGGGGCGTCTGTTCCCGGCGCTGCTGACGATGTAACAATTGATAGTAATTTTACGGTAACTACAAACTACAACGTATCTGTAATTTCGGTCACGATTAACGCTGCCACTGCAACATTGAGTCTTGGCGGTACGTTGACTTGTTCTGGTGCTATCACGTTAACCCAAGGAACCTTCACCACCAACAACTACGCTGTCACTGCGACATCCCTGTCGTCCAGCAACAGCAATACCCGCACGATTAATTTGGGTAGCAGTACGGTTACTTTGAGTGGTGGAAACCCAGTTACATTTTCCACAAATACAAACCTTACGTTTAACGCTGGAACTTCAACAATCACAATGTCTGCTACAGACATTACTGTTAGAGGCGGGGCGCAGTCGGGCGTAGGCGTAACTTTTTACAACCTGTCATTTACCGCCACTTCCGGAACTCTCCACCAGTTGACAGGAAGAAATACGATAAATAATTTGGCGGTTGCAGCACCAGCGGTGGCGGGTTTTCGGCAATTTAACTTTGATGACGGACAAACAATCAACGGCACACTGTCAACCACAGGCACGGCAGGTAACAGACGAGTATGGTTTAAAGGCATCACATACGGCCTTGCCCAAACCCTCACTATCAACAGCGCACCAAGCCTGACTGATGCAGACTTCCGCGACATCTATGTCATTGGCACTTCTGCACCTATCTCTGGCACACGCATCGGTAACTTGGCTGGCTGCTCTGGCATTACTTTTGATGCAGCCAAGACGGTGTATTGGAATCTTGCAGGGGCGCAGAACTGGTCTGCAACAGGCTGGGCAACCACATCAACGGGTACGCCATCAACAGACAATTTTCCACTAGCGCAAGACACCGCAACATTCACAAACGCAGGTTCGGTGACTGGCACGATCACGATGGACGCTGCCATCCCCTACACGGGCACGGTGGATATGTCTGGTCGTACAAGCGCAATGACGCTGGCAACAACCGCATTCACTATTTACGGTAATTGGACAAATGGCTCTGGCACAACGCTATCTGGCACAGCCGCGCTTACTTACTCAGGGCGCAACACGCAAACAATTACCAGTGCTGCAAAAACATTTACACAGGCGCTAACTGTTGATTCTTATGGCGGCACAGTTCAACTTGCTGATGCATTGAACATTAGCGCAACTACGTTGACCGTCACTAACGGCACGTTTGATACCAAGAACTACAACGTCACTGCTGGCGCTTTGTCATCCAGCAACAGTAACGTCAGGACGATTACGCTGGGGTCGAGTACGTTGACGTTAAGTGGAGCAAACCCAATTAGCTTTGGAACTGATACAAATTTAACGCTAAATTCGGGAACATCAACATTTACTCTTTCTGCTGCTTCTGCCATTTTAAATGGTGGCCCCAGTGGAAGAACTTTTTATAATGTAACTTTTACCGGAACAACAAATCCAAACATCAACCAAGGCGCTAACACTTTTAACAATCTCACAATTACTGCACCCGCTAGTGCTGGAGTTTGTATATTTTCGTTAAGTTCCAACCAAACCATCAACGGAACCCTCACCGTTGCTGGAGCCACAGCAGTACGCCGCATCTTTGTTCGCTCTGACACAATTGGCACCGCCCGCACACTGACTGTTGGCACTCTTTCCGCTACCGACTGCGACTTTCGCGACATTACGATGGCGGGCGCTGCGGCAGGATCATCGCCAACAAGGGCGGGGGACTGCGGGGGCAACACAAGCATCACGTTCCCTGCGGCTAAGACCGTGTACTGGAACCTTGCTGGCGCTCAGAACTGGAGCGCTACGGGTTGGTGTCCTGCTTCTGGTGGAACGCCTGACATCAATCAGTTTCCGTTAGCGCAAGACACTGCGGTGTTTGATAACACTGGAAGCGTGACGGGAACGATCACAATTGACGCCGCGTGGAACATCGGTACGTTTAACGCTTCTGCACGAACAAGTGCAATGACGTTGACAACTAGCACCAATACGCCATCTGTTTATGGTAATTGGTTGTTTGGAACAGGCGTTACATCCTCAAGTACAACGGGAGCTATTACGTTTAGCGGGCGCAGCACTCAAACTATTACAAACAACGGCATTACTTTTGGTTGCCCAATAACAATTGACTCCGTAACAGGAACTGTACAACTCGCTGATGCTCTAACGGTTGGCGCTACACGAACCCTGACCCTGACCAGCGGCACGTTTGATGCTGTGACGTACAACTTGACAACTGGGTTAGTTTCCGCAAATGCAACTTCCGCAACTTTAAAAATGGGTAGTGGTACATGGACACTATCCGGGGTAGGAACTGTTTGGTCAGCCAGTGCAACTTTGGCCTTTTATAAAGGCACAGCTAATATTGTTCTTTCTGACACTAGCACTTCAGCACGAACTTTTAATGCTAACGGGCTTTCCTATAACAAACTTACGATTGGCGGGGCAACTGGCATATCGACACTAGATATTTCAGGTGGCGGTCAATTCACAGAACTTGCGTCTACTAAAACTGTTGCCCACACAATTTCATTCTTTGCTACATCAGTAACCTATGGCGCGTGGACAGTTACCGGCACGGTAGGCAACGTAGTCACAGTTACGGGAGCGGCGACATTTACGATTGCTGGTGCCAGAGTGTCCGGCGTAGATTACCTTGCTCTTGGCACCGCAGCTATGTCAGGTACATCCCCCGGCGAGTTTTATGCTGGCGCTAACTCCACCGGTGGTACGGGATTTATCCTTACCGCTGCTCCTACCGCCACAACACGCTACTGGCGTGGCGGTACAGGAACATGGGACGCAACGACTACAACCAACTGGGCAACAACCTCTGGTGGCGCTGGCCCTGCATCTGTTCCTACATCTGCGGATGCGGTGATATTTGACACTCTATCCAACGCCACGGCTTACACAGTAACCCTCACCGCTACACAGCTTCGTTGCGCCGCGTTGACGATGGCTGGCCCTGCTGCGGGCAACGTGACATGGGCTGGCACTGCGCCATTGGCTATTCATGACAACGTGAGCTTGGCTGCTACGGGGATTACCCGTTCGTACTCGGGAACTATTACGCTGACTGGATCATCGACTGGTAGGACGCTAACGACCAACGGGATCACGCTGGCTTCTGCTACCACTGTTAACGGTGTTGGTTGTGGATGGACTCTTGGCAGCGCGTTAAACATAGGGTCATCAACATTAACCGTAACAAATGGTTCCTTTAGTCTTGCTACCTATAATTTTACCGCTGGCACAATAAATACAAATTCAGCGCACACTATAACTATTAACCTTGGCTCTTCAACGGTTAGCCTTTCTTCTAGCGCACCAATTGGTTTTGGAAGCACTGAATCGCAACGTGCTAATTTTACGTTTACGGCAAGCACATCTCAGATTAATTTTACTTCTCTAACTTCCATAACAATTAATGGAAATAATAATACATTTTATAATGCAAGTGCAACAACCGCAGACTTTACAACTTTCACAATTAATGGCGTAAACACATTTAATAATTTAACAACTGTTGGGCGAACATCATCGGGTGTATCTGTTATCCAGTTTCAAGCAAATCAAACCATCAACGGAACTCTGACGCTATCCGCAGGAACAGACGCAACCATGCGGACGTTCGTGCAGTCAAACACCATTGGCACAACACGCACATTGACCTGCGCCGCATTTGCTGGAACGGATGCTGACTTCCGTGACATCACCATTGCTGGCGCTGCTGCTCCTGTGTCTGGTACTCGTTTGGGTGACGCTAAAGGCAACAGCGGTATTACGTTTGGCGCAGGCGTTACTCGGTACTGGAACCTTGCTGCTGGTGGCAACTGGAGCGCGATTGGTTGGGCTTCTACTAGCGGTGGATCGCCAGCGGTCAACAATTTCCCACTTGCACAAGACACGGCTTTGTTTGAGGCAACTGGTTTGACTAGCGGCAACACAGTAACGGTCAATGCTGCCTACAACATCGGTACGATTAATATGTCTGCCCGTACCAGCAACACGATGACGCTGGCAACAGGCTCAATTTTGCCATTTATCTACGGCAACTGGATCAACGGCACAGGAACCACAATTACGGGTACTCAGGCAATAACTTTTGCCGGACGCGGTAGTCAAACAATTACAAGTGCCGCCAAAACATTTACACAGTTATTTACAATTAATACACCGGGTGGTTCTGTTACTTTACAAGATGCACTCGTAACAAGCGGCTCTTCTTCTTCTGCACTTGTAATTACTGCTGGTACTTTCAATGCGGCAACATACAACGTCACGTTATCTGGTGCAACAGCAGCGGTAAGTGCTTCAAACAGCAATGTAAGAACAATAGCCGTAGGGTCAGGAACTTGGACGATTGCAGGGTCAGGAACGCCGTGGCTTGCATCTACATCCACCAACTTGACTGTTACAGGCACAGGCACAATCAGCCTCACATCTGCATCTACCAAGACCTTTGCTGGTGGGGGCATCTCCTACTCAGGCATCACCCTTGACCAAGGCGGTGCTGGCACGTTGACCATCACAGGCAACAACACCTTCAAGAACATCACCAATAGCTACAGCGCAACAGGTGCAGCCACCATTGATATTGGCACAACAACCCAGACGGTGACCCAATTCACTGGCACAGGCACAGTCGGCAAAGTGCTGACGATCACAGGCACATCTGCAACTAGCCCCGGCACGTTGATCCTGTCAAGCGGTACGGTCACAACGCCTGATTACTTGGCTATCACTGGTGTGCGTGCGTACAACCTGTCAAGCACTTGGTACGCAGGGGCCAACTCAACCAACAACGGGTCGTTGGGCTGGATATTCAGCGCTGGTGCAGTCACAGGCAGTGGCGGCAAGTTCTTTCTTATGTTCGGATAAATCATGAAACTATCACTACCAGTTGAAGTCGTAAACCAGATCCTTGGCTACCTTGGAACTCGCCCTTACCAAGAGGTGTACCAGTTAGTGCAGGCAATCCAAGAGGCCGCAAAGCCAAAAGACATTGAGATTGCCGAGCAGGAAAACTGATCATGGAAGCAGTTCACGAACTTGCCACGGAGACCGACAAGCGCCTAAGCGTGCATGAGGCAATCTGCGCCCAGCGGTATGAGGGCATACAGGCACGCTTTGACGATGGCTCCAAGCGCATGAACAGGATTGAGTACCTCTTGTATGTGGTCATAGCGGCTGTGTTGCTTGGCCCCGGCGTTGCCGCCGAATTTGTCAAGAAGGTGCTTGGACTATGAGCGAGGAAAAAATTCATAGCATGGAAGCAAAAAGTCAACTCATTGAGAAGATTACGTTCGCTCTTCTTCCTCTGTTATTTTCTTGCGTCGTCTACCTGATGAGCGCCTTGTCTAACTTGGCGCATGAGGTCACCATTCTCAACAGCAAAATTTCGCTCGTTGTCACATCGGACAACAAGCAGGCGTCCAACACCGGGGCCGAACTGGCCCGTGAAAAGTTGCGCCAAGACCTAGAAAAAGAGATTCAACGCAACCGAGATCAGATTGCTGAGAATCGAATGCACATTGCCATCTTGGAAGAGAAGGTTCCAGTGAACAAGGCAATCAAAACTTTGACTGGAAAGGATTGACATGATTCCAATCGTTGCTTCACTGCTTGGTACATTGGCTCAGAATGGTCTGGGCCTTTTGTCTTCTGCAATTCAAGCAAAGGGTAAAGAAGTGGTTGAGAACGCTCTGGGCGTGAAGATTTCCGACAATCCATCTGATGCTGAGGTCGCCAAGTTGCGCCAGTTGCAATATGACCACGAAGAGCGCTTGCTTGAACTCGGCATTGAGAAAGCCCGTTTGGAGCAGGAAGAACTCAAAGCCTTGTTGGCGGCTCAAGCCAGCCAAGACAACAACGTCACTGACCGTTGGAAGGCTGATATGGCTTCCGACTCGTGGTTATCTAAGAATATACGCCCCGGCACTCTGCTGTACATCCTCACCGCTTATTTGATTTTTGCTGGTCTAAGCGCCGCAGGGATTCAAGTTCAAGAAGCCTACGTCAATTTGCTGGGCCAATGGGGTATGTTGGTGATGACGGCCTACTTCGGTGGTCGCACGGTCGAGAAGGTCATGGAGATGCGTAAAGGAGGCAAAGAATGAGCCTGAGTCAAGAACAAGCCGCATTCTTGCTGGATGCCTGCTCCCTCATCAAATACGCCACAGAACAGGGTTTTACGGTCACTGGAGGCGAATTAGCACGCACCCCAGAGCAACAGGCTATTTACGTCCAAACGGGACGCTCTAAGACCTTAAATTCAATCCATTTGAAACGATGCGCAATTGACTTGAACTTCTTCAAGGATGGGCAGATAATATGGGACAAGGGCGTTCTTGCGCCTCTGGGAACCTATTGGGAGTCGCTACACCCAAAAAACCGTTGGGGCGGGAATTTCAAGTCCTTGGTGGATTGCCCACATTTCGAGCGCAATGTCGGATAAGGAAAAAAGATGACAACCGCTTCGGTAATGACGTATGACTCCCTTGTAGAAGACATTCAGTCCTACTTGGAGCGGACGGACGCCGCCACGCTGGCAAAAATTCCTCAGTTCATCATGCTGGCGGAGCAAATTATTGCCTCCGAGATCAAATTCCTTGGCAACTTGGTGGTGGTGGGCAGCAACATGGTCTTGGGTGAGGCCACCATTGCAAAGCCAGCGCGTTGGCGCAAGACGGTATCCATGAACGTGACGGTGGCAGGTAAACGTCAACCCGTCCTGCTGCGCACCTACGAATACCTGCGTGAGTATTGGCCCAGCGCCAGTTCAACGGACGTTCCACTGTACTTCTGCGACTACGACTACGAGCATTGGCTGATAGCGCCCACCCCGGCGGCTGCGTACAGCTACGAGGTCTTGTACTACGAGCGCAACCAGCCCCTTGATTCGACCAACCAATCCAATTGGTTCACCCAATACGCCCCACAGGCGTTACTTTATGGCTCGTTGCTGCAAGCAATGCCTTTCCTGAAAAACGACGAGCGCATTCCCATGTGGCAAGGCCAGTACGACAAGATCATTGCTGTATTGCAAAACGAGAATGTGATTCGCGTAGCTGACCGCCAAGCAATTGTGAGGGACACATGAAAACGTGGTCTCTCTACATTGTGACAAATGCTTGCAATGGTAAGCAGTACGTTGGCCTCACCAAAAATTTAGATCGCAGGCTCAAGCAACATATGTCTGCAAATGGAAGCGCTCCTGCACTCCATGCGGCGATCAAAAAGTACGGAGCCGATAGTTTTGTTTTTTCTCACATTTGCGATGCGTTTGATTTTGACGCTGCCTGTGATCTTGAGAGGATGCTCATTCAGCAGCACAACACCAAAGCTCCTTGCGGTTACAACCTTACAGACGGCGGCGAGGGTGTTGCTGGTCGTCCGATGACAGAAAATGAAATTGAACAAAGGCGAAAATTTATGTTGGCGTATGCCGCATCTTTGACCGTAAAAGAACGCTCAGAAAAATTTGGATGGGCAAAAGGTCGGAAATGGACATCTGATCAAATTGAAAAAATTCGGACATCCAACAAAGGAAAAAATATTGGCAAAAAACCCAATGAAGAAGTTCGTGCAAAAATGTCTGCCTCGCATAAATCTAGGACTCGCAGCCCTTTGAGCGAAGAAACTAAAGAAAAAATTCGCCAGTCTCTTCTTGGCCGAAAAATGCCAGAATCAGAAAAACCAAAGCACGCAAGTTTTTTAGGGCGCAAGCACACGGAAAAGACAAAGGCAAAAATTAGAGCATCCAACATAGCTACAAAAGCTATAAACAAAGCGCAAAGAATTGCAGAAAATAAGGTGACTTTATGAGTTTTACCTCGCCCTTCACGGGACAAATTATCCAGCCAACGGACGTTTCGTTCCGTTCAATTACCCTGACTGCAAACACGCAGTTGCAGTGGCCCATCAATGGCAGCGTCACGGACAGTGTGACCGCTCGGATCATGCAGGTTAGTTCATCATCCGCTGCATACGGCCTGTATATGCCGCCAGCAAACCAAGCCTCTGTTGGTCAGGATGCTTTGATCCGCAACACTGGGAGCTTTGCAGTTACGGTTTACGACTACAACGGCGCAAACGTCATTGTTACCGTGCAGCCAAGTCAGGCGCAGTACATCTACATCACTGCAAATCCAACTGAGTCTGGCACTTGGGGGATCATTGCTTTTGGTTTGGGATCATCCAACACCGACGCAGCAACGCTTGCTGGGTATGGGCTGCTTGCGATCACCAACACGCTCAACACCGCGCACCCTGTACAAACTTTTGGAACAAACTACACGGCGGTTTCTGCTGACAGGGCCACATCCTACGTTTGGACTGGCGGCGCTGGAACCCTAACGCTTTCCTCTGTCGGAACGCTTGGCAATAACTGGTTCATGCTGCTTAGAAATGGCGGCACTGGTACGCTGACCGTTTCCCCATCGGGAGGCAACCTGATTAATGGCGCTGCTTCCATCATTTTGCAGCCTGATGACTCGTGCATTATTTGCTGTTCTGGCTCGGCTTTTTACACCGTTGGTCTTGGTCAAAACACGCAATTCAACTTCAGCCAGTTGACCAAATCGGTCACTTCTGGAACGTACACATTGACCGCCGCAGAGGCGTCCAACACCATCCAGAAGTACACAGGCATTTTGACTGGCAACGTCACCATTGTGGTGCCGCAAACAATTCAGGTCTACTACGTCACAAATCAGACAAATGGTGGCGGGCCGGGATACACGATCACATTTACCACCAATGTGTCTGGGGCATCTTCGGCAGTAATAACCCCTAGTCAACAAGTAATTCTTGTTTGCGACTCTACCAACTTGCTCAATGCGGCGACCATTACCGCAGGCGCTAATTCTTTGTCGCTTATTGATGGAACGGCTGGCGGCCCATCGTTGAACTTTGGCTCGGAGACCTCAACAGGTATTTACCGTCCCGGATCTGGTGAGTTTGGTATCTCTATCCTTGGAACGCAAAGATTTGACCTCACGGCAACAGGACTGTCAATTACTGGTACTGGCAACTTTACTGGCGGAGTTTTTGGCGGTACATACTGATGGGACAAAAAGTCTTTTCTCTTGGCACGCAACCCGGCATCCAGCGGGATGGAACAGTCTTTGACAAAAACTTTTACACCTCTGGTCAATGGGTTAGGTTCCAGCGTGGCCGTCCTCGCAAGATTGGCGGGTATAGGGTCATGTCTGCTCAGTTGACCGGCCCTTCGCGTGGTGTTTGGCTAAACGCACAAAACGGCATCAACTACATCTACAGTGGGTACAACAACGGCTTGCAGTCCTTTGGCGTTGACAACAACGGGGTTGGCGCTGGATTTACCAACTACACGCTGTCAAACTTTACTGCCTCAAACAGTAACTTGTGGCAGTTTGATGGTTTTTATGATGTGGCTGGTTCTGGAATTCAGTCATTACTTGCTTCCCCATGCCAAAATCTTTATGACATCACTAACACAGTCAATACTCCGGTCTTGATAGGCGACATTGTTGGCTCGACAATGAGCCAGATTGGCGTGTTTACTGCCAGCATGGTGTTAAATAGCACCACCACAATGTCGTTAGCTGTCACCAACACTTTGATTGGCGCTGGGCAGTCTATTTCTGGCACAGGCATCCCCGCAAGCACTACTGTTACCGCTTCAACGCTTTCTGCGCCAAACTTGGGCGCTGTTGCCGTTACAGGCATAGCTGGTCAATGTAGCTGCACCTCTACCGCAGGGTTGTTTGTTGGTCAGACGGTAAAGACTTCTGGAGCGCTGACAGGCACTGCAACTGGCATTGCAACCAACACGACCTACTACATAATTGCCACAAACTTTGCTACCACTTTTCAATTGTCGGCCACTTCGGGAGGCGCTGCAATCGTCACCACCGCAGGCACCACTACTGGGCTTGTTTTTACCCTTGGTCAATTCCAAGCGGTGACAATCTCAAATGCGGCAACCGCAAGCTCTGGCGCAACCACGATCACGTTCAACAACAACATCTCGGTCTCTGGCGGGGTTGTGTCACTGCACCCATATGTGTTTGTGTACGGCAACAACGGCCTGATCCAAAACTGCGCGGCAGGCAACACCAACGACTGGGTGTCTGCGGACGCAAATGCGACCAATGTAGCGACCGGAAAGATTGTCCAAGGCTTACCCGTCAGGGGCGGCTCCAACTCGCCTTCTGGCCTGTTTTGGAGCGTTGACAGCCTGATTCGCGTGTCCTACATCGGCGGCACAGGAACTCCTGCCCAATACTGGCGCTACGACATCATCAGCAGCCAGTCCTCCATCATGTCCAGCCAGTGCGCCATTGAGTACGATGGCGTGTACTACTGGTGTGGCGTTGACCGATTCCTGATGTACAACGGTGTTGTGAAGGAAATTCCAAACAACATGAACCAAAACTGGTTCTTTGACAACCTGAACTACAACCAGCGTCAAAAGGTATGGGTTACCAAGGTGCCAAGGTTTGGCGAGATTTGGTGGTTCTATCCTCGTGGTAATGCAACAGAATGCACTGATGCCATTGTCTACAACGTGCGTGAGAATGTTTGGTATGACGTAGGCCAATCAACTGGCGCATACCGTAGTGCAGGGTACTTCTCGCAAGTGTTTGCTTACCCAATCGAGGCTGGCTGGACGACCACAAAGAGCGTTAAAGTATTCTCTGCTGCCTATGTGCTGACAAGTGGAAACTACTTTGCATACACAGACACTTATCAATCATCCGCCGTTTTGTCGCAAGTTGTTTCTGGGACAGGAATAGCAACTGGGTCTACCGTTAATGGCATTACATCTAGCGCCATCAAAACAATTGGTGCCATCACAGGCGGCACTTTGTACACCAATGGAACATACACAAATGTCAGTCTTACTGGCGGTTTGGGATTTAACGCAAAAGCAACCATAGTCATTACTGGTGCTTCGGTAACGTCCGTGACCATCACTGCTAGGGGAGCCAACTATGCAGTTAGCGATGTTTTGAGCGCAACGGCGGCATCGCTAGGCGGTACTGGTTCTGGTTTTTCAATTCCTGTGACTGCAATTTACGCGCAGGCAATTGAGCTTTCCTTGGCCGCAACAGCAAGCGGAACAAATACCTTGACGTTTTCAACTCCGCCAAACTTGATTGATTTCTACCAGCACGAGATTGGCACCGATGAGGTAAACGGCCAAGAAGTGACTGCCATCCCAAGCTATTTTGAGACCAATGATCTAGGCTGGGTAAGTGGTGGCCCATCTCAGCCAGCACTGGAAGGTGCAAACAGATGGCTTCGGGTTGACCGCATTGAGCCTGACTTTGTGCAATCTGGCGAGATGGAAATTTATGTCACGGGACGGCCATTTGCTCAGGCCGAGGATGTGACTACTGGCCCATACGTCTTTGATGAAAACACCGGCAAATTGGATATGCGTGAGCAACGCAGGGAAATCAGGCTGCGTTTTGTCTCCAATGTTGTTGGCGGGAATTACCAGCTTGGTAAGCTATTAGTAACCGCTGAGATCGGCGATACGAGGCCATATGGCTCTTAATCCGGCACAGATCTATGATCCTCGCTACCACACGTTTGACTCGTGGGCATCGCTCATGGTGGAGCTTTATTCTCCTCAGCAGCTTGAGATACCATCACCAACCACTGACTGGAAGACTTGGGGCAACGGATTGTCTGCCATTGACGTTTTTACAAATGAGGCAATCCCAAGGACTGACCAGTTTAATGATTGGCATGATTGGGCAGAAGCGCTGGTAAATGCCGTTAACCCAAGTGTAGGTAGGTAGCTATATGGCCGCACAAGGAATCCATCCCGTTGACTCAAAGCAGCATATGCTCAGCCCTACTGACATTTTTGCAGTAGCGGCGCATGATGATAAGTATGGTCAAAAAACTCTTGAAGAGGCGGCAAAAAAAGGGCACGTTTCTCCTGAGCGTATGCTTTATGCGGCAATGATTAAGATGTACAGCAACAAAGGATTGATACGCATCAGAGAGGGAAACACCCTTTTTACAATTGCCGCATTTGAAGGCCGTGTTGGTGTTGTGCAGAGCTACAACGGAGACATTGCAAAAAATTACATTGAGAATATGCATCAATTTATGGCCGCCGCCAGAAAAATTGGTTTTGATTTTCTTGTGGCTTTTCCGCATACTACAGAAATAGTCACAATGCTAAAACTTGCGGCTAAAAAAATGAAAGACCCCGAAGTTAAAACGCACTTTGACAAAGACGACAGCGTTTTTACCGTATCAACTGGTAAGCAAAGGGGTTAAGAATGAGTCTTTCTAAGGCGGTTCAATGGCTTGGAGACAAGATTGGTGACGGACTAAGGGCTGTGGGAGATGTCGCGGGCGATGCTCTCCGCGCAGTTGGCAAAGGAATTCAGAAGCTAGGTGACTTTGCTGGAGACACAATCAAAGCAATTATCAAGGATCCGCTTCCGACGCTATTGTCTTATGCGGGTATGGCAATCGGTATACCGCCTTACGTTACGTCTGCGGTTATTACTGCGGCCAAAGGCGGCAATCTTGAAGACATAGCAAAGTCTGCCGCCATATCGTATGCCACGACCAGCTTCATGTCTGACACGCAAATAGGCGCGGACATCAAGAACTACACAACCAATCAGTGGGCAGGGGACTTCACCGACTCCATGATGGAGAAGTTTAATCTGCCAGCGGATACGGCTGTACAAATTTCAAAGGTAGCCAGCGCTAGTTTGAACTCTTCCTTGATTGGCGGTATTAACGCAGCACTTAGCGGCAAGTCAATTGCAACAGGCATCTCTTCTGGCTTTACCTCTGGATTGATCTACTCGTCAACCGATAGTTACTTTGACTCAATCAATAAAAATCCAAACTGGGGGTTAAGCCCTACCACTATTAATTTGATGAAGGGTGCCACAAGCACCGCATTGAACACCATAGTGTCTGGCAAAGGTGACCCAGCGCAAGCCGTTGGCAACTACATTGCTTACGCCAGCATCAACATGGCTGAATCGTCTTTGATCAACAAGGCAAAGGAGACGTATAAGTCATTAACCACAAACACCGATGCAACAGAAAAAGCACAAGCAAAATATGTTGCTGAGAAGTCCGAATACGACAAGCAATTAAAAGCTGCTGAAGATTTACGCAAGTCGGTCAACGATGATACCGCTGCGTACCAAAAAACAATTGATGATCAGTACAACCCATTTAAGAAGCAATACGATGATCTAATTTCAGCAAACGATGTTCAGGCATCTACTTTTAACACCAACAAAAAAGCATTTGAAGACAACAAGTGGGCGGTTGACAACTATAGTGCCAAGTTAGAACAACTCGGTTACCAAAACATTGATCTTGGCGAAGGAATGGCAGTGCCCGCAAGGGTTACTGGAACTTATGTATCAATAACTCGCGGCGGGGAGGAAAGGACTAATTTTCAATATGCATATGATGCCCCCTCGCAGCAATCGTTTATTGATGCGGCAAATGCAGCAGCAGATAAAGCAAATGCTGCCGCAGCCAAGTCAAAAGAAATTCAAGATGCTGCCACCAAGCTATACAACGACAACAAGCCAATGCTTGACTCGTTGCCAACCAAAGCCGCTGATATAGACAAAAAAGTAGCAGACTTTAACGCCATCAAGTCTGATATTGAGACGCCAAAAAATGGCAATCTTGCTCAAAGACTTCAAGACGCTTCTAAAGAGTACCAAAACAAGTATGACCTTTGGGCGGCTTCAAAATCCGAAGCAGACAAATCAGCAGAGAACTACACCAAGGCATTGGCCGAAGTTGCAACACGCGATGCAACCATTGATGCAATAAATTCTGGTGTTATTACTGCCACCAAGCAGGACAAAGATGGCAACTGGATGTTGTCCAACAACATGACCTTGACCAAGGACGGCAAGTTTGTGCAAGAAGGCGTGCAGCAATTTACGAATGCTGCTGGAATCAACCAAAAGCCTTTGGATCTCACCAGCGCTGATGGATCAAAAATTGACTTTAGCGAAGACGCTGGCCGCTTGTTGTCTACATCGGATGTAAAGAACTTGGCCCAGCGCGATTACGGTCTTTCTATTACGGACAAAGAAGCCCAAAAGTTTGCTGGCAAGGATTACACAGAAGCGGCTATTCCTGAGCTTGAGTCTTTTGCCGCGACCAAAGCGAAGGATGCTGGGTTCCCTGACTACGCTACATATGCAGAATATGGCGGCGTTAAAGGAACTTATGAGGCTGATAAAACCGCTATTGCTGCTGGTTATAAAAATGCAGCAGATCAAGCCGCTGCCGAAAAAGCCGCAGCAGATAAAGCCGCAGCGGAACAGGCTGCTCGTGAACAAAAAGCTCGTGAAGACGCAAATGCGGCTGAGAAAGCTATTGCGGATAAGGCTGCTGCTGATAAGGTCGCTGCTGATGCAAAAGCTGTCCAAGATGCTCATGATGCTCAAGTAGCAAAAGACGCTCAGGACGCCAAGGACAGGCAAGAGGCAATAGATAAAGCGACTGCTGAGGCTAAAGTAGCTTCCGATAAAGCTGATTCCGATGCTAAGGCCGCAAAGGATAAAGAGGCTGCTGATAAAGCTGCTGCCGACAAGGTTGCTGCTGATAAAGCCATTGCTGATGCCAAGGCAGAACAAGAAGCTCATGATGCCCAAGTAGCTAAAGATGCTCAAGACGCTCAAAACAGGCAAGCGGAAATTGATAAAACCGCTGCTGACGCAAAAGCCATTGCTGAAAAAACAGCGGCAGACCAAATTGCTGCGCTTCCCGGCAACCAAGTCACTGCGATAGATGCGGGTGGCGGAAGAGGCAACGTTAATCCTCCTACTCGCTATGTGCCAATCCAAAATGTAGACGCTGACAACAAAAATGTAATTTCTGCATCTGATGCATTGAGCGCAGAAATAGAAAAAAAAGGCGTGCCAAAAAATGCAAACATATCGCCTGTTTATGTTGAAAGCAGCAGCGAAGATGGCGAAACATTTTTTACTTATTATTCAGTTGTAACGGTAACTGACGAAAATGGAAATGTTACTGGATATAGGATGACGTATACGCCAGATTTAAATCAAGTTTGGTATACATGGGGAGATCCAGAAGATGGATCTGTTACAGAACCCGGAACATTAAAAAATGTAAATGTTACGCTTCATAAAAACCCACCTATTTTTGATGAAAATTTACAAAGTTTTGTTAAGCCAAGCGAACCCGCTCCGATTGACAAGACTGAGAAAGAGCCAATTAATTTTGACAATACTGGCACTGTGCTTGCCATCAATGAAAATGGAACTGCGCTGGTTCAAGACGACACCACTGGAGCGCAATCCATTGTGCAGGCAATTGGTGAGCCAGAAGTTGGATCAAAAGTAGACTTGAATGTAAGTGCAGCCACTGGAGAAACCACTGCCGTTGTCAAGACTGAACAGCCAGTTGTTGAGCCTCCAGTAGTTACGCCAACTCCAGTGACGCCCCCGATTGTTGAGGCTCCAGATGTTCAGCAACCAATAACAGAGACCCCTGTAACTCCTTCGGAAGTTGTGCCGCCCGAAGTGTTGCCTCCTGCTCCTAAAACAGAAGAGCCTGTTCCAAATCCTTCTGAAGTTGCTCCTCCCGTTATTCCGCCTGTAGCAACTCCGCCTGTTGTTGAGCCTCCAGTTGTAACGCCGCCAGAAGTTACGCCTCCTGTTGTAAATCCTCCGCTCGTACAACCTCCCATTGTTCCGCCTGAAGTTATTCCTCCAGTAGTGCAGCCTCCGGTTGTAGAGCCGCCCATTGTCGCGCCTCCAACAACACCGCCAGTTGTAGAGCCTCCTGTTGTCCAGCCTCCAGTCGTTCCTCCGGTAACTTTGCCTGTAGCCCCTCCAGTGGTTGCACCTCCTGTCACTCCGGCAACAAGTGTGATAACTATTGATGCCGTTACAAAAGCAATCAATGATTCAATTGCAGGCATCCAGTTTCCGGCAGGCATTACGTCCGCTGATGTGGCGCAGCAAATTAAAGCGGCAATGGAAGCCAATCCTAATTTGAAGATGGCTGACGTTACCAAGTCAATAACCGACTATATGTCGGCCAATCCTGCGCTTACTGCTGCTGATGTGAGCACCGCCATTACTGGTGCCACAAAAGACTTGGCAACACAAGGTCAGCTTGATTTGGCAGTAAAAAATCTGTCTGCCGACCAAAAAACACAGTTCAATAATTTAACTCAAGCTCAAAAAGATGAAGTAGATGCTCGTGTAAAACAAGGCCAAGACATTCAAAATGCTATTGTTTCAGCACAACAAACAACAAGCAATCAAGTTCAAAATATTCAAGGCGAATTGAATGGAAGGATTGATGCCCTTGTTAAGCAAGGCGTTGATTCAAATGCTGCAATACAGCAAGCAATTGCAGAGTCGCAAACGCAAATAAATAAAAATGATGCAAACATCAACTCTAGAATTGACGTACTTGTCGGTCAGGGTGTTGACTACCAAAGAGCAACGCAAATAGCTCTTGATGAAACACGGGGAACAATAGGTGATGTTGGCAAACAGCTTGCTGACAAAATAAAAGCAGATGAAGCCGACAAGCAAGCTGCGGCAGAATCCAAAAAGGTTGCTGATGCTGCTGCGGAAGAAGAGAAGAGGGTTGCTACTGCTGCTGCGTTGGCAAAAAGCATTGCTGATAAACAGGCTGCTGCAAAGGCATCAAATGCGGCCCAACAAAAAGCTGCCGTTCAAGGTGGTTTGTCTTTGCTTCAGCAAAATTCAACGCCAGCATCAACTTTGACAAGTGCAGCAGCTCCACTTGCGGCCAGCTATTTGATGGCAAAAGAAGATCCCAACAAGTTTGAAAGCCCGTTGGAAAAATTCCTAAAGACGCAAAACCAAGCTCTTGGCAAAGAAAATCAGTACGGCATACAACCACAAGGAAACGTGATGAACGACCCCTCATACTCTTACGGGACGCAGCGCCCCATTGGGGACATCCTCGGCATGGGATCGACCCAAGCAGGACAAGCGCCCGACTCGTCCATCCCAAGCTACCCTATGGCGGTTAACTACGCCCAAGGCGGCGGCACTAGGCACGGCAAGTACGCTCAAGGCGGTTTAAGCACCCTTCTGATGGCCTCTGGCGGCAAGATGCGGGTGGACTTTCGCCACGGGGATGCCGTAACGGGGGCTGGAGACGGCCAATCGGACGATATTCCCGCCATGCTGGCTGACGGGGAGTTTGTTTTCCCCGCCGATGTGGTTGCCGCCATAGGAAATGGCTCAACCAAGGCAGGAAGCGATAAACTATACGACATGATGCACGGCATCCGCGCCCATTACCGTTCTGCCAAACCCAAGGATTTGCCGAAGCAAATTAAATCACCGCTTGATTTTCTTAAGCGCAGCTAGGAGATAAATATGTCAGTCTTTGATGTTTACGCAAATCCAGATGTAACGCAAAAAGATACTACGGCGACGACCTCGCCAGACTATTACACAAACCTGATGTCGGGGCTGTCTAGTGCTGGCGTGCAGGCAATGCAAAATCCTAACCAGATTGCGCCCCTGACGGCCATGCAGAACACGGGATATGCTCAAGTGCCTACGGCGGCAGGAGCTTATCAGTCCGGACTTACTACGGCGGAGCAGACAGCCAAGACCGCAGCCGCTGGTGCTGCCCCGCAGATCAACAGCTTCATGAACCCATACACCACCAACGTGGTGGATGAAATGGCGCGTTTGCAAAATCAAAATGTCCAGCGCAACGTGATGCCGCAACTCAAGGCTGGCTTTGTTGGCTCTGGTGCCCTTGGTAGCCAGCGCTACGCTAATGCAATGGGCCAGACCGCTTCCGACCTTCAGTCAAATTTGACCGGCCAGCAGTATGGCGCTTTGTCTGCTGGGTATAAGTCTGCTGTTGATCAGGCATTGCAAAATGTACAGAATCAAACCCAAGCCGGTCAACTACAAGGCAACCTTGCTGAAAAAGAGCAGTCGCTTGGACTCACTGGCGCTGGCGCATTGACCAAGGCGGGCGCAGAACAGCAAGCATACCAACAATCACTGATCGACGCCCCATTGAAGACGGCTACCAACGCCTCTGCCTTGCTGCGCGGATACCAAGCGCCAAGCACCGTAACGTCCACCAAGACAGGCCCATTGACCAGCGCTTACTACCAAGGATCGCCTCTTAGCCAGACGCTTGGTATTGGCGCATCAATTGGTGCTGGCCTTGGCACAACCAAAACAGTTGACCCAAGGACTGGGCAAGTTACTGAAACGCCAAATTGGCTTACCAAACTTTGGAATGAGTCAAAGGGCATATTTAGCCCTACCGCTCCAGCAGCAGACGGATCAGGAAGCGGAACAGTAACAGAGCCTCCTCCGGGTTCATCTCCCATACCCACCAATGGTCATTACGAAACTGTGTATGACGATGTATATGGTGAACAGCAAATGTGGGTTCCAGATTAAAAAGGATAAATCATGGCAACAAAAGGTGCTTTATCCAGCCTTCCTAAGTTGACTCCGGCCTACGGGCTTGAAGAGGGCGAAAAGGACGATGCTGTTGAGCGTGCTACCCAGAGGGTGATGCAGGCATATTCCGCTCGTCAAAACCTTGGCTACGACCCCGTACTGATGGGGTTTGGTCAAGCAATGCTGGCCTCCAAAGGAAACTTTGCTGAAGGGCTTGGCGCTGGCCTTAAAGGGGCGCAAGAGGCGCAGCAAAGGACTAGGGAGCTAGATGTTGAAGAGGCTCAGGCCGGTCTTACGATGGCACAAGCGCAGCGTGAGCAGCAGAACGCCCAACGCGCTGCTTCTGCGTTTCGAACCAGCATTGGAGGCGGTGCGCCAAAGCCTGCAACTGGTTCTAGTGAAGTTGGACAGCCCGCTCCATCTGGAGCCGTATCTGGACAGCCTGCTGGCGTCTCCGTCACTATAGACTCGGCATTGAAGTACGCAGCGGATTTTCCTCTTGCAAAAGAAAATGCAAAGTTATTGATGGAAGCTGCAAAAGCTGGCCTTGATCGTTACTTAATCTCGCAGAACGGCACAGTCTTTGACAAGATGTCTGGCAAATACTTGCCGCAAGATATTCCCGGCCAAGCTCAAACAGATTACAGCACTCCTCTTGGCCGTTACAAGATGACTGCTAATGAGTATTCAAAGCTACAGGCCGCTCAAGACAAAGGTCTTGGCAACGAGTGGATGGAAGCATTCAAGTATGGCAGCACCAAACTTGTTGACGATGTAGTGTCTGGCGCATCAACCAAGCCTTTGGAGTTGACAAAACTTCCAGAGGGCAAGAAGCCGCAACGCTTGTCTGAAGCAGAGCAAGAAACGCAAACCGAATTGAGAAAGTCCGCAACAGGGCAAGAGGCCGCTCGTCGAAAAGATATTGTTGACAAAGCAGACGAGGCGGACAACGCAATAGAACTTGCTCAACAGTTCCGAGCATTTTCCAGCGATCCAGATGCAAAGCTATATCAAGGTATTTTGAGCAATGATAAAACCATGTCCGCCATCATTAGGTTGGTGCAATCTGGCGTTGGTGTACCCGGCTTCAGTATTGGCATCCCTGAAATAGAAACGGTCGTCAAAAATCTTAATTTGACGGGCGAAGCTCAGGCAAAAGCACAAGTTTATGCAATGCTAATTGCTCAAATGCAATTGTCCAAAACCAAGTACATGAAAGGCTCTGTCTCCAACTACGAGCAAGGCTTGATGGGTCGCGCTGGAGTTGGCCCAGACGACACGCCTGATTCTGTCCGCGCTAAGGCGGATATGCTGGAGCGCAGGGGCACCTTTGATAAAGACGTAGCAAGGCTTTACAGAAAGTTGGGCGGCGATGTAAGCGACTTCAAGCAAACAGACGATTACATGACGCTCAAAAAACAATACCTTGAAGACTTAAAAGGTCTTGCGACCATGCTAAAGCGCATCCCTTCTACTACGCCGGGAAAGCCAGCGGAAAAGGGTAAGCGAGACAACGCATCTGCCGCAGAGAAACTTGATTAAGGACTAAGCGATGTCAGCAAAACCACCAGAGCTATCGTTCCTTGACGGACTCAGCCAAGAGCAGATTGTCTATGCCGTCAAGATCGCGCAGGCAGCGCAAGCCGCTGGCGTGCCTCCAAAACTTGCCGTGGCTATCGCTTATCAAGAGAGCAGGCTCAATCCGAACGCTCCCAATGGTGCTGACGGCGAGATTGGAATCATGCAGATCAAACCAGCCACCGCAAAGGGCGAAGGGTTTGAACTCAAGCAGATCAAAGATCCTGATGAGAACATTAAGGCTGGTATCTCCTACCTCAAAAAGTCTTGGGAGAAGTCTGGACAAAACCCCAAGTTAACCGCTTACGGCTACAACGCTGGCATTGATGCGGGATTGTTCTACGGTGGCGATCCTGATCCAAGGGCGAAGCAATACGTTGCCGATGTCGGCGGGTATGGTGCCTACACCGGATTGATGGAAGAGAAAGCTCCAGAGGATCAACTGTCTTCCGCGCCAAAGCTGGAGGATCGACCACCCTCTCCACCAGCGCCTCCAGACACTTCTGGTGCCAGCAAAGGTGAGCGTTTTTTTGCTGGCGCTGCTGGCACTGCTGCTGGCACCTATAAGTCGTCACGTCTGGCCCAACTAACCGCCGCAGCGGCAGAAAAAGGTAAATTAGAGGCTCAAGCAGCCGAAATGGCGGCGCAGGCTGGCAAGACCGTGCCGCCATCCGTTACTCCGCCTAACTCCTTAACCAAGTTAGAGCCGATCAAACCCATTCCTGTAGGGACGCAAGACGCTGGCCGTATGGCTGCTGGGCAGACTGGAAATATGCCGTACAACTATGCTAAGTCGGCAGGGTTGACGGATATTGAAGCTGGCCGTGCGCTAGATATGACCAAAAATACTGGCGGCGTCCACGACCTGTCTACCCAACGCCGCGAGGGATTAAATCGCGTCAACCAAATTGCGCCAAATCAGTTTGTTGAGAACCCACAGTACGGTGGCTTGATGACGCCAGACAAAGGTGGCGGCAAAGGCCCAGTTGCATCCTTTAAGGTTCAAGGAGCGCTTTCTGCCGCCGACTTGCCGCCAGACTATATGCCCGGCCCAGCAGCGCCTCCGCCTCAAGGCACTTTGGTAGAGATTCCAAAGCCAAAGCCGCCAGCGCCGCCTTCATTGCCTCAAATGGTTTCTCAAAAAGCCGCCGCTGGGTTAGATGCTATTACTGGCGTGTACAGGTCAATGATCAAACCTGTTGCGGCAACTGTTGGTAAGTACGCTCTGCCGCCCCTTGCTGGGCTGTCTGCTGGCTTGGATGTGGCCGAAATTGCTCACGAGTATCAAAAGCCAGAAAATCAACGTGACTACATAAAAATGGGCACCAAAGGTTTTGGCGCTCTTGGGGGTGCATTGTCCATGTTCCCGTACACAGCGCCCGTTGGGGTTCCAATGATGCTCGGAGCAGAGGCCTACGATGCATATCGAGACCCTGAAAAGCGTGCTTACATTCAAAAGATGATGGAAGATTCGTATCAAGGACTCAAGAGTAACGTAGGCGTGCCCTTTGAATATGGGTCACCTAAATAAAGTATCATCAGCACGCAGTTGCTACTCAGCCCCCACTTCGGGGGCTTTTTTTATGGCCGCTGTCTCTCTAAAGCCTTGGCGACTTCAGGATTCAGTTCGGCCACGATAGCAACGCAGCGCTCATGCTCCGCTTTGGCTAAGTGAGGATGGGCATAAGCCAGCAGCTTGTTGGAAAACTGCACAATGTCTACCTCGTCCGCAATCAAAGCGTCGGGTTCATGGACATCGCAGTAGAAAAAAATCTGCTTGATGGTTTCTTCAGTTAAGTATTTCATGAGTGTTTGTTCTTTAGTTGCCAGAAGGATAGAAGGTGGGAGAACATCGGCCAACCCCGATCGAGGTCTTCTAATGACCATTCCTTGACCACCACGAGGCCGGGGACGCTACGACTCACAAACACATTTGCACAGCGTGCCTTGGGGCATCCAAGCCCTACACGGCACGCTGCCAACTGCATCAGATGCTCATCGTAGCCCTCGACCTTTGCGGGGTCAGAGAATTCTTTCGTCTTAACGTCAATGACGAAGCCATCACCTCGTTCATCGGCAGGGACATATAGGTCGCACTTACCGCCAAAACCGAGTTCGTGTGCGAATGAACGCTCCGAGATCCAGCCCCAGTCACCAAAGTGGTCGTTGATCGCTTGTACGCAGGCCGTAACACTCTCGTTGTGCCTTCCTGTTGAATAACCTTCATAGTACCCTTGTATTGATGCATGGATGTCTGTTCCAGCGTCCGCAGCCGCACGCCCCTGCTCTTTCGAGTCGTGGATGATTCTGGCTATGTATTGCTCTTCTGTCTCGTTATCTACTTTGGGCAATGTCAGCGCGGCCATCAGCACTTGCTGCTGCATCCAAGCCAACAAAGCGGGCTTTGCTGCCACGCCAATGATGGTGGTGACCGAGGGCACCAAATTCATTGTGCGGGCATCACGAAGGGTTGTGGCGCGTAGTCCGCCCTTCTTGGCCTCCACCGTGTACTGCGGAACGCCATCACGAGTGTACCAATGTCCAGATTCGCTGGCTCTGATTACTGTACTCATATCTATCCTTAAAGGGTGGGGTACTCGCTACGTCTGGCTGACCGCCGCATTGCAGTGACACTTCACCAGCATCCGCTTTCCCCCGATTTAAATTGCTTTCCACACTCGTTGTGCGCGACCAGACTGACCAACAATTTCTTTTTCAGTAGGCTCCGCATAACCTGCTTTTTGCAGATCAGGAAGCCTTCGCCAGATTTGGTCTGGGCGCAAACCAAGACGGGTTGCAAGCTGCTCAAAAGTGCCGTCGCCCTTTTTAAGTTCTTGGTAGATCTTGGCGCAAAGGTTGCCAGCAAATTCATCAACTCGAAGCGCAGCTTTTTTTGATGTGATTGGGTCTTCTCGTCGAGCCAATTTGCGTGGCTCGGTGTACTCAATAGACTCAAAAAGATCAAACGTGCTGTCATCTTGTTTCATAACTGATCTCCTACTCAAAAGGGAATTAAATCGTCTTCCATATCATCAAACCCAGACCCAGTATTGAGGTTTGGGGCTTTGCGCTCTGGAGCGGTAGAGTGTGCAGCCTTCCACTCAGGAGTATTTTGGATCTTCTCCTTCATCTTCTGGCCGAAGGTCTCAAACAACTCCATGTCTGGCTCATCCAGATCAAACGCCTTGAGCGGGTTGTGCCCAGCAGGCAGGCCTGCACGCTTGATGTTGGACGGCACAGGGTTGATGCTAGAGATGTTGGTGTAGTCCTTACCGTCTTGGCCCTTCTCGCGCACCACCGACAGCATGGCCCAGACGCCCAGCACGTTCTTTAGCTGAAAACCCCGCAACTCCTCCTCGGTGAAGGCGCGTGATCGCCAGTTCTCCAACTCGGTACGCAGCTTGGCTGTGTCAAAGAAGCTGGCCGTAAAGTTCTTGGAGATTGACAGGGGTTCACCCTTTTCGGTAAGCAACGGATTGCCATCGGCATCTTCGCTGTGTACCTCAAATTGGAACATCACCTTTGGTTGGAACTTGGTTTTGCCCTGCCATGTGGACTGCTGCGTGCCCATGTCCACGATTCGGTAGCACCGAGCAAGGTGCATCCCCGGAGGCACTTGTGCAAAGCCACCCCCGCCGTCTGTTTGACTTACTGTTAGACCCATTTTTCACTCCTAGTTTCAAGTTTCACTATGGGACTGGGGATGCCGCATTCTGCACGGATCACCCACCAGTCCCCCTCTGTAGCGACACCCGCCTGCGCCCGGTCAAGGGCTTGGGCAAGCATCAGCATCTTTTCGGCCATCGCCTGTTCAAGTTCGCTGTCCATGTGGTTCACTTTTAGGTTAAACTGGAGCGACTATATCACGTTTAACCAGAAATTACAAAAAATTTTTCTAAATCGTGATTTTTAGTGTAACATCGTGTTAACTCAACAACAGGAGCTTTATGACCCTAACCGAATTTTTCAAGGATAAACCGCGAGGCACGCAGCGGGATCTGGCCCTCAAGCTAGGCATCTCCAAAACGTGGCTATCACTGGTAAACAAGGGGCGCAAACTGCCTAGCCCCGAACTGGCAAGAGCAATCGAAATCCACACAGGCAGGAAAGTGAAGAGGGTTGAATTACGGCCCGATATTTTTGGAAAGACAGCGAAAAATGCATTACTACCAACA
>Ga0214919_10003027_pt1 | contig 25843 bp, 27 predicted proteins | sample LL1503_MetaG_FD_177994 | JGI IMG/M metagenome (GOLD analysis project Ga0214919, IMG submission 177994) | Freshwater microbial communities from Lake Lanier, Atlanta, Georgia, United States - LL-1503 | ecosystem: Environmental > Aquatic > Freshwater > Lake | place: USA: Georgia | collected...
AGATGGAGGAAAGAATGAGGCATAGGGAGGAAAGAATGAGGGAGAGTAGGATGGAAACAATGAATTACAGAAAACATGAAGATGGAGAGGAAAGGGATGAAGGGGAAATCTAAAATACACAACTTAACCCAATTTTTCCATCACCATTGATAGACGGCATGGCGGTGAATGATAATGTACTCCTGCCAACTTTTTATTCAGTTTTAAGTAAATATTCAATTGCAGAGCCAATTACTGCACCAGCTAATACTTGATTAAAATAATGTTCATGACATTCAATGCTTAAATATCCAACAGTTAATGAAATAGCATAGGCTGGAAAGGCATGCCAAAAATCGTATCTTTGATGAATTGCGCCACTTATAACAAATGCTATGGATATGTCTCGATGGAAAACCATCGTGCGCATCTGAGTTATGTGGTCTGCTTTGATGTGTGATTGATTTTAAAGTAAGTAAATATGCCCTTGTTAATTAAGGGCAACTTTAGTAAAATCTTTTTCACCTTGGTTATCTTTTTAACTCTATTTAATGAGTATCCGTATATTAATGGTGTAAATTGTAAAAAATCTTCACTTGAGGCATAACATTTTTGAATGAAGTAAGAAAGCAAAAGTAATGCAGTAAGGGGTAAATTTAGCATACATTATTTAATAAATATGTATCGTCAGAAATCATTATACAAATGTCAATATTGTTTATATAGCATTGCTATAAAATTTTATATAATTTTATTTCAAATACAAAGCAGAAATATACCTTTTGATTGGGTTTCTTATGATATAAATCTTTACATCATTAAGGTTAAATCAACTTACTAAAAATTATAGCTTAAACCAATTTTAGCAGATTGCATGGTTGTTTTAATATCGTTGGCATTAAATCCTGTTGACTTTGAAGTTCGGATTGGACTTCAGTGGCCTTATTTTTTGAATCTAAAGCTGATTTATAGGCGTCACTAAGAATTTCTTATGGATATTTAAGAGTTGCGTCAATAGTTCCATCGGTATTGATGTGATTGCCACTTTTGACATCTAATAATTTATCTAACTTTGAACCATTAGATCCATCATTTGCTGCAATTTCCTTATAAAATGGTAATGCGTTGTGCGATAGAGTTGTCGCTACCATCCATTGCATTAATTTCATCAATACTGGTAGCAGAAATGTCAAAAATCCCAGCTTTAGTACTGTAAGATGCATACATTGAACTTAACACAATAGAGGTATATTTTAATGCTTCAGCATCTTTTAATGAATTTCCATAATCATCAGTTTTTATAATTGATTCTTGATTGTTAATAGCAGGTGTAAATATACCTTATATTTTAGTAAAAGCTTTATTGTTAGCCTCATTATTAATGGCAATTTGAGAATTAATATAATCAATAATTACAGCCTTTTTGCATCAGTAAGGGTTGCATTGGGAATATTTTGCAATGATGTATTATCAATGAATATAATCTTATCCTACATTAATGTCTTTATTGATATTATCTGTAATTTCGTTTTTCATGTCAATTTTAACATTGGTATAATTTTTGAGAGCATTTAGGAAAGCATTAATATTAGTAATTAATGTATTAATTTTATAGCCATCATTAATTGCCTTAATTCCTTGTTAATTTACATTAGAACCATAAATTAAAGTGTTTTAATTAGAATAATGTATTAAAATGATTAAAATGTGCACTTTTGGCATTCAGATTACTTATGTTGTTTATAAAATCAAGATGGGTTTTTCTGTCAAACATAGTAACCCCGTGCTTTAACACCAAGGTATAAGCCAAGGTATAAGCTATTTGTATTTTTTTCATAACCTAAAAGTTAAATCAAATCTTTGTAGATTTATTAGCTTTCGCATCGCCTTCCACCTGTCACTTGTTGATTTTGATGAAACCCTCGAAACTCAACCAGAAACATAAACACCATCGAATGTTTTAGCGTAAGCATTGGATTAAGCTATCGCAGATGAAAGAGTAAATAAGAGCGCCACAGTTTGCATTTTGCTTGAGAGTTCCCCTTTTAACTTTTGAAGATTGTTTGTTAAGGTTTTTTGTCGTAACAAAAATCATAAATTGCAAATATAGATTCATCAAATAATTATATGCAAGTTTTGTACATTTTAATGGTTTTGGGACTTTTTTTCTTCATTATATAAGAAAAATATGTCAAGCAATTTTTTATTTTTTGATAAAAAATAGTTTTTTTACTCATTTTTTACTTAAAAATTATAATTTTTCATTAAAATTAATAGTGATAAAAATTTTATACTTTTTATATATTGACAATTATGTATAATTGTCATGGGGATAGATTATTTTTTTGATATTACATTGTGTATAAATCTTCTATATTTCAGAAAAAAGAAATGGCTGGTGCAAGAAGTCTTTGGCATGCAACTGGTGAATATGACCCAAATAAACCCTTAATAGCCGTAGTTAATTCATTTTCAGAATTCGTTCCTGGGCACACTCATTTGCAACCTATTGGAAGATTGGTATGTGAAGAAATTATAAAAGCTGGTGGCAATGCAAAAGAATTTAACACTATAGCTCTTGATGATGGAATAGCCATGGGTCATGATGGAATGCTTTACTCCCTTCCGTCTCGTGAAATAATTGCGGATTCTATTGAATATATTATCAATGGACATAAAGTAGATGGCATGATTTGTATATCAAATTGTGATAAAATAACTCCAGGAATGTTGATTGCCGCTATGCGTTTAAATATTCCTGCAATTTTTGTATCTGGTGGACCTATGGAGGCTGGTAAAATTAAATCAGAAAATAATAAATCTGTAGATTTAGTTGATGCTATGATGATAGCAAGTGATAAAAATGCAAGTGATGAAAAAATAAAAGAATACGAGGAATCTGCTTGTCCCACTTGTGGATCTTGTTCTGGTATGTTTACTGCAAATTCCATGAACTGTTTAGTAGAGGCTTTGGGTCTTGGTTTGGCAGGTAATGGATCAATTTTAGCAACCCATAAATTACGAAAAGAATTGTTCATTGAGGCGTCTAAAATTATTGTTAAAAATACAAAAAAGTTTTATGAAAACGGAGATTCAACCGTTCTTCCAAGAAATATTGCAACAAAATTTGCTTTTGAAAATGCAATGAGACTAGATGTTTCCATGGGGGGGTCAACTAATACAATTTTACATATTTTAGCAATTGCAAATGAGGCAGAGGTTGATTTTACTTTAGATGATATAGATAAAATATCAAGAAATACACCAACTTTATGCAAAGTGGCACCATCATCTAATTATCATATGGAAGATGTACATAAAGCAGGAGGGATTATGGGTATTTTGGCGGAATTAAAAAGAGTAAACTTGATAAATGAAAATTGCAATACTGTTTATGGAAAAAAAATTGCAGATGTAATTGATGAAAATGATATTACAAAAGATGAAAATAAATTAGCAAAATTTATGTATTCCGCGGCGCCTGGTGGTGTTCGTACAAAAGAGGCATTTTCGCAGGAAAGATATCATCAATTTTTAGATATAGACAGACACAATGGATGTATACATTCAGTTGAAAATGCAATATCACAAGATGGTGGTTTGGCTGTTTTATATGGAAATATTGCAAACCAAGGCTGCGTTGTAAAAACAGCTGGAGTTGATGAATCTATATTAAAATTTACAGGCAAAGCTGTTGTTTTTGAAAGCCAAGATGATGCAGTAGCTGGTATTTTAGGTGGCAAGATAAAAGCTGGTGATGTTATCATTATTCGTTTTGAAGGTCCATCTGGTGGCCCCGGTATGCAAGAAATGCTTTACCCAACAACTTATTTAAAATCAATCGGGCTTGGCAAGGAATGTGCATTAATTACAGATGGAAGATTTTCAGGTGGAACATCTGGGCTTTCCATTGGGCATGTATCTCCAGAGGCATCGGAGGGTGGAAATATTGCAATTATTGAAGATGGAGACATAATTGAAATAAATATTCACGAAAGATCAATCAATTTAATTTTATCGGATGAGGAAATTATACATCGTCGTGATGCAAAATTAAAACAATTTGGAAAGGCACCTTGGATGCCAAAAAACCGTGATAGAAAAATCTCCAAAGCATTAAAGCTTTATGCAAAAACCACAGGTAACGCTTCAAGTGGGGCAGTTAGGGTGGTTTAGGATTTTTTGATATTTTTCTTTTTTCCTTGTAGCTATAGTATTATCAAATCGTTCATAGTAATTTATGGCAATATCTGCAAAATCTTTTTCTTTTTCTTTTATGTTTTCATCGCTTTTATTTTTATCGAAGTGTCTCTCCAAAGCATTGAATGCTCTTTCGAAAATTTCAAAATGTGCTTTATCTATTTCAAAATGTGCTTTATCTGTATGTTTTTCATATAATCTTTTTGCATCTGTATATGATTTGAGTAATGCAGTATATTTATCGAATGGAGAAGTTTCAGAATAATTATTAGTTGTATTGGTTATAGTTCCAACAATAATACCGCTATTACCGCTATTATTCTTTATGCTAACACAACCATTCTCTGTTTTTCTAAAATTTAAGATATTACACCTTGCTTTTATCCCCTTTAGTGCTAACATTATCCCCTTTAGTGCTGACATTATTTCCATTTGTATTATCTAAAATTGGCTTTGATTCTAATTGAGTATTAATTATGTTTTGAATTTCATGAGTAGTTAATATCGCACTCATTTCATATGATTTAACTTCTTTGGTTAGTTTTGGAGTTTCAACCTTGATATCATTGGGCTTTGGAGTTTTTTTGTTTTCTTCTGACATAAAAGGTATATAATAAAATAAGTAAAATAGGTATAGCTTTACCCCACCAACTTTAACATTGATGGGGTTTTTGTGGTTTAAATAAGTAAAAAAAGTGTTATAGTTGATTTAGATTATATTAATAATCCATTCCACCCATTCCTCCCATTCCACCCATTCCTCCTGGCATGCCAGCAGGTGCTTCATCTTTTTTTGCTTTTTCAACAATCACACATTCAGTTGTAAGGAATAACCCAGCAACAGAACCAGCATTTTGAATTGCAGTACGAACTACTTTAGCAGGGTCTATAATTCCAGCTTTGAGCATGTCTACATATTCACCAGTTTGTGCATTGAAACCGAAAGTTTTTGAAGATTGTTCAAGTAATTTTCCAGAAACAACTGCTCCGTCAAATCCTGCGTTTTCAGCAATTTGGCGAACCGGATATTGTAATGCTTTTTGAACAATTTTTATACCAGAATTTTGGTCTTCATTTTGCCCTTTTACGTTGTCCAATTTTTTTGAAGCATAAAGCAAAGCAACGCCTCCACCAGCAACAATTCCTTCTTCAAGGGCTGCGCGAGTTGCATGAAGTGCATCTTCAACTCTATCTTTCTTTTCTTTTACCTCAACTTCAGTTAAGCCACCAACTCTTAAAATTGCAACTCCACCTGATAGTTTTGCAAGTCTTTCTTGCATTTTTTCTTTATCATATTCAGAAGTTGTATCCTTCATTTGAGTTTCAATTTGAGCACATCTTGAGTCAATTGCTTTTTTGTCACCAGCTCCATCAACAATAGTTGTATTGTCTTTATCTACGATAACTCTTTTTGCACGACCAAGTTGTTCTAATGTTGCAGATTCAAGTTTAATTCCAAGTTCTTCAGCGATTAATTCACCGCCAGTTAAAATTGCAATATCTTCAAGCATAGATTTTCTTCTATCACCAAAACCAGGAGCTTTAACAGCACAAATTTTAAGTCCACCACGAAGTCTATTTACAACTAAAGTCGCAAGTGCCTCACCCTCAACATCTTCAGCAATGATTAATAATGGTTTTCCAGATTGTACAACTTTTTCAAGTAAAGGTAAAACCTGTTGAATGTTTGAAACTTTTTTATCAAAAATTAAGATATACGGGCTATCCATTTCACAAATCATTTTTTCAGAATTTGTTGCAAAATATGGGGATAAATACCCTCTATCAAAAGTCATACCTTCTACTACATCAACTTCAAATTCAGTGCCCTTGCCTTCCTCTACCGTGATTGGGCTTTTATGTCCAACTTTTTCAATAGCTTGAGCAATTTTTGAACCAATATCTGAATCAGAGTTTGCAGAAATTGTTGCAACTTGAGCGGTTTCATCACTTGATGCAATTTTCTTAGATGAAGATTTAATTTCATCAACGATTATAGATGTAGCTAAATCAATTCCTCTTTTAATGTCCATAGGATTCATTCCAGCAGTAATTGCCTTGTTTCCTTCACGAACAATTGCTTGAGCTAAAACTGTTGCTGTTGTTGTTCCATCACCTGCATTATCATTTGTTTTACTTGAAACCTCTTTAACCATTTGGGCACCAAGATTTTGAATTTTGCATTCAAGTTGAATTTCTTTTGCAACACTTACACCATCTTTGGTGATTTTTGGAGAACCATAAGATTTTTCAATTACAACATTCCTTCCTTTGGGACCAAGAGTTACCTTTACAGCGTTTGCTAAAATATCAACACCTTCTATCATTTTTACTCTTCCTACAGAGCCGATTATTACTTCTTTACTAGCCATAAATTATATATAAAATAAACAAAATAAAATTACTCAACAATTGCTAAAACATCAGTTTCCTTCATTACTAAAAGATCATCAGTTCCAACCTTAACTTCCGTTCCAGACCATTTTGCAAATAAAACAATATGCCCTTCTTTAATTGACATTGGAATGATTTCACCTTTGTCATTTTTTCTTCCAGGGCCAGCTGCAATTACTTTGCCTTGCATTGGTTTTTCTTTGGCAGTATCTGGAATAATAATTCCACCTGCAGTTTTTTCTTCAGACTCAAGTCTTTTTACAAGAAGTCTGTCTTCTGTTGGTTTTAGTTTCATAATAATAAAAACATATTCAAATGTTATATAGTCATCTTTTTTTGTTTTTCAAGTATTTAAATTTATTTTTAATAAATAAATTGATTATTGATATAATACTATTTTAGTGTGCGTAGTTTTTATTTTTTATGAAAAATATTAGTTTTATTTTAGCAAGTTTATCGACTACCAATAAGTCTGGTAAGGGTTTATTTTATTCACATGTAATAAGGGAGTGGCAGTTGGTTATAATAATGTAAATTCAATCAAAACTGGGCGAGCTTGCTCAAAATCTATATTATCATTTATTGTAACTGGAGATTTCAGTATTGATGCAGTAAAAAGAAATGGAATGATAAACAAAGTTGCAGCTGTTAATATTGAAAACTTTAGTATTGTTGTATTTGGCAGATCTTGCACCATTGTAAATGGTGAGTTATTCTTTTATACACACTATTATAGGGGGTAATATGTTTTACCTTTCTTTTTTATTGTAATAAAGTAAAATTTAAAACATTTTTTGCTAAATTTTGTGTGAATGTTTGGTGGGCACCCCGGGAATCGAACCCGGGACCAATTGATTAAAAGTCAACTGCTCTACCAGCTGAGCTAGGTGCCCAAATTTTAACTTATTTTTACGATAAACATATAAAAAATAAAAATCAATTATTATTTCCATTCTTTATAAAAAATAATACAAATCTTTTCCTTGACAAACTATTTTATGGTTATAAACATTTTTATGAATCTAGTAAATTATTTGTATAAAACTTATATGGGAATATCTTTTGAAGATCATAATTCTATTTACCTTGATTATCAGGCAACCACGCCTATTGATCCCGATGTTTTAAAGGAAATGTGGAAAGCTTTTGAAATGGAATATGGAAATCCGCATTCAAGAAGTCATGTTTATGGCTGGAGTGCTGAAAAATTAATTGAAGATGCAAGAGAAAATATTGCAAATTTAATAGGGGCAAAAAAAGATGAAATTATATTTACAAGTGGTGCCACTGAGTCTAATAATTTAGCTATGAAAGGGCTTTTTGAATTTTATTCGCCTGAAAAAAATCATATTATAACCTTATCAACTGAGCATAAATGTTTAATAGAATCTTGTAGATATTTGGAAAGCAAGGGTGCAGAGGTTACCTTTTTACACCCTAGTTCAAATGGATTAATTTCTATAGATGAAATTAAAAAACATATCAAGAAAAATACATTAGTTATTTCAATCATGGCCGTTCATAATGAAATTGGTGTGATTCAAAATTTAGCTGAAATTGGAAAATTATGCAGGGAAAGTGGTATATTTTTTCACACAGATGCGGCACAGGCTTTTGGTAAAATTCCACTTAATGTTGATGAAATGAGTATTGATTTAATGTCCATATCATCTCATAAAATTTATGGACCCAAGGGTGTAGGTGCCATATATATTCGTAAAAAACCAAAGGTTAGAATTCGCCCAATTATTCATGGAGGCGGACAAGAAAGGGGGCTTCGCAGTGGAACTTTACCGGCACCGTTAATTTATGGCTTTGGTGTAGCTACAAAGATTGCAAAAGAAAGAATGGAATCAGATACAAATTATATTAATAATTTATCTAATTATTTAATAGATGAAATGTTAAAAATTCCACATGTTTTTTTAAATGGAGATAGAAAAAATAGGTATGCAGGAAATGTTAATATAAGTTTTGCATTTATTGAGGGAGAATCTTTATTGATGTCCATGAAAGGGCTTTCAGTTTCCTCTGGTTCCGCATGTACATCATCATCCCTTGAGCCATCTTATGTTTTGAAGGCACTTGGTATGCGAGATGAACTAGCACACTCATCAATTCGTTTTGGAATAGGAAGATTTACAACTAAAGAGGAAATAGATGTAACAATTAAAACAACGAAAATAGCTGTAGAAAAATTGCGTGAACTTTCTCCACTTTGGGAAATGGTTTGTGATGGCATAGATATAGATAAAATCGAATGGAAGGGGCATTGAGAGTGAATTAATAAAAAATATCTTCTTTTAAGAATTAAGTTAAAAATATGCTATAATGGTTATAGTATTACTCCTATATTTATGATAAACCTAAGGACATCAAGATTCTAATTAACTCTAAAGCAAAGATTAAACTCTTCAGCTTTAATAAATCTGAGGAATGGTGAAGAGATGAAAGTTTTAATTTTGCGGAGTTAAAAAAGGGAATTTAAAGATTCTATGATGTGAAAAAAGGCAGAAAATATAGTATAATAAACGTAATCAAGGAGGCGATAGATTTAGACCCTAGAATATTACTGGTTAAACCTTGCAATCTTCAAGCAATAAAAGGCTCTGGAGGTAGTGCAATGTCTTTTTATACTGGAACTTCTAAGAGTTTTTAATACAGTGAAACACAAGGGGTGTATAATGTAAAACTTTCTACTGAGGAAGTGGTGTGTGATTGCCCTAAGGTAGAAGCTCTTGGGTATATAACTAATTAGTAAGTTTTCTGCACTACTGATATATATCTGAAATGCTCTCTTAGGTGTACATTAAACACATTTATTTAAATATTTGTTGCGAAGTTGCGATATATAATGTGTCCCGTTTTGTCTTTTGATTGCCATGTTTAAAATTTAAATACAAAGATTTTTGGTAATGGCGGTATTTCCGCAAATGAAGACCATGGAAGTCTTTACAGGAATTGTCAATTAAATAATATATATAATAATTTAAATTTTAATCCAAATATTTTAAGGTATTTTACTTTTGAATTGATTTAAAATAATAAGACAATTACCATGAAAGATAAATATTTATTGTGCAAGGGAGTTAGATTAAATTTTTTGCAATCTCTATCATATCAAACCAAGCAGTTTTTTTGGAAGATGGAGAGCGAAGAAGATAAGATGGGTGATATATTCCGCTTGCTTTTATTTTCCTTCCATTTATATTTATATCTATAATTTTTCCATGTATATCACCTATTTTTGTATCATTTTCTTGTAAAACAGATTGTATTGCCGTGGCACCACATAATATTAAAAAATCTGGTTTTATCAATTCAATTATACGAAATAAAAATGGTCTACATTTATCAATCTCTTCATCTGTTGGCCTTCTGTTTGCTGGCGGTCTCCAGTAAACTGTATTTGTGATGTATATATTTATTTTTCTATCTAGATTAATAGATTTTAAAATATTATCCAATAATTTTCCAGATCTTCCACAAAAAGGAATGCCCTGTGCATCCTCTTCTTCACCTGGCGCTTCACCAATTAATATAATTTTTGCATTTTCAATTCCATCTGACATCACGGTGTTTTGTGAAAGTTGTTTTATATCACAAAAGCTAGATTTTTTTAAATATTCATTTATTTCTTCCAAGGAATTCAAGTTTATTGCATCTAATTTTAATTTTTCAATTTGATTTATAAATTCATCATTATTTTTCTTTTCTTTTACAATTTTTTTGGGCATGGGTGTTTGTTTTGTGTTAATTTCACTTTCTTTTACTTGTGTATCTTGTATTGCGTTATTTGATATTTTATTATTTATCATTTCTTTATTTAATATAAAAACATTATCATGATTTGTAATTATTTTTTGAAAAGTCTGGTAGCTGGATATATGATTTTTTAAATTATAATCTTTAAATAGCCCAAGTATTTTAAATACCGTATCACTATTTTTGAACATATCCAGCAAAATAAACCTTATTTATATCTATATCATATTTATCTTGCAAAGACATGTAATATAGTTGGTATAAATCAATTATTTTGGAATCATGTAAGGCTTTAACTGATTTTGATATATATTCTGGATCTGATTTATTATTTTCAAAAACATCTTGCACAAAGGCAATTTGATGTAATTTTTCACTTTGAATACTTTTTGTAAATTGACTTTTGTGTATTTTAAATATCTCAGTGAACAAATTATTTGAAATTTTTTCTGTATTAAATTCACGATTAGATGAAAGATGTTTTTTTACTGTAAAACCGCTTTCCTGCAATAATTTTACCATAGAGGTATATGGTAAAAGCAGATTTTCTTTTGCTTGAATTTTTTGAATTTTTTCATTTATAATTTGGCTTTTTTTATTATTTAAAAATGTAGTTTCTACTGCTTTTCTTGCGACATCAAATGGTAAGAACGTTTGTGGGCTTATTGTTGTGATATTTGCGATTTCAATATCTTCGCATTTTTCTCCTTTGTGTATTATTTTAATATCTCCAATGTTTGCATTTTCTAAATTACTATATTTTAAATTTTCTTTATTAAGAATTATGTTTTTTGATTTTAATTTTATATTATAAGCTTCTATCATTGCATTAAAGTTTGAATCAGATGAGGTATTTTTGATAAAATTCTCTATAGATTGACAAATGTATGAATTTATCATTAAATCTTTTAATTTAGATTCTTTGATATTAGGATACATTTTACGCATTTTGGAAATATCACTTATACTTGGTGTATATTTAATTGTATTTTTTATATCATTTCCAGTGATATAATTAATATTTAGCTCCATGGGTTTAGTGAATAAATTTCTATTTTTATTATAAAAATTTGATAAATCTTCTTGATTTACATCAATATTCATTTTTATTTTTTCCTCATCTAGGGTGTATAAATCAAAATTGCGTATTTCTTTTCTAGATTTTTCGATGATTTTTGCAGTTCCCTTATCAACAGTTATAAAATTATCTATAAATTGGAAAACAATTTTTTCAGAAAGTTGATTTTTAACAAACCCGAAATAATCTTTTTCATTTATATTATTTTGCTTTAAAAATTCTTTAAATTTTTTAGTTGAAAATTCTTGATCATCTTTAAAATTTGGATTTCTTTTTACGATACCAATTACTGTATCATCATCTATCGTAATACCAAAATTTTTTAATTCATATTTTATAGTTTTTTCAATTGCCATTTTATTTAATAGACGACGCTTTATTTCTATTTCGTCTATTCCAAAAGTTGAATCTGATTTTTTTAAAATCTTTAATTCTTTTTCAAATTCAGATTTTCCAATATATTCATTTCCAATTCTTAAAACCCAAGAATTATCCCTTGTCAAAGCTGTTATAATACCTGAAAATGCAAATGAAATTACCAATAATGCAATCAAAATAAATGAAAATACTTTGAGTTTATTGCTTGAAATTATTCTAAATATATTACATATATCAATCCAAATCTTACCATTGCACAAAAATTTTATTTTATTTATCATTTATACTAAACCTAATTAATTTAATTTGAATATAAAAAAAATTGCAGTCAAGATTTTTTTATTCAATTATGATATAATATGTTTGGTAAAAACCCTAAAAGACCATCAATAATAAGTGATGGAAACTCAATTTTTGTGCAGGAAATTTTTCCAACTATTCAGGGTGAGGGAATTTTTTCTGGCTTACCTGCAATTTTTGTAAGACTGGGTGGATGTAATTTAGCATGTTCCTTTTGTGATACAGAGTTTGAAAATTTTCAGGAAATGCAAATTTTAGACATTTTAAATGATATAAAAAAAATTAAATCAATATATTCAAATATTAATTTAATTGTAATCACAGGTGGAGAGCCTTTGCGTCAAAATATATTAAAATTATTTCAATTATTAGACAAAAATGGATATAAAATACAAATTGAAACCAATGGAACCTTATATCAAGATGTGCCAGATTTTGTATCTATAATGGCATCTCCTAAGTGTATTAATGGTAAATATACCAATATTCATCCAGATTTAATGTCAAAAGTATCTGCATTGAAATTTCTCATTTCGCAAAATTTATTGGGATATGATGCTATTCCAGATTTTGTATTTGATTTAAAAATTCCAATTTTCCTCCAACCAATGGATGAACTTACCCATGATAAAAATAATGCCAATAACGAGCTTACAGTGAAACTTTCTATGCAATATGGTTTTCGTATTTCAATACAGACGCATAAAATTTTAAATATTCGATAAAATCATTTTTCTAAAGTCTATTAACTTGGTGTTTTTAGGGTTGAATTTGGTACTGTAATTACCTTAGTCTGCTGCAATATATCCTGAACTTCATTTTCATTTTGTAGGCAAGGCTGCATAGAATTTTTTAAAATACTTTTATTGGAAATAATGCAATTTATGGTTTTATTTCTGAATTCTTCTGATTGTTGGAAATTTTTAATCAAATATTCTGAGAATTTTAATCCATCTAAAGTTACAATGTAATCCTTTAAAGAATATAATACGTACAATGTAATTGATGTTAATATAATATTTCCTTTTATAAAATAAAAGGCTGTTCCTAGTATAATTTTTACTGGGTCAATGCTTGTAAAGTTACTGGAGCTATTTTTATTTAATCCAAAAAGTCTCATTATTATTTAATAAAAGTTAATATTTAATATAATAAATGTATACAAAAATAAAAGTAAATATTTTTTATATAAATTTAAAATACATCATAAAATTAATTATAATGATTATTATAACTGCTAATTTCATTTTGTAATCAACTTTGTGTATAGTGTACAATTCTTTGATGTTTTTACAAAATGCATAGTATGGTATTTTACCTAAATATACCACACTCGTCATGCTTGCAAAAAGTATAACCAGTAACACAATAAGTTGATCATTTTCAATGAGATAAGTTGATATATTATGCTTTATATGATACATTGCAGAGCCGTGAATGCCAACAATGAAAATTACACCAATTAAGAAAGTAGAAAATCCAAAGGGAGCTATTTTTCCAAGACCATTTATTTCCATAATAGATGTTTCATGAGTTGCTTTTTGTATTATTCCATTTGAATAAAATAATAAAATTTTTACAATTCCATGTGCAAAGGCGTAATATAATATAAGATATATTGCTTGATTATTGAATGTTGCAATTATACAAACCATAATTGAAAGATGTGATATTGTTGAGTATGCCAATTTTTCTTTAATATTGTGTTTTTTTAATGCTATTAAAGAAGATGTTATACAGCCAATTATTCCAATCCAAGTAAGCCAATTAATACCAAAAAATTTTTCAATTGCATTATTTAATTGCTTTACGCCAAATATATCATAAGTTATCATAGTGAGCATGAAAATTCCAGTTTTTACTACCGCAACTGCATGTAAAAGTCCACTTACTGGCGCAGATGCTATCATTGCAGTTGGCAGCCATGCATGAAAAGGCATAAGAGCTACTTTACCTATACCATAAATTGTGCATAAATATAAAATCTCAATTTCTGAATTTTTCATTCCAGACCCAGCTAATATACCGTCATATGAAAAATTTAGATTTCCACATCTATGATAAATAAACATCATAGATGGTAAAAATAACAATAAAGATGGGGTGATTAAGTATAGTAAGTATTTTTTTGCCGCCACAACAGATGCATTATTTTTTGTAAAACAAATTAATGGATAAGTTGCTAATGTCAGAGTTTCATAAAATATAAACATTGTGAATAAATTTGCAGATATTGAAACTAAAAATGCAAGTATTGCACTAAAAGCATAAAGTGCATTAAATCTTGTTTTTGCTGTATTATGATATTCTTTATTGTATCCAAGACAATAAAGAAATGAGCAAAAATATAAAATTCCAACTAACATACCAAATACCCCACCTTTACTGGTAGTTTCAAGGCTTATGGAAATTGTATTTCCAACAAGAACTAAATCTTCTTTAAAGTAAATCTTTTCTTTCTGAATTAAAATTGACACCACCATTAAAGATAATGCAATTAAGCCAAAAACTAAATCAGATACTTTAGACTTTACAATGTGTTTAATGATTCCAATCATAAATATTATTTATTTCCATATTTTTTCATCCATTTTTCACATGCATTTTTAACATTATTTCTAATTTCCAAAAGCTTTTTAGCTCTATCACTTTGAGATAAATATCCCCTAGAATCAAGTACATTTAATATATGGCTTGCCTTAAGGCAATATTCATAACCAGGGATAATTATGTCTTTACTTATCAAATCTTGTCCATATTTCAAATAATTAGAAAAATTATTTATTAAAAAATCTTTATCTTCTGAATAATTTTGATAATATTCTGAATATTCACATTCTATATTTTTTGTATGAATATCTGAATATTTAACGCCTTTATTATTCCATTTTATATCAAATATATTATCAACTTCCTGTACATACATAGCAACTCTTTCAAGCCCGTAAGTTAATTCTACTGGAATGGTTTGACAAGGTAGCCCGCCCAATTGTTGCATATAAGTAAATTGAGTTATCTCCATATTGTCGCACCAAACTTCATACCCAAGACCAGTTGCGCCAATAGATGGATTTTCCCAGTTATCTTCTACAAATCTAAAATCATGCATGTTTTTGTCAATTCCAAGTGAACAAAGGCTTTTTATGCATAGTTCTTGTATATTTTGTGGCACAGGTTTCATAATAACCTGAAATTGATAATATCCACCAAGTCTATTTGGATTTTGTGCAAATCGAGAATCTTTTGGTCTTCTGCAAAATTGAGTTTGACATATATTCCAAGGCTTTGTATCAAGAACTCTCATGGAAGTCATTTGATTTAAAGTTGCAGCACCAGCCTCTATATCACATGATTGAAGTATTACGCAACCAATCTCTGCCCAATAAACTTCCAATTTTTGAATAATATCCTCAAAACTTAACATATTTCATTAAAACAAATTCAATAAACAAAAATACAAAACCGTTTATAACATTTGCTATATAAACAGGTTTACTCAATCTATGAAAAAAAATAAATGACAAGATAAAAATTGGTAATGTCAAAATAAAAGTTTTATAATCAGATATGCTTAATAAAATTAATACAAATCTGAAATCAAAAGTATCAATATACGATTTAAGAATTTTTTTTACATAAAACATTATAGCTCCCGCAAGATAAATTAATAAAAAATGATTTAATATATCAAAATTTGGATTTTTATATAACAAATTTGCAATCCCCGTTGTACATAATAGCCATAACGCATTTGCATATATTTGTTTGTTTTCATAATAGATTGCAAGTATTGTTAAAGTTGTTGTCATTAAAAAAGCTTGGGTAATAAATTTATCATTATTAAGCCATAATATATAAATTATACTTGAAAGAACAATGTTTGTAATTTCAAATATAGGATAAATCTTTGGAATTGGATATTTTCCACATTTACAAAACTTACTTACAAAAAAATATTTATATAATGGAAAAATATCCATTTGAGTAAGCCGAATATTGCATCCACCACATGTTGGTTTTTTAATAAAACCACTGATTGGAATATTTCTTGGAAGGCGATAAATGATCGTTGTCATTGCATTACCAAGAAATGTAAAAAGATATATAAAAAAACAGTATTGAAAAATATTTTGCATCTACTATTAAAATTTTTGTTGAATAATTCTAATATAATTAAATTATAATCAAATATTTTCTTGACAATAAAATTAAATCATATCATATTGTCTCACAATCGCGGGGTAGAGCAGCCCGGTAGCTCGTCAGGCTCATAATCTGAAGGTCGTTGGTTCAAATCCAGCCCCCGCAACCAATTTTTAGTTTAAGGACTGGACTTTGATTTTATTTCTATATTTAAAACATAAAATGAACATCTTTTTGTCAACTTAATTTTTCACAATTAACATAAAGGAAGCTTTGTCTTGACGAATCAATTTTAACAAAGATATGAAATATTTTTTAGTAGGCTTGATATCTTGTGCAACTTATATTATAATTTACCCTTTCCCATCTTTGCCAAGATTCTGGATCTAAGTTATACAAAAAAGGATTTGGAATGCACCCTCCATCGCTACGATATTCGGCGTTCTGATGCTTGGTGACGCGCCCCATGTAGTCATCGGGGTACGCAATACATCCGCAAATCAAAAGTAATATTAAATGTATGAGATAAAAGTATTTCATGTATAAAATTCCTAAGATTACTATCTTCATAAATTAAAAAACAAAATTCAAGGAAAAAATAAATTAAAAAACTTGATTTTAATTTATTATATGTTTTTATGTATTCGTTCCCCTTACATTAGTAAATAACTTTGTATATGAAAAAGAAGATATTAGGAAGTCACGTAATAGATGCAGTTTCAACAATTGCTTCAGAAAATAATATCAATAAAGAGGTTATTTTTAATTCAATTGAAGAGGCATTTGTTTCTGGTGCACAAAAAAAATATGGTAATAATGTTGAAATTATTGCAAAATGTGATAGAGTTTTCGGGAATGTAAAGGTATATAGAGTTATGTCTGTTGTGGACGAGGTTAAGGATCGCTCAAGGGAATTTGATATATTGAGGGCACAAAGAATACAAAAAAATGCAAAAATTGGAGATTCAATTGAGGAGGAAATCCCATCTGGAGATTTTGATAGAGTTATAGTGCAAAAAATGGGCAACATAATTAATTCATCAGTTCGTGATGCAAAAAAAGAGCAAGAGTATGATTTGTATATTGACAGAGTTGGTGAAATGTTACAAGGTACGGTAAAAAGTATATCCCCAAGGGAGATTATAATCTGGATTGGCTCAACAGAGGCCAAAATGGATGTAAGAGATGCCTTGCCAAACGAAAATTTTAATTTAGGAGATAGGATAAATGCTTGTATCCAATCTGTAAATAGAGATTCTGTAAATCCACAAATCATTTTATCAAGAAAGTCAAATGAATTTTTGGAAGCTTTATTAAAAGCTGAAGTGCCAGAATGCGAAGATGGATTGATTTCTATAGTTGCAATAGCAAGAGAGCCTGGTTTTAGATCAAAAATTGCAGTCATGAGTGGAGACTCAAGAATAGATCCAGTTGGTGCGTGCATAGGACCAAAGGGCGTGCGTGTTAAAGCAATTATGGAGCAATTAAAAGGGGAAAAAATTGATATAATTGAGTACTCCCAAGATATAGAATTATTGATGCAAAGAGCTATAATTCCTGCAAAAGTATTACAAATTATTATTAATAATTCTGCAAAATCTGCTGACATAATTGTAGATGAAGAAAATTTTAGCTTAGCCATTGGAAGAAGAGGGCAGAATGTTAGACTTCTTTCTAAGTTAACTGGATATAAAATAGATATAATGCTTGAGTCTCAAAAGCAAGAAAGAGCTGCACAAAAATTTAATGCTATTGCCCAAAAAATATCTGAATGTTTAAATCTTGATGAAATTGTTGGTCAAGTTCTAGTTGCAAGTGGGTTTGGGATTATAGATGATGTTGCAAATGCTGAAATTTCAACCTTATCGGCAATTGAAGGTTTTGACAGAGATGTTGCAGAAGTTATTCGTTCCCGTGCAATTGAATATATTAACCATCTTAATGAAGATCAAGATTCGAAAATTAAAATGTTAAATATAGCATCTGATGTTTTAGAATTACCTATATTAACTAAGGATATGATTATAAAACTTGGTGAAAGTAAAATTATAACAGTTCAAGATATAGCAGATTTAGCAAGTGATGAGTTGGTTGAAATAATTGGTGAAGATTCAATTTCCGAAAATGATGCTGGAGATATTGTAATGATTGCACGAAGGTATTTCTATGGTATTAAAGCAGAATAACCTAATTCAATCACCAAATTTTATAAAAAAAAGTGATAATTTATCTGGTAATCAGTTGCTAGATAATATAGGTTGGAATTATGCTATACAAAATGGAATTTTAGTAGATGGAGATGGAGACTTCATTCCATGGTATAATTATACTGTTGTAGAGTTTCTAAAAACAAAACTTAATAAGAATCTAGTCATCTTTGAATACGGATGTGGATTTTCAAGTTTATTTTATGCTAAAAGAATAAAATCTCTTGCATGTGTTGATGTAAATACAGATTGTATATCTTGGGTACTTGATTCTTGTAAAAAATTAAATTTCAAAAATATTGAAATTCACTTAACAAGTAAAGAGGACTTTGCAAATATGATTTTAAATATATCAAATATATTTGATGTGATAATTATAGATAGCGTTGAGCGGAATAAATGTATATCAACTTGCCTTTCAAGATTATCCAATAATGGTGTTATTATATTGGATAACTCTGAGAGAAAAAATTATGCAAAATCATTTATCCTTTTAAAGGAAAATGGCTTTAAATATATTACTTTTACTGGCATTAAGCCCTTGTCTGTAAAACTTTCTAGCACCACTATTTTTTATAGGGATTACAATATATTTGAAATTTGAGAATTTATGAATATTCGTTACCATTTCTAGTTATTTGTATTATAACTTTTGATTTTGTATATTTAATTTTCTTTTTACAAGACGAAATCTCCAATAATAGGATTCAATTTTATTATCTACATTCGATTCTTCATTGATATCTGTATATTGATTTATATAATTTGTTTTAGATATTGCTTGGCAATCTTTTTCAAGTGATAATTTTGTTTCTTTAAACTTGTGTATGGCGCGTTCAAGGATTGGAGGGATTTTGTTGTTTTTTATAGCATGCTTTTGAATTGCTTGATGTTGTGTCAAAACCATATCAAGAAACTGTCTTTTTTTCACTATTATTCTCATTAAAAGTTTTCTTTCGGCAAAACTTAGATTAAGTCCACGCAAAGATGGAATAGCAAGTAAGCCAACATTCTGCATGGCTCTTTTAAAAAATCTTACCACCATTAAACATTCACGATAATTGGTTCTACCTTTATTGATAACTCCAAGCCCATTTATAGCCATACCTATTTGTGTTTTTTGAAGACCAGCAATCATTTTAATTCTATGTATTTCTAATTTGCTTTGTAAAAGTTTTAATTCCCCAGAAGATCCAATGCTTTTTTCTAAAAATAAAGATTTACCTAAAACCCTTTGCCTTATAATTTGTTTTTCTTTTTGAGTGAAAAATGGCACAAAAATAGCTTTTCTATTTAACTAGAAAGAAAAATATATATGTCAAATTATATTATAAAATTAATCATTAAAAATAAAAGTTGATTTTTTATTTTTTATTTCTAAAAATATTATTTAGACATTATGTAGATATGCAAGAAATAACAACAAGAGAGGCCTTAAGGGATGCAATGGCAGAAATGATGAGAAGCGATGAAAAAGTTTTTATCATGGGCGAAGAAGTTGCTCAATATCAGGGTGCTTATAAGGTTACTCAGGGTTTATTGCAAGAATTTGGCGACAAAAGAGTTATAGACACACCAATTACAGAGCAAGGTTTTGCTGGAATTGGAATTGGTGCTGCCTTTGCCGGTTTGCGTCCGGTGGTTGAGTTCATGACATTTAATTTTGCAATGCAGGCAATTGATCAGATTATAAACTCTGCAGCAAAAACTAACTATATGTCTGGAGGTCAAGTAAAATGTCCAATAGTATTTCGTGGTCCAAATGGTTCAGCGTCACGAGTTGGTGCGCAACATTCTCAATGTTATGCCTCTTGGTATGGGCACTGCCCTGGTTTAAAGGTCATTTCTCCATATACTGCAAAAGATGCAAAAGCTTTGCTTAAGGCTGCGATTAGAGATGATAATCCAGTTATATTTCTTGAAAATGAATTATTATATGGAGATTCTTGGGAAGTTGGAGATGATTTTGATGATGCTATTGAAATAGGTAAAGCAAAAATTGTAAAACAAGGAAAAGATGTAACTATTGTTGGGTTTTCCTATATCATGAGGTATGTAAATCAGGCAGCTGAGATACTTGAAAAAGAACATGGAATCTTTGTGGAGGTGATAGATTTACTAACTATAAGACCCCTTGATATAAATACCATTGTTGAATCTGTAAAAAAAACAAACCGCTTGGTTTGCGTCGAAGAGGGTTGGGGTTTTGCGGGTATTTCAAGTGAAATTGCATATCTAGTAAATGAATTAGCATTTGACTATCTTGATGCGCCAATTCAAAGGGTTACAGCTGAAGATGTTCCTTTGCCATATGCGGAAAATCTTGAAAAACTTGCCTTACCAGATACAGCAAAAATTATAAATAAAGTTTTATCTATTTATGCATAAAGTTAGATATTTTATTAAAATATTAAAATTTTACTCAATAATGTTTTCAATAATGATGACAATATGGTACTCCATGTCATGTGAATATTCAATTAATTTTTTTATTTTATCTTGCATTTCAACTTGGGCGACAATTTTTATTTGTCAGGCATTTAATTTAATAAATATGAATAGATCTATAAGATATTCGAGTTTAATGCGGGTATTTTCTTACTATCTGTGGACAATAAAAGCGGTTTTTCTTGCATCAATAGATGTTACAAGCAGAATATGGAGTGTTCATGGAAGTTCAAATAGTGGTTTTTGTAATATAAAAATTCCAAAAACCAATGAAATAGGTATGGTTGCCTTTGCCAATTCTGTCACCTTAACACCTGGAACGATAAGTGTATATCTTGATGATGATATTTTAATAATTCACACTTTAGATACAAGTCTTGAGAAAACCTTAATTAAAGAAAGCGCTGGAATGATAAAACGTGTTAATAAGTTAATTGGACACAAAATTATTGTTGATAGGTTATGATAAAGTTTGCGATATTTTTTACATCAATATGCTTTGTTATACTTCTTTTTACTTTAGTTAATAATTCAAAAAATATTATTATAAAAATTGTTCTTTCAAATGCCTCCACTACTCTTATTTCTGGAATTATAATATTATTTGGCACGTTATATGATTATCCAGATTATATAGATATAGCAATTATGTACACAGTTCTGGGTTTTGCAATATCAACTGTATTATTATTTTTTGTAACATCTGGAAAGCAAAGGATTTGAAAATCACTTAATAGAGATTTTTTCTGTAATGAATATAAAATTTATTAAAAATTTATTTTAAATACTTTGGATAAATTTGTAATACGTGGTTTATATATTACTTTAATAAAAAATGCACCAAACATTTTTGTTTAGTGCATTATGGGAAAATAATTAATAATAAATTATTTTTTAGCAGCAGTTGCAGCCACAGTTTTAGGGGCAGTTTTTGCAGATTCAGTTGTAGCAGGAGTTTTTGCAGATTCAGTTGTAGCAGGAGTTTTTGCAGATTCAGTTGTAGCAGGAGTTTTTGCAGATTCAGTTGTAGCCACTTCAATAGGAAGGCATTTTTTAGCTTTTGGAGAGAACTGTTCACCATCATTGCATTTATGATTGCCTCCTTTGTGTTGATGAGATTTATGCTCAGCGGGAGTAGCAGCAATTAATAAAGCAACAGATAAAATAGAAATAATTTTCATAGTATTAAAATAAAAAGACAAATAACCTAAATGAATATAAAAGAAATAAATTAAGTGTCAATAAATAATTTTATCTTTTAAATAAATTATATAACAACATTATACACTTGTTAATAAAAGACATTTTTAATAAAATTCTTGCTTATAAAAATCTTTTATTTATATATTTTAAATAAAACATTTTATGTTATGGAATTTGATATTGTTATTATAGGTGCTGGCCCTGGCGGGTATGTTGCTGCAATTCGTGGTGCGCAATTAGGACTTAAAATTGCCATCATTGAAAGAGAAAACCTTGGTGGAATATGTTTAAATTGGGGTTGCATTCCAACTAAAGCTCTACTAAGATCTGCTGAAGTTTTTCACCTTGCAAAGCATTCCGAGGAATTTGGTGTAAAGGTGCAACATTGTGAAGCAGATTTACAAAAAATGGTTGAAAGGTCAAGAGGGGTAGCGAAAACTTTATCTGCAGGTATTGCAAGTTTAATGAAAAAAAATAAAATAGAGGTTATAAACGGCGTAGCGTCTTTAATATCAAAAAATGAAATTTCCGTTAATCACAAGGATAAAATTTCAACATTACGAGGAAAATATATTATTCTTGCAACAGGAGCAAGGGCTAGAATTTTACCAGGATTTGAGCCAGACAATAAAATAATATGGACATATAAAGAGGCAATGAATCCACCTTTTACTCCAAAAAATATTGCAGTTATTGGCAGTGGGGCTATTGGGTCTGAGTTTGCATATTTTTATAATACCATAGGCATTAAAACAACCTTATTTGAGGTGTCAGATAGAATTTTGCCATTGGAAGATGAAGAAATTTCGGCATTTGTAAAAAAATCTTTTGAAAAAGATGGAATGATTATTCATACTGCAACAAAAATGAATAATATAACTAAAGGTTCACAGTCTGCTACTTTAACATTTGAAATAAATAACAAAGAACAAAAAGAAACATTTGATGCGGTGATAATGGCAGTTGGTGTTATTCCGAATATTGAAAATCTTGGTCTTGAGAGGCTTGGAATTGTACAAGACGAAAGAAAGTTAATTAAAACAGATAAATATTTGCAAACAAATATTGAAAATATTTATGCAATAGGAGATGTAGTTCAAGGTCCATGGCTTGCACATAAAGCTTCCCATGAAGGTGTCATTGCTGTTGAAAAAATTGCAGAGAAAATGAAAAAATATGATGCCAAATCAACACATCCAATTATTAAAGAAAACATTCCAGGATGTACTTATTGTCATCCACAAATTGCAAGTATTGGTCTTACCGAAAGTAAAGCACGGGAAATACATAAAGATAATGTAAGAATTGGAAAATTTCCATTAATGGCAAATGGAAAATCTGTTGCACTTGGTGATACAAATGGTTTTATAAAAATTATATTTGCAAAAAAATCTGGGGAGATTTTGGGTTGCCATATGGTTGGACCTGAAGTGACTGAGATGATTCAAGGCATAGGAATAGCAAAACAAGCTGAACTTACGGATGAGGATTTAATGCATACAATTTTCCCACATCCAACCATAAGTGAATCCATTCATGAAGCCACACTATCTGCCTTTGGAAAAGGTTTACATTTTTAGTTTAGGGGATAAAAATTTATATAAAAATTATATATAATATTTGGTAATAACCTTACTATAATGTAAAAAATAATATTTATAATGAAATATTAACTCCAAGATGTATATTTTTTAACTATAGTAAATACACCTTTGGAAATTGCATTTTTGATGCTATTTTTAGGTGTGTAAGCAAATTTTGTACCCGTTGTATTTGGGATATGATTCAGTTGCCACTTGCACTTTATATCATTTATTGTTGGAATTTCATTGCTTGAATAGTGAATCCACGCATGCCATTGTGGGGGAATTTTGCTTGCCTCAGGAATGCCATAATAAAAGCAAAATCTTTCATCGCTATTTGGCTTTAGATAATAAGTATTTCCATACTCATCTCTTCCAACTTTTTTATATTTTCGTATTTTAAATTTAATAATTAAGGTAAAAATTTTAAACATATTTTTAAAATTACTATTGCAATTTAACATATATAAGAATGAAATTATAAATCAAGTATATAAATTACATGATTATAAATAAAATTTCACAAAAATATCTAAGTATTTTGTTCTTAATAATCACAGTTTGCCCTTTTATCACATCATTTATTTTAGAATATTTTTTGCAACTTATACCATGTGTATTGTGTTTAATTGAAAGATGGATACACTTTAGTGTATTTATTTTAGCTTTTTTATATATTTTATATAAAAAGAATTGGTTTTTTGATATTGTCTTTTTTGGCATTATTGTTAATATTTTAACCACAATTTATCATATTGGAATAGAGTTGCATATTTTTGAAAGTTCTTGTGATAGTTTTAAAATTATTAATATTGATAAAATTAGTTCAAGTTGTGCAATTCCACAGTATTTTATTACTATAAAATTAACTTTTTGGAATATATTTTACTGCGTAATAGAGATTTTTACAATATTTTTGTATAAATTCTTGACTATAAAAAAAATAGATGTAATTAAATCTTAACTTTTATATTTTTACAGCCATGAAAGGTAATATTTCAAAAAATGCGCGTACAGATCGTAGAAAAGCTGAAAAACTAAAATATGACAACAGAGAGGTTGATCCTATTTTAATATATGGTCATTTTGGGTCTCAAGGTGGTAAAATTATGGGTGCTATGTTTTGTGATACAAAAAAAATTGCTAAATCTATTACCGGACAAATATTGCCATGGACAACAATTTCAGCTTCAAATTTAACATCCTCTAACTAACCCATGGATAGTTATGATTACAATTTAATCTTGCAAAATCTAAAAATAGACATTGACAGTATATATTTATGTTTAAATATTGACAACGCCTTGTCTGAAATTAATAATATTTCTCTGAAATTAAAAGACGAAGACACTTGGTCTAATCATGAGTTATTTGGAAATCTTTCACAGGAAAAAAACTCAATTGAGAGAAAAATATCTAATTTTATTACAATAAAAAATAATTTTAATGCCATTTCTGAGCTTATAAAAGAAATTAAATATGATGAAATATTGGAATTTATTCCAGATTTATTAAAAATGAAACAAGAGTTACAGGAAATAAAAATTTTACAAAATTTTTCTCATGAAACAGATATTTGCGATGCTTTTATAGAAATTAATGCTGGTGCTGGTGGAACTGATAGCCAGGATTGGGCGGAAATGATGCTAAGAATGTATTCCATGTGGGCTGGAATTAATAAATTTACATGGGAAATTGTTGACTGCCTTGAAGGCGAAGAGGCTGGAATAAAAAGCGTGGCAATTAAAGTTTCTGGAGAGTATGCATATGGGTGGCTACAAAATGAAATCGGCATTCATAGGCTTGTAAGAATTTCTCCATTTAACAGTAATGCAAAAAGACAAACTAGCTTTGCAAGTGTGTTTGCATACCCCATAGTCAATGACGAAATAGAAGTCAATATTGCAGAATCTGATTTGCGAATTGATACTTATAGAAGTTCTGGGGCAGGGGGGCAGCATGTAAATAAAACGGAATCTGCTGTGCGAATAACGCATGTTCCAACCAATACCGTCGTTGCATGTCAAACACAAAGGTCTCAAATCCAAAACCGTGCCGAAGCAATGCGCATGTTGAAATCTAAATTGTATGAACAAGAAATGCAAAAAAAGCTGGCAGTCAAAAATAAAATTAACGATTCAAAAATGGATATAAGTTTTGGAAGC
>Ga0214919_10003028_pt1 | contig 25839 bp, 32 predicted proteins | sample LL1503_MetaG_FD_177994 | JGI IMG/M metagenome (GOLD analysis project Ga0214919, IMG submission 177994) | Freshwater microbial communities from Lake Lanier, Atlanta, Georgia, United States - LL-1503 | ecosystem: Environmental > Aquatic > Freshwater > Lake | place: USA: Georgia | collected...
GGGGAACCAGGCACATATGGTTTAACCATTAGCATTTCTTTTAAAGCCAATTGATGTTTAATGGATAATTCATTTTTCAAAATAGTGTAACCTTTATTGCCCAAATACGTATTTTGTAGATTTTGAGGCCAATCAGTTATTTCTTCTTTATTATTTTTTTTATTCATTATTTAGCGTAGCAATATAATATTTAGTACAATAGTTTTAGATTGTTTCTTTTAATATAATTCGGTCTTTAGAAAATGTAAACCAAAATTTTGCTATACTTTTTTAAGTATATTTTTAAAAAGTATATTTTTTTAAAAGTATAATATATAAGATGGACTATTTCAGTACTTTATTTGACAAGAAGAACATGCCACAACTTGTATTATCTGTTTTATTTGTTATTTATTTGGTAATGGGTTACAAAATGCCTGATGGTGTTGCCGGATTAATTGATTCAACTGTCGGAAAAATAGTTGTTGGATTAGTTGCTTTAATGTTATTTGCATATTCTAATCCTATTTTAGGTGTTTTAGCATTATTAGTTGCTTATCAAATGATCATGGGTTCTTCAATTAAAACAGGAATGGCTGCTTTAGAGGAATATTATCCCACTGAACAAAAGAAGTGGAGCCCTTTTACTCCTGCGCATCAATTCCCATATACTTTAGAGCAAGAAGTCGTTAAAAATATGACAACTCAGAAATTCAACACTGAATATGTTAAGGCGCCATTTAGACCAACATTGGTTGATACACACGATGCTTCTCCTATAAGCGCGTAATAACTTATTATAAGGTTTTTGCCTAATGATATTTTTAATCTTTAGTTATTATATAATGAAGACTTTTCCTCTGATTAAGAAAATTAACGATAATCCTTTAACGGAATATGCTCAATTGTCATCTCATTTAGCAATTATTGGTGATTTATTAAGAATATCATGTTTAATCTTTTTAGGCTCTTTTATTTTTAGCAAGAAAACAGGTTCGTTTAGTAACTTTTTATTAACTTACGCAATTTCTTCAATTTTCATTGGATTTTTCGCATACCATCACGGACACACCGCAAGAGGTATTACTGAATACACTACAGCATTAGTATTCTTTATCTTCTATATGAAGTATTAAATAATATATTATTAAACCTACTTCACAAGTTATGAAGTCATTTTAAATAATATATTATTTCCCCGAAAATTTATTTTCATAAAGTTTAACAATATAATCGTACAATTCTTCAAATGAACCAAAATCTGAAGGATTAATTGTTTTATTTACTGTCACATCCACATCTAAATTATTTATAGGCATATTTAGATATAATTTTATATTTGTAGCATCAATGTAATTTCTATCATAAAAATTATGATGTATTTGAAAAATAGGAACAATAGGAATTTTATTATCATAAGCTAAATGAAATAACCCTTTTTTAAATTTTTTTATATTATATTTATTATTAGACAGAGTTCCTTCAGGAAAAACTAAAATATTATTACCTGATTTAATTAATTCTAAAATTTTGGATTTAACTGCATTTCCGTTTGTCTCTTTATCATTATTATTATTATAAACAATAAATTTATATTTATCACATACCTCATTTGATAAATTCAAAGAAGTAAGACAATAACAATTACAAATGTTTTTTATTATACCATAATCTAACTGAGAACTATGATTACATATTATAATATTTCCATACTTATTTGGTAATTCTTCTAAACCATAATATACTACATTTTTCTTGTTATTTATATAAATTGCATTATCCATAAGTTCAGGCTTATTTAATAATAAAATATTAATTAGTATTTGAAACCCTAAGTGGTTTAAATCCATAATTGTTTTTAATAAATCCATTATATTATTATATTATTATATTATATTATTTCCTAAATTTAGATCCCCCTTTTAACACTTCACTTACAGATTCGCTAATAGACCCGCCTTTTGCTGGTTTAAGCATATTTAATAAATATTTTATGACATATAAAATCACTATAAATAATATTGTTCCTAGAAATAGTTTCACCATTGGATTATTTAACCAATCTTTAAATGATATGGTTGAACCACCCGTATCAGTTACTACTTCAGTTGTATCATCTGATTCACCAACTGGCTGACAATCTATGTATATATCGTCTCCTAAAGCGCCTTTACCTGGTCCTTTTTCATTAAAAAACAAGTTTGGTCCGGTTTTTATATCATATGGATTACTTAAAATTATTGATTGTAACTTTGTTAGTGTCTCTGGCATCATATCTAAAGAGGCATTTAACGGAGCATATACTATATAATCTACTGATGAAGAACACGGTTGATATGGTTCTGTAGCCGAATAAGAGAAAAACGGTTTTTTTGGTACTATTGATGTTAAATTATATCTTGGTATATTTACTGTTGTAGTTTCTCCATCTGAAGGAGCGCTATTAGCTACTGTATCTATTACAGTTTTAAAGAACAAAGCACTAATACTAGATGTATTATTGCTCTTAATTGGAATGCAAACTAACAACGGATTTGCTCCTGTATTTGAAGTGTGCACTATTATCAATTCACCATCTGTTTTAGAATTAGCATAAGAATGTAATGATGGAATATATAATCTTACTTCTTGGACATCATACCCAGAAGCATTATATAATACTGGAGGAGATGAAGATTTATCATATGACAATGATAAGTAATCTCCTCTATTTGTAGCAACACATGAGCTATTATTATATTGAAAACTGTAGGAACATTTTAAGTCACATTTACCTTTTATATTTGACATACTTATATCTATTGGTGCTGTAGCATTTGGACAACTCATTTATATTATACTAATATAAACTTTTTATAAGTTTAGCCTTTTTCTTTTAATTAGGAAACTTTATATATTTGTTGTCTTAACCTTTTCTAAAGACAACAAATGAAACTAACAAAAGCTCGTTTACAAAAGATCATTCATAATAATAACAAACAAACTAGAAAGAAATTTAAGAAACATATTAAAAAATTAAATCATACAAATACAGTTAACCATAGAAAACAATTTAATTTGCTTAATAGAAGTATCAAAAATTGGGATTAAAGAATTGGGATTAAAGCTATACTACAACTAACAAATGCCAAATTAAAGAAAAGGCAAATATTTTATCGTATCATTTTCATATACAGTTACCTTAAAAGCATCATTATATCCCTCTACATAAACTGTATCTCCTGAAAATATCTGGTCTACACCGTAATCATTTAATGCACTTTTCCCTTTAAATGAAACTGGCAGTTTCACATTGTTATGTTGGTTTGATATAGTATAATATTGCCATTTGTCACGGTTTGTAAACAATGGACGACCCATTAGCGGTAATATATTATCCTTTGAAACCCCGTTTAATGGTGTCATTATTCCCATTTGACGATATGTAGTATCTACCGCTCCTATGTTAGTTGATACATTAATTGGAACAGCAGATGGAGGGACATAATTTAATTCAGGAACAAAATAACGTTCGTCTCTATAGGGAGCGGCATACGGATTTAACAGAACATCTTTAGGTAAGTTGGTATATGGCCAACTAGGCAAAAAACCACCAAACAAACTGTTACCATTGATAGAAGGAACCTGTTTATTTTCAATTGTTATATTATCGCGATCATTTACAGTAATATTTTGTTTAGTATTTGAATAAATAAAGAAACCTAATATAAAAATAATTATGAAAAGTAGAAACAATGTTACATTTTCAACACAAATAACACCAGGTGGACACTTTTTCATTAATATATTATATTATTAAAAATATATTAATATCTCTTTTTTTTATTTTGTGTTTGATTGGATTACGTGTTTATTTATTTTGACCAACTACAGTTTGTGCACTTCCTAAAGATGTCATATCCTTTAATGAATTTGTTAAACCTTTCATATCAAAACCATCTAACATATTTTTAGCACCTTCTAATACAGGCACCATTTGGTTCATTGTATTGAACAAATTTTGCTGTTGTTGCATTAATTTTTGAGTATCTCCTGTTAGTTGCTTAATAGAATCACTTCCTAATAATGTATCTAAATTTTGATAGGATTGCTCAATTGTAGCAGCATAATCTAATCTTGGACCAAAGTTCTCATTTTTACTCTTTTTACTCGAATTTGACATCTTTTCACCAAACCCCTCTGGTGCATTAGGATCCTCAACTGAATTATTTAAAGATAAATTATTGGGGTCCACTGTTCCATTTTCAGATAACGCAGTTGATACTGTTTGTTTTGCGTTGTTTTTAGCTGTATTCGCATTAGTTGCTACTGTTGAAGACCCAACAGCGTCTTGTAATTGTTGTTTAACGTCATCATTATTAGTTGCGTTTTTTACGATAGGTAAAGCTTCTGCAATTTGAGGATCACGATCAGCCGCTTTTACTAAAGAAGGGGAGTCTGTACTGGCATCGGCTTCAAATCCTTCGCGCATCATTTTGTTTGCCATAAGAAAGTTAGTAGCAATTAAAGAAACTAACAACACAACTGCCATATTTTTACTAAATTGATAAGTTAATACGCTAACTAATATAAAAAAGATTACAGCATTTACTTTGTTAGTTGCTAAATATCCTAGTACATTTGTTGCTGTTAAGAATACCATAAAATACAAAAAGTATTTATTCGTCAATAATTTGGAAGCTTCGCTTGAAAAACTCATATTATATATATATTGTTTTAAAAAAAAATTGAATAAAAATAATTAATATATTATACAATAACACTATTTTAGAAAATGACTATGGTCTCAGAATATAATCACGTTAATGATAATGATAATAATGATAATGATAATGATAATGATAATAATGGTAAAATTTATTTGATGCTTTGTGAACTACATTACCCTGCTATTCACGGGAAAACAGCAGATAGCGACCCGCATATAGAAACACATTATTTAGTATACGATAGATTTGATCCTATAACAGGAATATCATATTCATGTTTAGATGACGAAGAATATGATACAGAAGATGAAGACAATGAAAATAGTGTTTATACCATAAATGATAGTATAACATTTTTAAAAAACCATTATTCAAATCCATCTAGGTTTAATCGTGGTTTATTGGGAAACCACCCTACCATTAGAAATTATCACAATATAATCTCTAGACAAAATTATATTAAACCTGAAATTGGGAAATATATTATGCTTCCTACACAGGAGGCTGTAGCTATCTTAAAAACATTTTGGTTACGAATTGTCCAAAGAAAATGGAAAAAAGTGTTTCAAGAACGAAAAAATATGATTAGAAATAGGTTATCTTTAACCTCATTACATACAAGACAAATTACTGGAAAATGGCCAAAAAAGTATGAAACATTACCTGGATTAAGAGGAATGCTAAATGCTCTTATAAAATAAAAGATCTCATTTGTTTTGCTCTTCCTGCTTTATATATTTTTTCATAATTAGGACTAGATGTTGTATTAGGACTAGATGTTGTATTAGGACTAGACGTTGTTCTTGTTTTTTTTGATTTATTTTTATTTTTATTTTTACTTTTAGATTGAGTTCTAGATCCAGACGATGAACTAACAATAGAACTAGCTTTATCTAATTCTCTACTGGAGCTATATGTGTAACCCCCTCTTTGTTTAAGTTTACGATTAAGTTTACGAGTTTTACTATTTTTCTTTTTCATTGTTTTACTTCTTCGTTTTCCTCCAAAAATAGAAGAAGGTGATTTTACTTTTATTTGATTTGCTGTTAATACTCTTTTAATTTCATCAATAGATTGCTGGTCTCCATTTTTGGCATTACTAATATTTGTTTGAATTGCTCGTTTTACGGTTCCATCAGTGTTATTATCTAAAAAAGCATTAAGTTTATTTTCATCTTGTAACCTCATTAAATTATTATAATTGATATCAACATCATAAACAGATTGATTTTGATTTTGCCCTGAAACTGCTTGATTTATCTCGCTAATCACTCCACCTAAACTACTTTGTATAGTATCTAATAACTCACTATACTCCGCATCATTTGCTCCATCAGTATTGATATTTGAAATTAATTCTAGTTGTCTAGTTAACAAACTGTTAATTTCTCCTAAATTGTTCACCAAGTTATTTTGTTCCGTTTGTAACGCAGATAATTTATTAACCGCTTCAGTTTGCGATTGTTGAGCTTCCTGAATACCTTTTTGTAAGTCGGCTTTTTCATTGTTTAATGCCGCAATTTGACTATCGAAATCTTGTTGCATATTTTTCTTCTCTTGAGTAGCCTTATCAGACATTTCTTGTCTAACTCCATTTAGCTTGTTTTGGTATTCTGTTTCTAATTGACTAATTTTATCATTTAATTCCCTTTCCTTTTGTTCTAATCCATTTTTAACTGATGTAACATTTTGAAGTTCTGATTGAGTTGTAGATAATGCTGTTCTTATTTGTTCTAATTCAGATTGAGTTCTTGCAAGGTTTTCCTTTGTAACATTTAATTCATTTGTAACAGATGTAAGTTTTTCTTTTGTATCAGTTAAACCTTGTAAGTTAGTTGATTTAAAACTATCAATGGCAGAAATAATAGATTTTAATTTTTGTGTAAAAGTGTCTTTAAACTTACCATTATTCTGATTTAATAATGATATTTTTTTACCAAGTTCATCATTTATTGCTTTTCCATTTTTTAATATATCTTGAATAACTGTTGTCATTTATATATTATTATGTTATTTTTATTTTTATTTTTAAAAAGTTATTCTATCAATTCATCTAACTCAGCCTTAACTTTGTCAATTTCACCAATAATACCTTTTTGATCGTGTTTTACACTTCTAAGTTGTGCATCAACTAAATTCTCTGTTTTCATAAGATCAGACATATATTCCTTAAGAAGTATTAGCGCGTTATATTGTTGTTGTTTTTCACCAACTATGTAATCATAATATTTTGTATAGTCTTTCTTTACATCAACAAGATACTCATTTAATTGGTGTGTTTTATCCAAGTCCTTCTTCTTTTTAACTAACAACTGTTTTTTATTCTTAATTTCTTGTTCAATTTGTATTAATTGCAAATCCCTTTCTGCTAATGGTAAGCTCATTCTTAAACTAACAAGTTATTAAATTTTTTGAAAAATACTATATTTAAAATTATAAAAATATAAAAATATAAAAATATAGTATATATATTATTTAGGATGTCAAAGAATAACTTAGAACCATTATTAGCACCAGACGATAATAGATTTGTAATGTTTCCAATTCAACACCAAGATATATGGCAAATGTATAAAAAACAAATAGATTGCTTTTGGCGTGCCGAAGAAATTGATTTATCTAAAGATTTAACACACTGGGATGGTCTTAATAAAGACGAACAAATGTTTATTTCAATGATTTTGGCTTTTTTTGCGGCATCCGACGGAATTGTATTGGAAAATTTGGCTCAAAGATTTATGAGCGATGTTCAAGTATCAGAAGCTAGAGCATTTTATGGTTTCCAAATTGCTATGGAAAATATTCATTCTGAAACATACAGTCTTTTAATAGAAACATACATAAAAGATAAGGAAGAGAAGAGTAGACTGTTTAATGCGATTACAAATTTCCCTTGTATTAAAAAGAAGTCTGATTGGGCTCAAAAGTGGATACATGATAATCGATCAAGTTTTGCTACAAGATTAGTCGCATTCGCTTGTGTTGAGGGTATTTTCTTTAGTGGTGCGTTCTGTAGCATATTTTGGTTAAAGAAACGCGGACTATTACCTGGTCTAACATTTAGCAACGAACTTATTTCTAGAGACGAAGCGCTCCACTGCGAATTTGCTGTACTATTATATTCAAAACTTGTAAAGAAGATTGATAAGTCTCGTATTCACGAAATAATCAAAGAAGCAGTTGAAATAGAAACTGAGTTTATTTGTGATGCATTACCGTGTCGTCTAATTGGAATGAATAGTCAAATGATGACACAATATATTCAATTTGTAGCGGATCGATTATCTGTTCAATTAGGCTACAAGAAGATATACAATGTTTTAAACCCTTTCGATTTCATGGAGCTCATAAGCTTAGAGTCTAAAACAAATTTTTTCGAGAAAAAAGTTGACGCATATGCTCTAGCTGATAAAACACAGAGCAAAGAGGCATTTGATTTTACTGAAGATTTTTAATGTTTTTGTTAATATTTTTTATAATAATTTTTTTTGGTAATATATTTATAAATGTATATTATATTATTAATGGATAATACTAATATTAGTTTAACTGCGGTAATAAGAGAAGTTGCCTTTACAAATAAATCAGATATTATAGAAAATTTGGGATATGTAAAAGACGATGATTTAAGAAATAGTTCTGACTTAAGAAATGGCGACGCAGTAGTTTATGTTGATAAAAGAATACAATCTGCACTAGTAATTCTTCCTGGAGCTGATCCAGGAGAATATATTAAAGATAAGAATTTTATTGAAATAATAAATATTTTTAATGTTATAGATTATTTAAAATATAAAATAACTAGTTATGAAAAATGTATTGAAGAAGTTATAAAGAAATATTCAGAATATACTATTATATTTTTCGGTCATTCTATAGGAGGATTTATGATTAATTTAAAGTTACAAGATTCAAAATATAATTGTTATACGTATAATCCGTGTTTTATTAATAAACAATCATCTGAAAATATACGTAATTATAGGACGAATGGAGATATATTAAGTCTAGGATTAATAGGCAAAGAAACCGAAACAGTTAACTTGGACTGTCTAGATGGTTTGATTAAATTTCAATTTAATATTATATATTTTTTATACGAACTACATACCACTACTATTTTTACAATATATCCAGATAAATCTATAATTATAACTATACCCTGTTATAAAGCTTAGGTTATTTAATAACTTATAACTGTGTTAATGATATTTTATTTGTATTTAAATAAATATCATTATAGTATATAATGATAGCAGGAGGATTATTTCTAACTTTATTATTTTGTATTTACACAGCTGAAAGTTATGTGTCGCCTTTTCAATACACCGAAGAAGCTCTATTAGATCAAGTTACAGAATTGCCGGGTTTAAATTATCCCATTAAATTCAATCAATTTAGTGGATATCTTACTCTTTCAGGCACTGAGAAAAATATACATTATTGGTTAACGGAGTCTGAAACTAATCCAGAAACAGCGCCACTTGTGTTTTGGACAAACGGAGGTCCAGGATGTTCTGGGTTGATCGGATTTATGACCGAACAGGGTCCATTTAGACCTGATGAAACTGGAAATTTACAAGAAAATGTTTTTGCTTGGAATAAAATCGCAAATATGGTATTTTTAGAACAACCAGTAGGTGTAGGCTTTTCTTATTCAAATAATAACGATGACTATAAGATTGGCGATGAACAGGCCGCAAAAGATAATCTAGAAACTATTTTACAGTTTTTTGAAAAGTTTCCACATTTTAATCATAGTAAGTTATTTATTACATCTGAATCGTATGGCGGTCATTATATGCCAACCTGGGCAGAAGAAATCATAAAATATAATGATGCGCAAGAATATTCAGCAATGCGTATAAATTTTCAAGGGTTCGCTGTTGGTAACCCGTATACTGATTATTATTCAGGAGTTGGAGCAGAGATGGAAACGTATTGGGGTAAACAATTGTTGCCCAAGCCATTATGGGATAAATATTTAGAGTATAATTGTACTGATCCGTTTCAACAGCTAAACTCAACCACTTGTTCTCTTTTGATTGTAAATTTTATGAGAAAGATAGGAAATTTGAACCCTTATGCGTTAGATTATCCAGTGTGTTTATCTAATCAACAAATGAGAATGCGAGAATTTTTAAGAGAGACCAATGAAAATAAGGATACAATAATTTATGAGCCTTGTGAAGAATTATATTCGTCAGCTTATTTGAATAAGTTTGATGTAAAAACAGCATTACATGTTAAGAATATAGAATGGGAAGAATGTTCAAGAACAACAAAGTATAATTTAGCCGACAAGATGCTTCCGATGGAGAAATATTATAAAACGTTATTGAGCTCAGAGACACATAAAGATCTAAGAATACTGGTTTATTCTGGAGATGATGATAGCGTTTGTGGAACGATAGGTACTCAAAGATGGATTTATGATTTAGGATTTCCAACAACAAGTTTATGGGATACGTGGTATAATAAGGATGGTCAAACTGCTGGATTTATTACAAAATTCAAGACACCTTATTCTAAGGACAGTCGTTTTTCGTTTATTACAGTTCACGATGCTGGACACGAGGTTCCAGCGTATAAACCTAAGGATGCGTTGGAATTATTTGAAATGTATCTAAATAATAATATATAATTATGAATAGTATAAAGCAAGCAATATGTTTAATTTTTCACAAGCCAAAAGTATATTATTTTGATTTTTTAAATAACTTAAAAAATTACGATGTTTATGTTATAATAGACGACAATGGAATAAGTTATTCAAAATATAAAACCCGATTTGAAAACATTACTATAATACAAATGTTAAATATATTTTGTAAAAATAACGGATATATAAACAGTAATAATATTGGAGTAAAAAAAATGATTAGTGGTTGGGATAAAGCATTATGTTATTTTTCATTAATAAATAAAAACTATGATTATGTATGGTTTATGGAGGATGATGTATTTTTGTATGATGAAACTACAATTATGAATATAGATCAAAAATATCCTTCATTTGATATATTATCCAATTGTGATTTTAAGGAGGGAGATTATAATGAATGGTTATGGCGCTTTATAAAAATAAACTTACCAAAGCCATATTATAGTGGTATGATGTGTGCTACAAGATTATCTAAAAATGTATTAAAGGAAATAGATAAATATGCGGCCAAGAACAATTGTCTATTTTTTATAGAAGCTTTATTTCCAACTATTATAAAATATAATAATTTTACATATTTTCAACCAAATGAATTAAAAACTATAAAATATAGGTTTGATTGGAACGATAAAAATGTAAATAAAACAAATATATATCATCCAATAAAGGATGATCGGTATCATGTATATTTGAGGCATATATTAAATAGTAAAAAATAAGAAGTTAAATATATTAAAATAAATAATATATTTAATATGATAACTTGTAAGTTACAAGGTGGTTTAGGAAACCAATTATTCCAAATATTCACTACAATTGCATATGCATTGAGATATAATAATACATTTTTCTTTTTAAATAATCATCAATTAGGAAATGGTCGAAATGGAGTAATTATAAGATATACGTATTGGGAAACCTTTTTTAAAGAGTTGAAGCCATTTTTAAAGAATATGAATGAAATACCTCAATTATTGTTTATTAAAGAGGAAGGATTTAATTATATAGAGCTTCCAGAAAATTTAAATAAGAATTATGGAACAATGTTAGTTGGTTATTTTCAAAGTCCGTTATATTTTGAAAAATATAAAGAGGGAATCTGTAAACTAATAAAAATAAATCTAAAAAAATTCATAGTAAGAAACAAAGTGAAGGATGACGTTGATTTTGATAATGAGAATATAATTTCAATGCATTTTAGGATAGGAGATTATAAAAAGTATCCAGATATTTATCCAATTTTAAGTGAAGAATATTACATAAATGCATTAACAAGTATATTAAATAAACAACCAACTAACACAATACAAAATAATACAATACAAAATAATCAAAAGGTATTGTATTTTTGTGAAAACGACGATTTATCTGAAGTGGAAGCCACAATAAACAAATTAAAAACAAAATTTCCACTATTGGTATTTAAAAGAGCAAATCCGTTGTTATCAGATTGGGAACAAATGTTGTTAATGAGTTTATGTGAACATAATATAATCGCAAACAGTTCATTTAGTTGGTGGGGAGCTTATTTGAATAATAATATTGGTAAAACAGTATGTTATCCAGAAACGTGGTTTGTTTCAAAGGCGGATAAAGATATTTCCGATATGTTTCCGGAAGATTGGACGCCGATTTCTTTAAGTTAGTTTTATATATTATTTATAAAACAACTTAAAGGCCTTTAAGTTACTTTAAACAATATATATTATTTATAAACCAGCTTAAAAAAGCACCCTCTGAAACATAAACCAGTTGTCATATTTAAAATCATTCTCATTATGTATATAAAACATATTTGGATTTCTAAATATTATATCCATTATGATTGTTTGATCATCCTTTATAAAATAATTATTTGTAAAATAATAATTCAACTTTTCATCATATATTTTCATATAATTTACAGCTACTTCTGGTCTTAAAATAAAAAACCCACCGGCAAAACATATTTCTGTATATCTAAGTGTTGGAGGGGTTTCCAATTTATGTGTATAATGTGTCGTAATATCATATGATAAACTTTCTAATATTTTTGCTTCATTTTGAACACAAGCATAATGAATATACCTATTAATAAAATTACTGCTTAACAATTTTTCCGGATTTGGCCAGTTTTGCAAATATGCTGTATGTATATCATGTGGTCTGTTTCGAAAATAACCTATATCACACCAGCCATAATACAAAGAACTAAAGTATCTATTTTTTATTGTTTCGTTTACAAAAAATATCTTTTCATTCCATAACATATTTAACTTCCAGTCTGTATGTTTGTGTAAATCCATATTGCTTTTTTCATGGTTTTTTATCCAGTGTTCTTTATATTTATATGTGTAAAATTCCTCTATTGGTTTAATTATTACCTTTATATTTTCATTGGAACTATCTATTAACTGTATCAAATATTCATAAGATTCTGGGTTTGTATATATAACCAAATTAAAATTTTTTACAATTGATAATAAATTACTTATCCATTTACAATATGTATTTTCAGAAAATTTTGATTTTAATATGTACCAACAAGTAGAAAATGTAACTAATATATTTTTTTTTATCGATAGTTGCGTGTTATTTGATTTTTTATTTTTAAATAAAAACTTCATTTACTAATTACTATTATTATATTTATTCTAAGTATTTATACATAAAAAATAAATATAATTGTATTTATTATGCTATCAAAAATTTCTGACTTTATTTTACTTATTTTTAATTGTAAAAAATACCGGTATAAGGCTTTAAAACAAAAAGAAACTTGGCTTAATAATTTTACAATGATGCCGTACTTTCATATTATTGGAGACCCTGATCTAGAAACCGAATATTTTTTTGATCTTGAGGAAAAGATACTATATGTCAAAGTTCTTGATGATTATAACTCTTTACCTAAAAAAGTTATTGCCGCATATACTGCTATCAATAAAGAATATACATTTAAATATATTTTTAAAACCGACGATGATCAAAACTTAAACAATCTTTTATTTTTAAATACCATTAAAGATTTAGTATTACAGAAAGTTCCTCAAATTCATTACGGAGGTCATATTGTCAATGTTGATAAACCATATTTGAGTCAATATCATAAAATTCATCCAGAATTACCGACGTATCTTCCAGTTCTACAAACCAAATATTGTAGTGGACGTTTTTATTTGTTATCTTTTTTAGCTGTTCAACAATTAATTACCAAAAGAAAATTAATTGAAGATGAATATCTAGAGGATTATGCTATTGGATTCAATTTAGATACTTCTTTAAAAACCAATATACTCAATATCCAAACTAACAAATATTTTACTGATATTATTTAAAGTTCAAATTCATTTTACCTAGGTTTTGATTTATTAAAGAATTTACTTGTTTTAGTGCATTTTGTTTTCTAATAGCATTAAATAATTTATCTTTATCAATGTCTCTCATTATATGCTCATAACTTATTACTCGTTTTTCTATATCACTATAACCTTCACGTTGAACTACTGTTAATGGAGTTATTAAAAACCATTTACTTGCTCCTTGTAAAACAAACCAAAATTTATCAATAGCAAACTTATTATGTTCACTTGGTCTACTCATTAGGTTTGTTAACCCCAGTTTAACATTTTGCATTAAAACCTTAATATAATGTCCATTTACTAGATATCCAGTAGTCGTTTGACATCTAGAAACCTGTATACAAGTTTCGTCTATTGTCTTGTACGGAGGCATATTATTTCCAGCTAACAAAATAACATCCCAATTATTACCGTGCAATTCAAAAAATTTATTTAATTGTGTTTTAAATACTTCTGGTTGCAAAAAAGTAATATCGTCTTCTACAATCAATATATGGTCTAACTTATTATTTACAGCATCTTGTAATATTTTTAGATGACTCATACTACACCCTATTGCACCATTTTCCATTTTAATAGCATTAAATCGTTCTGCCTTTATTCCTATGGTTTTCAATTCTTCTTCAACTTGATTTTTTCTATCAACGCGATGCTCTAAATTAATATAAAAAGCGTGCTTAATATCATCTATAGAATTTATGTTAACCATTATAAAAATTATGTATAATTTATTTTTATAATGTTTACGAATATATTTAACGATACACCCCTCCTAGTCGAATTGTGGCTGATGTAGATGCTTTTGGTTTTGCCGCTATAATTCTAGAATATGCTGGAGAAAATTTATTAATATTTTGAGGTATCATTCTGTTATTTGAATTCATTTCTCTCATTGCTTCATTATATTTTTGGATTTGTATTAATTTTTGATGTACATTATTATTATTATTATTAATCATAATTTGCGGAGGATATGGAGGCGTTAATTTAGAAGCTATTTGTGGAGGTATTACTTCCTTTGTTGGATCATTTGAGTTTGTAAAACTATATTCAATAATCTCATTAGCTACTTTTTCCCCATACTGTTGTATCATTTCATTTTTTCTCTCAGAAGTCGGATAAAATGGAATATTTGTCCAATCGTCTGTAATATTATCTATTTTATGGGTTTTTATTTTATTTGGATGAATTATTTTTCTTGGAGGTTCTCTCAAATCATATTTAAAATAATTATCGTTTTCAAATCTAGTTCCTGTCATAAATGTGGATATATTAACAATATATACTTTGTCAGATGCAACTACATGTATATTATCTAATGGATTAGCAGAGTCTATATCTATAGTATATTCTAATTTATGAATAGTTCTTAGGCCATCTATACCATCATCGTGTGTCGCCCTCCATGGATCTTTACGGTTTATAATACGAGACACTCCATCAAATAATTGTAATATATTTGGACTACCAATCGGGAAAAACTGACTCCTATCAATTTTTAATCCTATCTTTTCACATCTAGTTTGTAACACATTATCTTCCATACCCCATCCCCAAAAATTCGGATATCCATTCGTCGCTTCAAAATCAGATCCCTTTAGTGCTACTATTCCACCCAAAGCATAATTAAACCCATAAAAATGTTTAACTATTCCTGGAACTGTCTCATAGTCAAAAATTGGAGCAAATGGCACTGTATCTATATCATTAAATACAAATGTAATATCTTTATAATTATTCGGATATTTATCTTTAACAGCTAAAAACCCTATATTTTTCGTTCCACCTCTATTAAAAGAACGGGCATCACATTGATGTGAAAAATATACTTCATAATCATCTCTTCCATCCATAATTGTCGTTAAATAATTTGAAAAAAAGAATTTATGTTGTGGTCTATTTCTGTAAGGAACAATAAATACAATTTTAGGAGCGTGTGACATATAAATACATAAAGTATTATTATATTATTCAGATTACGAATTATAACGGTTAAGTTTCTAAATATAAATTGTTTTAATTTTATAAAACAATTTAAAGTCACATTGTAATAATGATTATGCCTTACTATTTTACACGCGCTAACGAAATATTTTTAGTACTATGTATGACGCTATTATTTTTACCTTTTGTATTACAAATAATTGGTCTAGCTATATTTAATAGCGTTGAATTTATTACTAACCCCACTAATAAAAATAGAATTAAAGTTAAGTAAAATACAATAAAAAATTAATTTACAAGAATACAACTTTTATACCAAAATAATCTTAATAACTTAAATTATCCTAAGCCACTAATGTAGTTGCCATTTGATTGTACTTATTTAAAATAACTGGAGGAACCAATTCTTCTGTCAATTTTTCCAGCTTTTTAAAACATTTATTGATTGTTACTTCAGAAATTTCACTAATATTTTTTACTTCACGTTTCGACACATTTAATTTACATAATTGAGATATGAAATATACTATTCCTGCCGCAATTGAATGTGGGGTATTTTCTGGCATTAAATTCTTTTTCTCGATTTTTATAGCAATAAATTGACATAACTTTGTTAGCTCAGAATTTATATTTAATTTACTACAATATCTTTCAATAAAGTCCTCCGGTTTTGTTTTACAAAATGATGTCTTGTCTTTGTTTGCCATATCTTTTTCCAATATGTTTAAAATTGTTTGCGCATTTTTACATCCTTGTGTAGCACTTGTAACGTCTAAATGAAATATAGTAGCAAGCTCTTTAGCAGTTCTCGGATAATTATTAATTCTACAAGATATGTAAATAGAAGCCGCTAATAAACCATCTTTATTATCTCCTCTAAAAGTTTGTTCATATTCTGATACCTTTTTATGGTACAAAATAGCATCATCGATGATCTTTTTAGATATACCAGCATTATTAGCATAGGTAGTAATTAATTGAAATGAATCATATTGTGACTTTTCTTTGTATGGCATTGATTGCCACTCTGTATATCTTCTAATTTTTCGCATTTCATATGAAGACTTACCAATACATAAAACTTTACATCCAAATGATGACTCTTCTAATAATGGATTAATAGGCATTCCACATCTTGTCGGATCAGAATTTTGATTATCGTCTGCGCCATAATATCTCCATTCAGGACTTTGGTCTAACATATCCTTGTAAATAATTCCACATTTATTATTAGTACACGTCAAGAACCCTTCATCTGAATAGGCTAAAGAATATTGACATCTTTCACAATTTTCCCTATCTCCAATAGATCTATATAAACACTCTAAAGGTTCTTTTGGTTTATCTGGATTTATAACTTCTGTTTCAAAAACATTCCAGAGCTTTGCTTTATCTTGTAAACTTATAATATTGGTTTCTTTATTTTTTTTGCTTCTTTCGTTACTCATCATTTATTATTGTTTAATGTAGAAATTAATTTTTTAAATCAATTTTATTTATTATTTCTACATTAAATCGGCCTATAATTAATTAGAGATTATCAGGGTCAAAAGGAGGTAAAACAATAGTAACAGTATTCGGTTTAGTAGCTTTTTTTAAAGACGTCGCTATCCGATCACCATAACTTCCCTTAATCGCCTGATCGAATAAATCAAGTGCAGCAGCATCGCTCGTTATACCATTATCTATTTTTTCCAACAATTTAATTGATATTTCAAAAGCATAAAAGTCATCAATATCACTGTTCGTCAACAATGTATTAAATGCGGTTATCTTCTTCAAATTCCTACCAAGTGTAGCATCTGTGAAACCAAAATTAGTTTCTGCCTGTTTTGCTAGCTCTATCTTAATTAGTGCCTCTGTATCTTGTAATTTTTTAATTGCCTGTAAAATAATATCTCGTTTACTAATAATAGTATTTTTATTTTTATTATTTTTATTATTTTTATTAACAATTCCAAAATAACAATTTAATAAATTACCATTGTAACAATTAATGGTTAGTCTTTTAGCTTTTTTTCCACTGAGTGCTAAAGATTCTGAAGTAGCATTTATACCCATTATATATATAAATAAATTATTATACATATAATTAATTCTGGCTGTATATTATATGGGAAACCAAACATCTACAACTATACCAAATAATGAACAAACTAGCGATGAATTAAAACCAAAATCTATTTCCCAAGTTTTAGATTATATAGCAACTTATTACATTTTAACAATGGATTTTAAAAGCTTAAGAAAACTATATGATAAAGAATATTGTGATAAAATGGTTATACTTACATCGGATATTATTGATCGCTATTTCACAGATATGGAAATCACGTATTTAGCGCAACGCATAAAAAATGGAGTTGAAGTTAATGAAATAGAAAAAGATAAAGTAATATTTTTTAACAGAGATGATCTTAGTAAATTAGACGTTAAAAATTCCATAAAAAAGAAACGTATATGTCTTAGCATTGCTAAATTTTATATAAAAATTGCCCATATTTTTGCAGCTATTGTTACTACAATTAATCCAGTTTATGTATATAAAGACACCGAAGGTAAAACAGTTAGAGCGACTTTATATGAAAAAGGAAAAATACCAGCTAACACTCCTAGAGATATTTACAAACTAAATATATGCGACAATCGAATAAACTCTTTAAAAAATAAATATTCTTTAGAACCAAATGAAAAAGGAGACATTTCAATAGGCCCAAAAGTTTGCGATTTTAATATTGGAGATGATGGAAAAGAGAAGACATTAAATGATGAACCTGGAATTCCTGAATTAATGGAATTATACTATGATGATAATTATGATTATAACTCTGGAAAATTTACCGGGATGTCTCCAAAAACACAAAAAATATTTCAAGAGGATTTAAAAATTTTTTACAATGTATTCTCTGGTAACAAAAATGTACCTGCTAACATCACCAAATTTAGTGATATTAAATTAAGAGATTATCATAATATGGAACAATGTAAAGGAGACGACCCAAAATTCAGAAAAACTGTAAGTGGACCATTAAGTAACAATTTAATCAAGAAATATGCTGAAAATTTGAAAAAAATGATAGAAACCGCAAACAAAAATCAGCAAATGCTTTTAACGATTATAAATAAACTATTCGTATATACGGTTGATCCACAAACCGGTAAAAAACAAATACGAGTTACCCCCTCTTTAAAAGAAGATGAATTACAAGACATTGTCGTAGAAACTAGAGCATTAATTATTAAGCTATATTTAACGTGTGAAGTCGATTATGTAAATAGTTTAAATCTATATGAAGCAATTGTTGATTCAAAGATTTTTGAAACGGCGCAAAGTCAAATAGACAATTTAAATAAACTGTCGGATAAATTAGTAACAGAAGAAACAGTTCCTATTCCAGCTGAAGTACAAGAAATTAAAGAAAAAGTAGAAGAAAAAATTATTGAAAAGAAGGAAGAAGTAGAAAAACAAATAACGGATATTAAGAAAGATGAACAGGTTGTTCAAACAATTCCTGAAGATGTATTAAATAATCCAGTAACTCCTCAAAGTGTTAAAGAAAATAAAATATAACTATAGTTTATAATGGCAAACTGTCCTTTATATAATGGTCAAAATTTAAATTTTACTGGAAAAGAAAATCCATATGGGCTTATCCAAAAAGCTGGGAAAAAACGTTCTAGAAAGTCTATTCGTAAAAGAGGAAAGAGTATGAGAAAAACTAGAAGAAGAAGAAGAAGAAATAGATGTTAAACTTTAGACATTAACTTTTAGGAACAAAAATAAAAAATAAAAAATAAAAAATAAAAATATTTAGATAATATATACAAATGCAAACTCGTAGTATGCGTAGAACTCGTAAGCAAATTTATCGCGCCCGCGTTAAAGCTTCTCCTTGCCGTGGAAAAACATTTACCACTTGCAGACGTAAGAATGGTTGCAAGCGCACAATGGCTGGTCGCAGAGTATCTTATTGCCGTAGACTCACAAATCGTCACGCATAAGTTTACTATAAACCGATTATTTATAGACTCTTTTATAAATAATCTAAAAAAAGTATTTTCTATTTGACCTTATTGACCCTCCCACAGATCCATACACTGATTGATACTTTTTAGCTCTACACGTTTTCATAAGACATTTAAATTGTGTAGCTTTTTTTGCGTCTCTATTTTGTTTTAATAAACAACTTGTTTTGTTTTTTTTACAATGTTTGCGTGTTTTTTTAGACATTTATATTATTTATTGATAATATAAATATTTATATACTGATTATCATTATGAAGGTATAAATGCTAATAGTTTTTATTTTAGATTCAGATTCAGATTTATATACGGCTAGATTGTGAAGTACGAGTATCCATTTATAAATTAGTCTTAAAAAATAATAAATTATGCCTATAAATTATTATTTATACATCGCTTAATATTTAAGCGCGCTGTTGACCACGTTGTTGGCCACGGCGTTGAGTACGACCGCGTTGTTGACCACGCTGTTGAGTTTGGCCACGCTGTTGGCCACGGCGTTGGGTTTGACTGCGTCTGCGTCTGCGTCCACCCTGTTGTTGTTGTTGTTGTCCGCGTTGTTGAGTTTGTCCGCGTTGTTGTCCGCGACGTTGAGTTCGAGTTCTGGTGCTCATTTATATAATACTTCTAGAAAAAAAATAAATTATTTATTAAAAATATAAATGTTCTAAATTAAATTAAATTATTCTACCAAATAGTATCGGTAGATTCCCAATACATTTTATCTTTCTTTTTTATGTTATAAAGACTTCTAAATAAATCTAAACGAGCCAATGGACAATTTGTTCTATATTTATCCATCGGATGTGGATTAGTTTTTAATTGTGCTTTTACGGCTTCATCAAATACTTTTTGTCTTGCCTGTATTGCTAAATAAACGAAGAATGCGTGAAATGATAACGCACGAATAGGAACTATGTCACTATTTTTATCTTGGAAATCTCTTAAATATTCTTCACAAATAGCTAAACCAGAAATATCTGCTAAATTTTCTCCGGTGCTTAAACTCGCATCCATTTTTATTCCATCATAACCAGCAAATTGTTCATATTGCTTAATTACATTATTTACTTTTGAATCGAATTTCTTACGATCGTGTTTTGTCCACCAGTTATGCAAATTACCTTTTTCATCATATTTACTTCCTAAATCGTCTAAACAATGCGACATCTCGTGACCTAAAGTATAACCAATATGTGCTAAATTATATTCAATTCCTCTTTCATCTAAATCAATAAATGGCTTCTGTAAATATGCTAAAGGAACATAAATAGAGTTCTCAGTTGGCGTATAATACGCATTTACTATATATGATTGTTTACCAACCATTTTAAATTCCTCCCAATCTATTATCGGAATATCTACATCCGAAGATTTGCCGTCTAATTCTACTAATTTTTTTGTTCTCCAATATGCCACTTTTCTCAAATTTTGATATGCTTCTGTACTACTATAATCTAAAATAATGTCATCTCTCAGTAATTTTGGACTACCTACTTCTAATTTAATATTTTCTAGTTTCAATAATGCATATTTTTTTGTTTTAGGAGATAACCACGTATTACGTTTAATTATTCTCTTATAAACTGTTAGTAAATCCGCCGCCATATTATGTGTATAATCTATATATTGTTGTTTCTTATTTCTGTCGATGTATTCATTTGTTAAAAATGTGTTAAAACATAAAGATAATCCAAAAATGGGATATATTTCTTTTGGATAAGGAATCGGCTGACCTTTTATAAATTTACCGTGAAAATCAAAATAAGTTAATCTCCATTTACTGTGAAATCTCATTATCTGTCTGAAATTAATATACAAATAATATGTTCTCCATTTTTGACTTTTCCATGCGTCGTCTTTTAATAATATATCCATTATACATTTTAAATAATTTGTGCTTGTACAAATAAAGCTTTTAGGAACATCTTCATCTTTATATCCTATTCGAGTTGCCATTTTTTCCCAATCAAAATTATATTTTTTTAGTGCCTCTGATGTTGTAACTACATTGTATCCATCTAGATCATCGTTTTTTATGCTATCACATCCTAACGCACTTAACAAGTCATATTCGCAATCCCAAACATCGGTATTTTTAAAGCCGTGACCTTTTCCTAAGCATAAATCAAACATTTCGGCAATAAATTCTAAATATTTAGTCTTAAATTCACGCTTGTATTTTTTTGTTACTTGATCATCTTTTGTGTCTTCAATATATATATCGTAATCATAAATTGTTAGTTGAGGAGCTGAAATAGTTGATCTATATATGTTTACATTTTTTTCATCTTTTAACACAGTCCAAACTAATGGACATCCCCATGATATGATTTCGTTCCTGTTTTGTCCTCCTAAAATTTGATATATATCGCCACTTGCAATTCTTTCGTCTGTTAATTCAACATAATATTTAACAAATCTTTCCGCAGATTTATCGTCTAAGTTATACAAAGAATCGTAAACACTCTTAATTGCCTTGGCCTTTCTAGATTTGTTTTTTTTTATATATTCTTTTACAATTTCGATTAACTCATAATAAACCTTTTCTTGAGAAACTCTAAAACTATCAACTTGTACATAATATTTCAGTTTAGTTTTTATTTCTTCTGTAGTATCGGATAACCATTGGTAGTTAATATATGTATAATAATCATTTTGAGCTGTGTATTTAGTAGGAGTAAAAGGAGTTTTAAACATCTTTATCAATTTATCTTCTATATTTTCGTTTTCCTCTTTTAAACTCTCTTTAAAGTTTTTTTCATATTCTTCTTCAAACTGATTAAATGTATTTGCGTGTTGTTGACACAATACTTTCAATTCATTTTGTCTTGGTCTACACTTTTTTGTTCCATTTCCATTTAATTTTTTTTTTCTTGTAGTCATATATATTACACAAATAATAAATATAACAAATAAAGTTGCTATATTTATTAAAAAACTAGATACTTTGTTACTTATCAATAATAGTTTCCTTAACAATATTCTTAATTATTTTGTTAATGTTTTTATCACACTCTTCTTTGTCTGTTCCACTCATCGAGTTACTAACAATCTTTAAATACAAATTATTCTTCTTTGAGTCGGCGTCTGTACATTCAGGATTTTTATCTCTCCATGTTTTTATTTGTTTAATATTCTCATTCGCAATTGTTTTTATTGCTTTTGTTAAAAGAGGTTTCTCTTCAGGTTCTTTGAACCACTGATTATCGTTTTTAATATATAATATTTCCCGTTTCTGATCTGCACAATGAATTGGTCGATCATATTGACTTAAATTTTTTAATTTATTTAATATTATGCTTGATATGCCTTCAATATAGCCTTGTCTTCCTGTATTTTCCAAATCATCTAATGATACTTTGATTGAACTAACAAATTCATTTATATTCAATGCATTTTTACATGTTTCATTCAAAAAGAAATTTAAATTAAATGTTTTGTTATGTGAATTCGTATTTGTAATTGTATTATGGGTACCAGTCTTAATTACATCCATCATCATATTTTTCATCTCTGAATTTTCTTTCATTAAGTACTTCATAATCTCTTTAAGCTCTTGAACTTCATTTGAAGGAGTAATTGGTTCTGTTACCTCTGTATCAACATCTTTTTTATCTTTAAAATTACATATTTTAGAATGTTTCCATAATCCAGATCGTGTTTTAAATTCTTTGTTGCAATTTTCACAGCATATTTTTATATTTTGCCCTTTTTTGCCACTTTGTTTTTCCAAAATGATTTCATTTGTTTCCTGGGTATGTTTAGATGTATCTAGATGTTTTTTCCAGTTGTATATTTTACAGCATTTATAGTCACATTTTTCACAGTAATAATTGTTTGCCATTTTTTTGCCACTTTTTGCCACTAAATTGTTTCCTAAAGTTTCCATATAATAGAAAAAGATTATTTTTTAAGTTTTAATTTCGTAAAATTACAATCACAATATAATTCTCATTATTTTTGTAAATGAGAGCATTATGGTCTAAAAGTGCAAAAATAATGACCTTTTTCAAGACTTTTTTTGGTTTTTCATTTTTGGACATTTTTAAAAATGTCCATTTTTCAAAACCCCCCGGACTTTTGTATTCACTTTCTCACTTTTATATATATTATCCTATTTTTAACTTAAAGAGAAAAAAAGGGGGAAACAACCCATCGCGCCTTTAAGTCCTTTTTTAATATATATTAACCTATCTTTGTTTCTATCTTATTCAACAGATCTTCACTATATACCAACTTACCTGACGGTTTATACGAATTTATTGGAGTGTATTTTTTACTGTTAGTTATTTGTTGCACTGAACCCTGCTGTTCTACTTGTACATCATCTTCTTCCTTTATTTCATCTTCTACCTTTTCACCATATTCATTTATAACTATACCTGTCTTCTTTTTTATCTCGTTTCTTACATATGACGGCACCCAATGGTCCCAACATATAAATAACGTATTTGGATGAAAATACCTCACATTAAATCCATTGTCTTTTAATGTATTCATTAAATATGCTATACAACCTGCCTGATCATACTTTGGCACACCTATTATTATTTCTGGAACAACAAACCAACAAAACTTTTCATTAACACTTTGTTTTGCAACTGTCTTAATTCTTATGTGAATACGATTTAATATTTTTTTAAACAATTCCAACTTATTTAGATCTACTTGACGCTTCTTTTCGTACAATTCATCAATGTTAATCTTTTCAGAGAACTCTGCAAAATTCTCCAATGTAAATATATTTGCCATTTAAAACATTATAATAAAAAAAAATTAAACATTATTTGTATTATTAATTATGCCTATTAAACATTTAGTTATCAGTGGCGGAGGCCCATTGGGTTTTAGGTACTTAGGTGCTTTACAAAAATTAGAAATGAATAAGTTTTGGAGTTTTAATGAAATAGAGAGCATTTACGGCACATCTATTGGCGCAATTATTGGCACTTTTATATGTTTAAAATACGACTGGGAAACTTTAAACAAATATATTATTGAGAGACCTTGGCACGATGCTTTTAAAGTAAATCCTAAACAAATTTTTGATTCGTATTATAACAAAGGATTATTCGATAAAAAACTGGCTGAAATCATCTTTAAACCATTATTAGAAGCAAAAGATTTAACCTTAAATATTACTTTAAAAGAATTCTATGAATTCTCTAAAATCGATCTACATATTTTTACTTTTGATTTAAACAAATTTCAAACTATTGAATTATCTCATACTACCCATCCAGATCTTGGACTTTTACAAGCATTAACTATGTCTTCATCTTTGCCCGGAATATTCATACCAACTATTATAGATAACTGTTGCTATATTGATGGAGGAGTATTATGTAATTACCCTTTGAACCAATGTTTAAGAGATCATACTAACAAAGATGAAATACTAGGCATAAAAAGTTCCTTTAACAAAGAAACTGATAATTTTGCTAATGTAGAAGTAACATCAGAAACTTCTTTATTAGAATATGTAATTTGTATGTCAATTAACTCAATGAATTATATACGAGATACTATTAAGATGGAAAATATTGAAAATACCGTTAGATGCTATGTAACAAATAACCCATTAACATTAGATTCAATAAAAGAAGCAATACAAAATCAAGAATTACGACGACAATGGGTTAAAATGGGAGAAGAAGATGCGTTAGAATTTTTATCTACAAAAAACAATTCAACCACCTAAAAATGGTCTTTCTTTCGTCTTATCCAACTGATATATTTATTACCTGGCTTATAATTTTGTTCATCATATATTTTTCTAAAATCTTCTGCGTGTGTATTACAAATACAGATTTTTTCTTTTTCGTTACATAAATAATCTGTTTTTTTATAAATAGGCTGGGATAAATAAAAATCCAACATATTATTTATTATTTCTTCTTTTCCAGGATTATTTTGAAAATATTCATCTGTGAACATTGTATATTTAACTTTTATAGGATCTAAATAAGGAACATCAATCACTTTATATGACTTTCTTATCTGTTCTATTTTTGAATCAGATAATGATGTAAAAAAGTCTGTATAATTATTATTATTATTATTATTATTATTATTATTATTATTTGATAAATAAGAACCCATATAATAGTAAATAAGTTCTAATCTTTATATTGGTTGTAAATATTTATATTGGTTGTAAATATTTATAAAACT
>Ga0214919_10003029_pt1 | contig 25833 bp, 19 predicted proteins | sample LL1503_MetaG_FD_177994 | JGI IMG/M metagenome (GOLD analysis project Ga0214919, IMG submission 177994) | Freshwater microbial communities from Lake Lanier, Atlanta, Georgia, United States - LL-1503 | ecosystem: Environmental > Aquatic > Freshwater > Lake | place: USA: Georgia | collected...
TTAGGATATGATGATAATGAAAATGAAATTCATTTACTAAAGCCTTTGAATCCTTATGGTGACTCTAAAAATGATTTTGATAATTGGGTTTTAAAACAAGAAGAAAAACCATTTTTTTGGGCTGGCCTTAAGTTTTTCAATGTGTATGGCCCCAATGAATACCACAAAAGCCGAATGGCATCTGTTATTTGGCATGCATATCGACAAATCTTATCCAATGGTTCTCTGAAACTATTTAAATCTCATAATCCTGAATACCAAGATGGAGAGCAGATTCGTGACTTTATATACGTCAAAGATTTAGTAGATGTGTGTATATTTCTAATGGAGCATCGTAAAAATTCAGGCATATATAATTTGGGTACCGGTAAGGCCAGATCCTTTAATGACCTAGGTAAATCTACTTTTACAGCGCTTGATAAGCCCGTTGAGATTAATTATATTGATACTCCTTTAGATATTCGGGATAAATATCAATATTTTACGGAAGCAAATATGAAGAAGTTAATTGACATAGGATATACAAAACCCTTTTATACGTTGGAAGAAGGTGTAAAAGACTATGTTCAAAATTACCTTGTCAATGGTCTTTATTGGTAATTTTTTTTAATCCCTCTTCAAGAAATCCTTTCCCGTAGGCTAGTAGTTGTATATTGGCTGCTATAAGCCCTAAGAATGCAATCATAAGGTTTTTAGATTTGATCAATGCATCTAAAAATATTAGGATCCAATATCCGATGAGCATGCTGCTGAAAATTAGTCCAAAGTTGATGTCAACAATATTCCAAATGATCGTATTCCAAAAGAAAATAAAGTAAGCCAAAGGTATAAAATGCACCCATTTTAGTTCCTTAGGAAAGAAGCGACTTATATTGATTCTTGCCCTCCCAAAAAAATGTAGTTGATCATAAAATTGGATAAAGGAAGTTCTTCTTTTGTGGTAAATAAATGCTTGTGGCAATAGCCCCGATTTAAATCCATTTTCGATGCATCGAATACTAAATTCGATGTCTTCTCCCATTCTGGTTATTTTAAAACCACCCGTTTTTTCCCAAACTTTTCGAGAGATTCCCATATTAAAACTTCTAGGATGAAATTTTCCTCCTATATTTTTACTTTTGCCTCTAATACCTCCGGTTGTGAAAAAGCTGGTCATACTAAAACTGATTGCTTTTTGAATAGGAGTGAAGCTCTTATGTTCTTTATCAGGTCCTCCGAATAAATCTAATTGCTCCTCATGGATACCTTTGTAGACTTCGCTTAGGTAATTGGGTTCAATCAAGGCATCCGAATCTAGGATGACAAAAAAATCTCCTTTAGCTCTTTCAAATGCATAATTTCTAGCAAATCCTTGTCCTCCATTTTCTTTTTCGAAATAAGAAAGGGCTAATTTTTTCCTAAATGTTTCAACAACAGATTTGGAGTCAATTTTGGATCCATCTTCTATAATGACAATTTCAAAATTAGGATAGTCTTGTTGACTCAGGCAACCTAATAATTCGCCTAATTCAATCGGCCGATCGTAAACAGGAATAATTACTGAGAAAAAGATGGATGCCATTCGCTTAGGAATTTTGCATGGACGTAAGCGTGTCCCAACTTGCTGTGATGATTTTTTCTAGTTCTTCTTCACCTATTGAATCAGACAAGAACCATGATTCAAATTGAGATGGGGGTAAATAAATACCTCGATTAAGCATTCCTCTGAAATATTGCCCAAATTTGATTAGATCAGATGTTTTGGCATCAGTAAAATTTTCTACTTTTTTATCCGTAAAAAATAGCGTAAACATGGAACCAATTTGGCTAACGGATGCCTTAATTTGTAATGACTCAATTTGATGGCTAATGGCTTCTGCTAATCTTTTACCTTTCGCCTCTAGCTTTTGATAAACTTCTGGATTTGATTGGATTAACTCTAGCATGGCTAAGCCAGCTGTGGTAGCCAAAGGATTCCCGGATAAGGTACCTGCTTGGTATACAGGTCCTTCGGGTGCAATCATCTCCATGATCTCAGCTTTTCCCCCGTATGCGCCTACAGGCAATCCACCCCCGATTATCTTGCCTAAAGTAGTTAAATCAGGTTTGATTCCACATATTCCTTGATATCCACAGGAAGATAACCGAAAGCCTGTCATCACTTCATCAAAAATCAATAAGGCCTTATGTTTTTCACAAAGCGATTTAACCGCTTCTAAATAACCCTTTTTCGGAATAACTAATCCCATATTCCCTACTACAGGTTCGACAATGACACAAGCAATGTCACCGGCATTTGCATCGAATAACGCTTCTAATGATTTTACATCGTTGTAAACAGCTGTTAATGTGTCTCTAGCTGTTGATTGAGTAACTCCTGGACTATCGGGAGTACCTAAGGTGGCAACGCCAGAACCTGCGGCAATTAAAAATGAATCGCCATGTCCATGATAGCAACCTTCAAATTTGATAATTTTATCTTTTTTAGTAAACGCCCTTGCTAATCGAATCGCGGCCATCGTAGCTTCGGTACCGGAATTTACTAATCGAACTTTTTCGATGGAAGGTACCATATCCGTTATTTTTTGGGCTATGAGTACTTCATTGTAACTAGGTGCTCCAAATGAAAAACCATTTGCTAGGGCATTTCTTACCGCATCTTCTATGACGGGGTGAGCTTGACCAAATAACATGGGACCCCAAGAGCCTATTAAATCAATATACGAATTGCCATCGACGTCGTTTAAATAAGCGCCTTTGGCAGACTTAATGAAAATTGGATTACCACCTACCGACTTAAATGCTCTTACAGGCGAATTTACCCCACCTGGTATTAATTTCTTCGCTTGTTCAAAATAAATAGAACTTAAATTCGTCATTTACTTTTTCTTTTTAGGCGTATTTTTAGCGTTCTTCTGCGTCTCCTCCATCGTTTTCATTTGTGTCTGTAAATATTGAGAAAAACGAGATTTTTTGGCTCCACCACTGGCGGCAATTTTCTTTCTATTCTCGTCTAAGATCAATTTGATTTTATCTTCATTTACAAATTTTCTAATGGCTAATTGTTGGCCTATCGTCACTAAATTCGAAATGAAATAATAAAAACTTAATCCGGCAGGAAATGAATTCATGACAAACATAAAAATTACTGGCGTGATATAGGCCATCATTTTCATATTGATTGGCTGTCCTGGTTGGTCAGGTGTAATTTGGTTATTGTAATATCCATAGGCTAATTGGGATACTGTCATCAATAAACAAAATAAACTTACATGAGATCCGTAAAATGGAATTGTAAATGGTAAGGAAACAATGGAATCGAAGGTTGACAAATCTTCCGCCCATAGAAATGATTCTTGCCTTAGGTTGATCAAATTGGGGAATAGCATAAACACGGCCATTAAAACAGGCATGGTAGCTAATACGGGAACGCAGCCACTCAATGGATTTACTCCTACCTCACCATAAAGTTTCATGGTTTCTTGTTGGACTTTAGCCGCATCATCACCTATCTTTTCTTTGATAGCGGCTATTTCAGGAGCTAAAATTCTGGTTTTTGCCATAGATACATATGATTTATATGTCAGTGGCAATAGGGCAGTTTTGATGATTAAAACCAATATAATAATTAATAAACCGTAGTTTGAAATTATACTTTCTAGAAATTCAAATAGGGGTACAAATATGTATCTCGTAATGGGTAACAAGAAATCATAACTTAGTTTTACATTTTTCCCAAACGAAGGGGCGATGGTTTTAACGATGGAGTAATCATTTGGACCAAAGTAAAAGTTGAAGTTTGATTTGCCTGATTTTAAATCCTGTGTTGATCCAGTAATTTGTGCATCTAATGTCTTAATGTAAGTTGAATCAGCTAAATTTGGAGTGGAAGTGATACTAGCTTTTACAAATTTTGATCCTTCTGGAACCAATCCCGTTAAAAAATATTTCTTTTTGAATGCAATCCAATCGGTTGATTTTGTAATATTCTCTGTTTCAATGGATGACGGACTTTCAGTTAAATTATCAAATTCTTCATCTTCAGTGAGTAGGTAATTGATCGTTGCTTTTCTTTCTTCATTGATATCTTTTTCATTTTGAATGATGTTTTCCTTCCAATGTATTTGATATTCGTTGCCAGAAATCTGATCCGATATTTCTCTAACGTCTATGCCATATCCTAATTGATATCCTTTTTTGGCTAAAGTATATTTTACTTTTATTTTTTTACCCGTAGGCAATACCGAAGTATAATATATTTCCCCATCTTTTTTCTCTAAGGTATATGCTAATGCATTCAAATTAATTTTAGCTGAAAGAGTGGGTATTTCTACATTAAATACATCTTTTTTAGAGTCAAAAATGTATAAACCGGTTGGGACATTCGCCTGATAATTCTTGTAACTTTTAAAATTCTTTAGTTGGACCGAAATGATGCGAGCACCTATATTGGATGTAACAATTTTTATTTCGTTGTTTTCTAATGTGGTCAATTCCTCTTTAATCGATGTATCTGCAGAAGCTACAAGGTTTGGTTTAGCTGTTGAATCAGCGTTTGATTGCACAATAGCTTTCTTTTTTGGCGATGAAGCTTCAATTTTAGCTTTTGGATTTTCAATGGGCTCTTTGGGCGCAAAAAAATATTGATAGCCCAATAGCATTGCCATGATTAATACGATTCCTGTAACTGAATTCTTATCCATAAATACTATTTTGAATTTTTAATAAATGGTACGGCATGTTGGTAAGCCGCTTTTACAAATTTGACAAACAATGGGGCTGGTGCCTCCACAGTAGATTTATACTCTGGGTGAAATTGAACGCCAATAAAAAAGGGATGATTTGGCAGTTCTACTATTTCAACTAAATTGGATTCTGGATTTGTACCTGACATAACTAATCCAGCATCTTTAAATCTATCTAGATAGGCGTTGTTAAACTCATATCTATGTCGATGTCTTTCTTGAATCAATGATTTACCATAAACCTTATGTGCCAAAGTGCCTTTTTCAATTTTACATGAATAGGCTCCTAAACGCATAGTCCCGCCTTTTGCAGAAATATCTTTTTGTGATTCCATCAAATCTATCACAGGATATTGTGTTTCAGGATTCATTTCAAATGAATGAGCTCCTTCTAATCCCATGACATTTCTTGCAAATTCAATAACTGCACATTGCATTCCCAAACAAATACCTAAAAAAGGAATATTATTCTCACGCGCATACCTGACAGCATTGATCTTGCCTTGAATGCCTCTTTCTCCAAATCCTGGAGCGACTAGTATTCCATCAAGTCCTGCTAATGTTTCATCGACTAAATTCTCATCCATTGTTTCGGATGAGATCCATTTTAAATTTACTTTGATTTCATTGGATACACCTGCATGAATGAACGATTCAGCTATTGATTTATACGAATCTTTTAGTTCAACGTATTTACCTATTAGGCCTATACTAATTTCAAATTTTGGCGCTTTTAATTTTTCTAGAAACTTTTTCCACTGGACCAAATTCGAATCACGGTCATTGTAAATATCTAATTTGTATAGAACTCGACTGTCCAGTCTCTGCTCTTGCATGAGAATAGGTACGTCGTAAATGGTTTCAGCATCTCTAGCCTCGATTACATCTTGCTCTGTCACATTGCAAAAAAGTCCGATCTTCCTTTTCATTTCTTGAGGAAGTGGGTGTTCTGTACGACAAACTAAAATATCCGGTTGGATTCCTGATTCTGATAATGTTTTTACGGAGTGCTGGGTAGGCTTCGTCTTCAATTCCCCTGCAGATGCTAAATAGGGAATTAAAGTTAAATGAATAAATAAGGTGTTTTTTTCGCCTAAATCCCATTTCAATTGCCTAGCAGCTTCTATAAATGGAAGCGATTCGATATCTCCGACACATCCGCCAATTTCAGTAATGACTATATCGTATTTCCCCGTCTCCCCTAAAATTAAAATATTTCGTTTAATCTCATCCGTTATGTGTGGGACAACTTGGACTGTTTTTCCTAAATAATCTCCTCTGCGCTCCTTAGTTATGACATTGTGGTAAATCCTTCCTGTCGTAATGTTATTCGCTTGACTTGTAGCGGAATTTAAGAAACGCTCATAATGACCTAAGTCTAAGTCCGTTTCTGCACCATCATTTGTCACATAGCATTCACCATGTTCGTAAGGATTTAAGGTCCCAGGATCAATATTGATATAAGGGTCAAATTTTTGAATGGTACAGGTCAAGCCTCTTGCTTGTAAAAGCTTAGCAAGAGAAGATGCTACGATGCCTTTTCCAAGTGAACTTGTTACGCCACCCGTAACAAAAATGTACTTTGATTTTTTGGGATTCCCCTTGCCAGACATTAGGATTTTCTTTATTTGGTTACGGGAAACAAAGATAGCGAATAAAACCCACACAGAATTAATCCTATTTTTATTTTATCTTGCATAAACAATTTATTTTTTGAATTTCATATGAGTATTCTATTGTATTCTGCTTCTGCCGGTTCTGGAAAAACGTATACCTTGACCTTAGAGTATATTAAATTAGCTCTTCAGGAAGTGGATAAAAGGGGATACTTCCGAAGGATTTTGGCAGTAACTTTTACGATAAAAGCGGCTGAAGAGATGCGTACTCGCATTATTGAATATTTAACGGGTATATCTGAATATCCTTTATTTTTAAATTATTCTCAAGATCAAGTCAATCAATTTTCAACGATTATTGACACCATTCATCAAGATTTAAATATTTCTAGTGAATCGATAAGTAAAGAAGAAATTTCGAGTCGGGCGCAAATTGCCTTGCAACAAATTCTTCAGGACTACGGACTTTTTTCCGTCATGACGATTGATAGTTTTGTTCAGAGGTTGAGTACTTCGTTTATTGAAGAACTAAATCTTCCTACTCAGTTTGAGGTTATTTTAGATTCCAATAAACTGATTAAAGATTTGATAGACCAATTAATGGAGAAGGTAAATCTTCATGGTGATCCACATTTAACAGAACTCATTTTAGATTATGCACGCAATGAAGTTAATGAAGGACGTAATTGGAATTTAATACGTAGTGGTTTTCATCAATATTTAAAAATATGCCTTCAGGAAGATTTTTTAAAGGTTCAAGATCATATTCGGTCTTTTTCGATCACTGATTTTATCACGATTGAAAACCAGATTTTCCATTTTATTTCATCTATTCAAAATGAATTAAAAGAAATAGCAGAGAAAATTATTGTATTAGTTGAATCCATTCATGTGGATGAATCAGAATTTGCAAGAGGAGCCAAGGGTCCTATTAATTACTTTAGAAAATTTAGTTTAAATCCTGAACTTGAACCTAATAAATTCACCTATATTAAAGATGCTATTTCATCTGGTAAATGGTATTCAGCTAGTTCACCTACATTATCTAAGGTTCAAATTGATGGGATTGCGGACCAGCTATCCATTTTAAGTCAATCTTTTGTTGACATACATGAAGAGGTAATTAATAAATATTTGTTGTTGCACTTAATTAAAAAGGATATTAAGAAAATAGCCTTATTAAGTACTGTCGTGGACGAGTTAAGTATTTATCAAGCTGAAAATAACGCTGTATCCATTTCTGAGTTCTCGAAAAAGATTTATGAAGTTATTTCTCAGGACCCTGTGCCCTTTATTTATGAAAAATTAGGGGACCGGTATTTTCATATTTTGATTGATGAATTTCAGGATACTTCCATCCTTCAATGGCAGAATTTTATGCCTTTGATTGAAAATTCAGTAAGTATTGATAAAAGAAATTTGCTCGTTGGCGATCCTAAACAATCCATTTATAAATTTAGAGGGGGAGAGGTTGGTTTAATAGCTTCCATGACAAACCAAAATTCGAATTTATTAGGTGATAAACTTGGGTCAAACGAATTGGATCAAATGAGATATGATTATTTATTAAGTAATACTCAAAACATTAGTTTAACTAATAATTTTAGAAGTGCTAGCGAAGTGGTCGAATTCAACAATAAGTTTTTTGATTTTATCGCTAACAATTCAAGCTATCAAGCTTATTCAAGTTTGTTAAGTCCTATTTATGGGGCTAACATGAAACAGAATCCTAAATTAAATCCCAACAAAGGAAAAGGATTCGTTGATGTAGTCATTTTGAATTCTGCATCAAATAACTCGCCTTCCAAGGTTTCTGACGCGACGATGATGCTTGATGTTTGCATAGATCAAATAAAGCAAAGCATTTCAAAAGGATTTTCTTACAAGGATATCGCCATATTAACTCGAAAAAATAAGGATTCTAAATTCATTGCGATTCAATTAAAAGAATTAGGATATCCTGTCATTTCATCTGATTCACTTTTGGTTCATTATTCGTCGATTGTTGGTTTTATCCATACGTTCATGAAATTGGTGAATAACCCGGATCAATTTACGCTTCATGAACTATTGTTTCAATTTAATCAGCTTGTAGGTCAGACCGAAACGATAAATGAAAATATTTCAAAAGTGAATGGAGATTACCTGCGTCATTGCATCGAATTTTTTAATGCTCATTCGATCCTATTGGATTCCTCTAAATTGAATGATTCTTTACTTGTTCCCTTTGTCTATTACTTAATTGATGAATTTAATTTATTTACTCACAGGGAAGGAACTGAATATCTATTTAAATATTTGGATATTTTGAATGAATTTTCATTGCTTAAATCTAATTCGATTTCTGAATTTTTGGATTATTATGAAGATAATAAATCGAGTTTCTGCATCGCTTCTCCTGATCATTTAAACGCTATTACCATTTCTAGTATTCATAAGTCTAAAGGTTTGGAGTATCCTATTGTCATTATTCCATTTGCTTCATGGTCTCATCAAGTAGGATCTGAAAAGATATGGTATGACTTGAATAATTTAGCCTATGATGAACTGTCGGTAGCTGAAAACAAAAATTTAGCACATTTTTATAGTAAGGTTAACGCTAAAACTTTAATTGGTTTTGATGATTTAACCGAACAAAGCCAACATGAGAAAGAGGCAGTGTTTTTGGATGCGCTCAATATGTTATATGTGGGAGCCACTCGCGCGAGATTACATCTTCATTTGATTGTGGCTAAGCCTTCAGAAGATTCCCATGGCACTACGAAAGCCATTTTTAATGTTTCTATAGGAGATATTTTATGTAAAATGGCGGAAAATGAAGGCCGTTTAATTCATCATGAATCTTATTTATTGTCCAGTACATATGCAGAGTCCATTTCTCATTATGTTTTTAGCGAGGATCAGATTCCTGAATGCATTAGTAAATCAGAAGGCTTTGAATATGATAATAAGTTTGTAGATATACAGTCTTCCTTATTTGAAAAACCTCAAATTCGGGTGGATTCTTCCCATTCGGACATGTTTACTTTAGCCGATAAAAAAAGAGAAAAAGGAAATATACTCCATGATTTTTTAGCCAAATTAAAAGGTATCAATGACTGGACTTTATATTGTTCTAATTCCAGTAATTCTTTTGAATACATGGATGATATTAATGAACTACTTGAAGATAAGGCAATACGAGATTTTTTTATAGATGAGGAATTATTGTTTGTTGAAAACGACATATTATGTCCTGATGGTTCTGTATTTAGGCCTGACCGAGTAATTAATAAAGATGGGCGTGTTTATATTATTGATTTCAAATCAGGAAAAAGAGATGATCATCATAAAATTCAATTGGGGAATTATTGTCAGATTCTTCATGATATGGGTTTCAATAGCCCTAAAGGTGTCTTGATTTATTTGAGTGAAAGAGACGTTGTCTATGTGTAAGAAAATTGTCATACTTCTTTTGGTTTTATTTTTAAGTCAAGGATGTAAAGTCTTTCAAGGTTCATTGCATTTATTTCACAAAAAGAATTCGCCAACTACCTTTAATCAGGACGATTTAGATCAATTGTTTAAAATGGGATTCTCTTATTTAGGGGTTCCATACCGCGTAGGTGGAACAGATAAAAATGGGTTGGATTGCTCAGGCTTGTTATTTGCTATGTATGAAAACAATTCTTTTCAGATACCAAGAACCACTTCTCAGCAGTTAGAATTTGGGTTTCCTGTCTCTATTAATCAAATTCAACGCGGAGACTGGGTGTTTTTTTCTAATCAATCTGGAATCATTAATCATGTAGGTATTGTTTCAAACATTAAAAAGGACTCGATTTTGTTTTTACATGCGAGTACGAGCAAGGGAGTTAGAGAAGATGAGTTAATGAGAGGTTATTGGTATAACTCATTTGTAAAGGTGATAAGGCCATTTAAGCAGATTAAATTTTAATGTGCCGTATGGATTCTAACTTGCAATATGTATTTTTGCATTCTTTTTTAAATTAACATGGGAAAAAAAGTAATTATAATTGGCGCCGGTGGCGTGGGTAATGTAGTAGCAAAAAAATGCGCGATGAATCCAGCGTATTTTTCAGAAGTGGTTTTAGCTTCTAGGACTTTGAAAAAATGCGATGATATCGCCGAAGAGTGTAAAAAAATAGGTTTGCCTATTGAAGTTCAAACGAGGCAAGTGGATGCTGATGATGTTCCGGCCTTAGTCCAATTATTTAATCAAGAAAAGCCTTTCATGGTGATCAATGTAGCATTGCCATATCAGGATTTAACGATTATGGATGCTTGTTTAGCTACTGGTGTACATTATTTAGATACGGCTAATTATGAGCCTAAGGATGTGGCTAAGTTTGAATATTCATGGCAGTGGGCATATCAAGAGCGATTCAAAAAAGCAGGTTTAATGGCATTATTGGGCTGTGGGTTTGATCCTGGGGTAACAGGTGTATACACGGCTTATGCCAATAAGCATTACTTTGACGAAATGCATTACCTTGATATTATTGATTGTAATGCAGGTGATCACGGAAAAGCTTTTGCAACTAATTTTAATCCTGAAATTAATATTCGAGAGATTACTCAAAAAGGAAAATATTGGGAAAATGGAGAATGGGTTGAAATTGACGCTATGTCTATTCACAAGCCAATTAGTTATCCTAATATTGGTCCTAAAGAATCATATTTGCTTTATCATGAGGAACTGGAATCGTTGGTTAAAAATTTTCCAACCATCAAGCGTGCTCGTTTTTGGATGACTTTTGGCCAAGCCTATTTAACTCATCTTGAAGTTTTACAAAATGTAGGTATGACTTCCATTCATCCGATTAAATTCAATGGAATGGATATTGTTCCCTTAGAATTTTTAAAGGCAGTTTTGCCTGAACCGGGTACCTTAGGAGAAAATTATTCGGGCCAAACGTCCATTGGTGTCCAAATCAAAGGGATTAAAGACGAACAAGATGTGAGTTATTATGTGTACAATAACTGTCATCATGCGGATTGTTATAAAGAAGTTCAGGCGCAAGGTGTTTCCTACACAACGGGGGTTCCTGCCATGATTGGAGCTTCTTTGATGTGCGAAGGCGTCTGGTTTAATCCAGGTGTTTACAATGTGGAAGAATTTAACCCTGATCCTTTTATGGAATTATTGAATATTCATGGGTTGCCGTGGCATGAGGAAGTAAATGGCGAATTACCACATACGTATTAATATGCATATTCAATATCCTCAAATTGCTTCACCAGCATACGTTTTAGAAGAAAAATTATTGTTAAATAATTTAAGATTAATGGAACGGGTTCAAAAAGAAGCTGGAGTAGAAATTATATGTGCGCTTAAAGGTTTTTCTTTTTACCATGTTTTTGGGACGATCAAAAAATATTTATCTGGAGCGACGGCAAGTTCTTTAAATGAAGCAAAATTAGCATTTGAAGAGATGGGCATTAAATGTCATGCATATACCCCAGCATATCTTGCTTCAGAATTTAATGAGTTCATGAATTATGCAAGTCATATGACTTTCAATTCGTTGAATCAAGTTAATCAATATGTAGATCAGGCTGTAAAAAACGGGATTTCCTGTGGAATCCGAATTAATCCAGAATATGCCGAGGTGGAAACAGATATGTACAATCCTTGTATTGCTGGATCTAGATTAGGTATTAGGAGGTCAGATCTAGGAAATACATTGCCAGTTGGCATTGAGGGTTTACATTCTCATACACTTTGTGAAAATGATTCATTTGTTTTAGAAAGAACATTGAAGGTCATTGAAGAAAAATTTGGTGATTTACTGCCGCAAATTAAATGGTTAAATTTAGGGGGAGGTCATTTAATTACCAAAGAGGACTACGATGTCGATCATCTAATTAAATTGTTACAGTCATTTAAATCTAGATACCCACATCTGACGATTATTTTGGAGCCTGGATCAGCGGTGGGTTGGCAAACAGGTTTTTTAAAATCTACGATTCTTGATATCGTTCATTCAGCAGGAATTGATGTAGCTATTTTAGATGTTTCATTTGCGGCACATATGCCAGATACGCTTGAAATGCCCTATAAACCTCGAATTCGACATGCTTCTATGGAACCTATTTCTGGAAATCCCAGCTATAGGTTTGGAGGAATGACTTGTTTAGCTGGTGATTTTTACGGGGACTATTCATTTGATTCTCCATTGAAAATAGGGGATGAAATTATATTTGAAGATATGATTCATTATACGATGGTAAAAACAACGACATTTAATGGAGTTAATCTTCCGGACATCGGTATGATTGATGTCGATGATCAATACAAACGATTAAAGCATTTTGGATTCGAATCCTTTAAAGATCGATTATAAAAAAAAGGACTCAGAGATTGAGTCCTTTTTTGTGGAGAAGATCGGGCTCGAACCGACGACCTCTTGCATGCCATGCAAGCGCTCTAGCCAACTGAGCTACATCCCCATGCTGTAAAATTGCTACTTATCTTTTTGATTTCCTACATTCATTAGAAATTTACGCGTACACCAATGCCGCCTTGTAAGTGCCAGAAAAATGGGTTGGGCAATAATTCATTATAAAACCCAATTTCACCAAAAAAGGATAGGCTAGGGGCATCTATTGGAAAATACTCTAAGCCACCGATGGCGGCAGCTCCCATTCCTTGATTTCGAGTGGATTTGGTTGAATTCTTCTCATATAAATCCCTTGAATTTATTTGTGGTCCAAATCCATAATAGGTATGTAAATCTGCATTAACGAGGGTTGGATAATGCCATAAATAGAGCATATTAATGGTATAACCTATGTTGCGAAATTCTCCGTTTTTGTAATTCCGATCTGTCCCCCATAAGCCTCCATAGGTCCCGATATTGACTTCTATTGCATTTATTCCATTTTCGGAATACTTTCTCGCCATAAATCCACCAGGTTCCCCGACCCTAAAGCCCGCTGCCCAATCTTGTAACTGCCCATAATTCTCATGGCTTAAAATCAATAAAAAAAGAAATAAGAATATTTTTTTACACATTGTTTTCGGTATAAAAAATCTTTATTTTTTGTATTAATTCTTTGTTCTCGCTTTCTAATCCAATGGTGATCCTGATTGAATCATTACAAAGCTCCACATTTGATCTATTCCGAGCAATTATTTTCTGCGAAATTAAATAATCAAACAATTCTTGAGCACGAATAAATTTAACTAAAATAAAATTAGCATCAGAATGGAATATATTCGAAACACCTTTTATATGTTTTAAATCATTAATTAAAATCTCCTTATTAATTTTTAACTGTTGGATAGATTCAGTGACAAATTGACTATTACTTAATGCTTTTTGAACTAATCGTTGGGTAGCTCCTCCAATGTTATAGGGTGGCTTTATTTTATTGAAAAGGTTAATGATTGTTGGGTTAGCAAATGCCATTCCTAAGCGCAATGAAGCTAATCCATATGCTTTAGACAAGGTTTGCAATACAATGAGTTGTGGAAATTTATCTAACTCTTGTATGAAACTAGGCTCATTGGAAAAATCAATATATGCTTCATCTATCACAACAAAACCAGTTTGAAACGAATCAAGAATTTTATAAAAATCTTCTCTCTTCATTAAATTGCCCGTTGGATTATTGGGTGAGCATATAAATAGTAAGCGAGTGGTAGAATCAATCGATTTTAAGATGGAATCTATATTTAATTGATACTCTGAGGTTAAATTAACCTTTATCAAAGGTACATTATTTATAGATGCGCTTACTTCATACATTCCATAGGTAGGAGGGCAAACGATTATGGAACTTGAATCTGGCGTGCACGTCATTCTGATCAATAGATCTATTGCTTCGTCAGATCCATTCCCTAGAAATATTTCATCAGTAGAGCAATTTTTGATTTTAGCTATTTGACTTTTTATTTGCCATTGCAATGGATCTGGATACCGATTGAAGTCTTCTTCCAAACCTGATCCAATAGGATTTTCATTAGCATCTAAAAATATCCCTTCGCTACCTTTAAATTCATCTCTAGCGGATGAATAAGGTTTTAAATTCCAAATATGTGGTAATATGTATTTTTTATAATCCATTATTTAATCGGACTTTTACTGCATTCGCATGTGCCTGTAACGATTCTGCTTCAGCCATGGGTATGATACTCTCGCTCAATATTTCTAATCCCCTTTTACTTATAGCTTGTAATGTAATTTTTTTACAAAAGCTGTCTAAATTAACCCCTGAATACGCCCTCGCATGTCCATTGGTGGGTAATGTATGGTTGGTTCCAGAAGAATAATCACCAGCAGATTCTGGGGTAAAGTGTCCCAAGAATATCGAACCAGCATTGATTATCTTATCTGATATTTTCTCTGAGTCATCACAAGCCAATATTAAGTGTTCAGCCGCATATTCATTTAGTAAATCAATGGCCTCATCCGAATTATTAACCAATATAAATTTAGAATTTACAATAGCCTCTTTAGCTAATTCTTTTCTAGGTAGATCTATTAGTTGGCTTTCTAATTCATGAATTGTATCATGAATTAAGGGCTCAGAAGTAGAAACTAGAAAAACTTGTGAGTCTATGCCATGTTCCGCTTGGGATAATAAATCAGAGGCCACAAACCGTGCATTTGAAGTATTATCAGCATAAATGGCGACTTCTGAAGGACCAGCCGGCATGTCAATGGCCACTCCCATTGAATTTGCATGCATTTTCGCCGCTGTGACATATTGATTACCAGGACCAAATATTTTATAAACTTTAGGAATGGAAGGAGTTCCTAAAGCCAATGCGGCAATAGCTTGAGCGCCCCCTATTTTACACATTTTCGTTATTCCACACAATTTGGCTGTATGAAAGATCGCTGGATGAATGCCTGGGGTACATAAGACAATTTCAGAACATCCTGCTATTTTTGCCGGTATGGCTAGCATTAATATGGTTGAAAATAAGGGTGCAGTTCCTCCTGGGATGTAAATGCCAACTTTCTCTATGGGACTTGACTTTTGCCAACAAACCACCCCTGGACTTGTTTCTATTCTATTTTCAACTAATTTTTGAGCTTCGTGAAACTTCCAAATATTATCAAAGGATATCTGTATCGCTTTTTTTAAATCATCATCTGTCGCTTCCGAATAGGCATCAATTTCCTTCTCAGTATAAAGAATGGTATCTATTTTTCTTTTTTCAAATTCATATGTCAGACTTATAAGTGCTTTATCTTTATCAGTCTTAACCTGTAAAAATATTGATTCAATTAAACTGTCTATCTTCGATGACTCAATTTGAGGCCTTGCGCATAATTCTGAATAATCAGATCGAGAAGGAAATTTAATTACCTGAATCATTATAAAATCATTTTTTCAATGGGTAATACCAAAATACCTTCAGCACCCGCGGACCTTAGTGACTCAATGATTTCCCAAAAATCGTTTTCTGAAATCACCGAATGAAGTGAGAACCATCCCTTTTCTGCTAATGGGACAACAGATGGAGAACGCATACCAGGCAGTAATGCAATTATTTCTGCGATATTTTCTTCTTTGGCATTTAAAACGACATACTTTGCATTTTGTCCTTTTTGAACCGCATCTATTCTAAATATTATTTTATCTAATAATTCTTTTTTTGTTTTATTTAATTGCTTGTTTGAAATTAAAACCGCTTGGCTTTTAAATACTTCAGCAACTTCTTTTAAGCCATTGCTAAGTAATGTTCCGCCCGTTGAAACAATATCACAAATACCTTCTGCCAAGCCAATACTAGGGGCAATTTCTACAGAGCCAGAAATCTCATGGGTTTCCGCTTTTACACCATTTTCCTTTAAAAATGCATCTGTTAGGTTTGGGTAGGAGGTGGCAATACTCTTTCCATTGAAATAAGTTAAATCCGTATAAACCTCATTTCTTGGAATAGCTAAGGATAATCGACACTTTGAAAAACCTAATTCTTTCACAATATCAACTTTTCGCTTTTGCTCCATAAGCACATTCAATCCGATGACACCTAAGTCTGCGACACCATCTTCTACATAGCCAGGAATATCATCATCTCTTAAGAATAAGAACTCGATGGGAAAATTACTTGACACAGATCTTAATTTAGATCCATGGGCTTCAAATTTAATCCCACATTCTTTAAATAACTTTAATGAGTCTTCGCTTAATCGACCTGATTTTTGAATCGCTATTCTAATATTTTCTGTGCTCATAATCATGCTAGTTTTAAATAGACAAGCCCCGATTTTTTCGAGGCTTGCCAATTAATCAGGTGTTATAAAAACATTTTTATTGGGTCCTCTAAATATTGCTTCAGGGTTTGCAGAAAAGCAGCTCCTGTGGCTCCATCAACTACTCGATGGTCACATGTCAACGTTAATTTCATAATATTTGTCGCATAAAATTGACCGTTTTTAACACCTACAGTTTCTTTAATTCCGCCCACGGCCAAAATGCATGATTCAGGGGAATTAATGATCGATGTGAATTGATCTATCCCAAACATACCTAAATTACTCACCGTGAACGTATTACCTTCCCAATCTTTAGGTTGCAATTGCTTAGATTTTGCTTTTCCACCTAAATCTTTTGCTTCCGCTGATATCTCAGCGATTGATTTTTCATTTGCAAATCGAATCACAGGTACAAGTAAACCATCTTCTACTGCCACTGCCATACCTATATGTACGTGTTTGTTGACCCTGATTCGGTCTTCCATCCAATATGAATTTACTTTTGGATGTTTTACTAACGCTATCGATGCTGCTTTAATGACGAAATCATTAAATGAAATTTTAACAGGAAAAACTTCATTCATGCTTACTCTTGCTTCAATGGCCTTATCCATGTTGATTTCCATGGTCAGGTAGAATTCAGGAGCACTGAATTTTGATTCAGACAGTCTTCTTGCAATGGTTTTTCGCATTTGACTATTTGGAATATCTTCAAAACTTTCAGTCCCACCTGTAAAATGACTCGTTTTAGACCCGCCTTGATTAGGATTGTAATTTTCCACATCAGACTTTGTTATCCTTCCACCTTCTCCCGTTCCTTGAATCCATGATAAATTATACCCTTTTTCTTTAGCTAATGAACGCGCTAATGGAGATGATTTTAACTCTACATTAGAAGCAGTTTGTTGGGTTGATTGAACCGTTTCAATGGGTTTTACTTCTTCAAACGCCTTCATAGGAGCTGGTGCACTGGCTTGTACGACCGCAGGTGCGTCAACTTTGACCGTATTTTCTGCGTCTAAGATCTTCTTGAAATCTGCCCCAGGTTCACCTACAATGGCAATTATCCCATCTACGACAACCCCTTTTCCTTCTTGTGCCCCAATATACAATAGAGTTCCATCTTCATAATTCTCTAATTCCATCGTGGCTTTATCCGTTTCCACTTCGGCAATAATGTCTCCACTTTTAACTTTATCTCCTTCTTTTTTCAACCATTTTGCGATGACACCTTCAATCATCGTATCACTCATTTTTGGCATTCTTACTGCCTTAGCTTTGATACTACTTAAATCAATCGCTGGTTTATTTGGAATAACTTCGATCTCTTTTTCAACCACTTCAGTGGCTACAACAACTTTTGGTTCAGTTAATAAACTTGAATAATCTTCACCCTTTGTTCCCACTATAGCTATAATGCCATCCACGGGAGCTGCTTCCCCTGCTTTTATACCAATATAAAGTAATGTACCATCCTCATAATTCTCAAGTTCCATGGTAGCCTTATCGGTTTCAACTTCAGCTATGATGTCACCAGACTTAATTGTATCTCCTTCTTTTTTCAACCATTTAGCAATGACACCCTCTAACATCGTGTCACTCATCTTGGGCATTCTTATAACTTGAGCCATCTTATTTATTTTGAATCTTAAAATTACGCTTTAAACGCTTCTTTTAAAATTATTTATAAAAAAATTATTTGTCTTAATCTAATTTCAAGACTGCCATAAAGGCTTCTTGTGGAATTTCAACATTTCCTACCTGCCTCATTCTCTTTTTACCTTTTTTTTGTTTTTCTAGTAATTTACGTTTTCTGGAAATATCGCCGCCATAACATTTGGCTAAAACATCTTTTCGTAAGGCTTTAACAGTTTCTCTGGCAATTATTTTTTGGCCTATCGCCGCTTGAATAGCTATTTCAAATTGTTGGCGTGGCAATAACTCCCTTAATTTTTCACACAACCTTTTTCCCCAATCATATGCTTTATCTCGATGAACAATGGCAGATAGAGCATCCACTTTTTCGCCATTCAACATAATATCCAATTTAACCATTTCACCTGGTTCATATCCTTTGTACTCATAGTCTAATGATGCATATCCCCTTGAAATGGTTTTTAACCGATCAAAAAAGTCAAAAACTACTTCTGACAATGGCATATCAAACGTTAATTCTACTCGGTCAGTCGTTAAATAAATTTGATTTTTTAATATACCACGCTTATCCATACACAAACTCATAATGACCCCTGTGTATTCAGATTTGGTAATAATTTGTGCCTTAATATAGGGCTCCTCTATAATATTAATTAGATTGGGTTCAGGTAATTCGCTTGGCGCAGAAACCCATTCTGTTTCACCCGCTGTGGTAAGTACTTTAAATTTAACTGAAGGAACTGTCGTGATAACCGTCATATCAAACTCCCTCTCAAGTCTTTCCTGTACGATTTCCATGTGCAACATACCTAGAAATCCGCATCTAAAGCCAAAACCTAAGGCCATGGACGTTTCCGGTTCCCACACAAGAGAGGCATCATTTAATTGGAGCTTTTCCATGGCATCCCTTAAATCTTCAAATTCGGATGTTTCGACCGGATAGATTCCTGCAAACACCATGGGTTTTACTTCTTCAAATCCTTGAATAGCCACTTTGCATGGATTTGATACTTGGGTAATGGTATCACCTACTTTTACCTCTTTTGCTTCTTTGATACCTGAAATTAGGTATCCTACATCTCCGGTTTTAATAAGTGCTTTAGGTTCTTGTTCTAAACCTAAGGTGCCAATTTCATCAGCAAAATATTCTTTTCCAGTATTGATGAATTTAACCCGATCCCCTTTTCTTATCTCTCCATTATACACTCTAAATATGACTTCAATCCCTCTATAGGAGTTAAAGGTAGAATCAAAAATAAGTGCTTGTAATGGTGCTCCTGGATTACCCTTGGGCGATGGAATTCTCGCAATGACAGCATCTAATATATCTTGAATTCCGATTCCTTCCTTTCCAGAAGCATGAATAATATCTTCTTTTTTACAACCAATTAAATCAATGATTTGATCTGAAACATCATCTGGCATGGCCCCAGGAAGATCAATTTTGTTCAATACGGGTATAATCTCTAAATCGTGATTGATGGCTAAGTACAAGTTTGATATGGTCTGAGCCTCAATCCCTTGTGATGCATCCACAATTAACAATGCACCTTCACAAGCCGCAATAGATCTTGAAACTTCATAAGAGAAATCTACGTGGCCCGGTGTGTCAATTAAATTTAGTGTGTATATTTCTCCGTCTTTGGGATATTGCATTTGAATCGCATGAGACTTGATGGTAATCCCTCTTTCTCTTTCTAAATCCATGTCATCCAATAATTGATGCATCATATCCCTCTTTTGAACCGTATTGGTGAATTCAATTAACCGGTCAGCCAGAGTACTTTTACCATGATCAATATGTGCGATGATGCAAAAATTTCGAAGGTTTTTCATTAATGTTATTTACTAATAATTTGTTTATTTAAATTGATTCCTAAATTCAAAATCGTTCATTTTAAGAATTCATTAAAGTTTCAATCTCTTCCCAATGAATTGGGATATTATTCATCAAATTTACGGCTCCTTTATCAGTGATCAATAAATTATTTTCTAATCTAATTCCTAGCCCTTCTTCTCTGATATAAATTCCAGGTTCACAAGTTAAAACCATGCCAGAAGCAAATGGTTTATATTTATCCCAAACATCATGCACATCAATACCTAAATGATGCGCAACACCATGCATGAAATACTTTTTAAATAGTGGTTGGTGTTTATCCTGTTTTTCAACATCATTTCGTGTAAACAGACCTAAATCAATCAGTTTACTTTCCATGTATTTTTCTACCTCTTTTTGATAATCTACCCAATATGTACCTGACGTCATTATTTGGGTAGCAAAATTCAATACATCATGTACTGCTTCGTAAACTTGTTTTTGTCTTTTGGTAAACCGACCATTGACCGGAATTGTTCTAGTCATGTCCGCATTGTAATTCGCATAACAAGCTCCAACATCTAATAACAACATATCTCCATCTTTACATGCTAATGTATTTTCAATATAATGTAAAACACAAGCATTTGAACCGGAAGCAATAATAGGCGTGTAGGCAAAGCCATTACTCCGATTTTTAATAAATTCATGAATGAATTCAGCCTCCACTTCATATTCAAATACACCAGGTTTTGTGAACTTTAGAATCCTTCTAAATGCTTTTTCGGTAATATCGATCGCTTTTTGTAAGGCTTCTATTTCGATAGTTTCCTTTTGCATGCGGATGACGTTCAATAAAGGCGCGAGCCTTTCGATCTTATGCAGAGGATATTTATCCTTAATTTCTAAGTTTAAACGGTCATTTTGAGTTTCTACACTTGAGCTATTCCGAATATGTTCATTGTCGATTAAATAAATTTGCTCAGCACTATAAACGATAGTTTTAAGAATTTGCTCAAAATGACTGGTCCATTGAATATTTTTTATTCCTGAGATTTCAATGGCTTCTTCTTTAGTAAACTTGTGACCCTCCCAAATTTCAATTAGTTCCGATGTCTCTTTAACGAACGCAATTTCTTTATATTGATCTTCAGGTGCATCCGGGTAAATGATCAGCAATGTTTCTTCTTGGTCTAATCCTGATAAATAATACAAATCAGAATTCTGCTTAAAGCCCATTGTGCCATCGGCATTGGTTGGCATGATATCATTGGAACTAATGATGACCATGGATTTAGGTGGCAGTAATTCAATTAATTTAGCCCTATTTTTTATAAATAATGTTGACGATAGTTTTTCGTAGCGCATATTATTTTTTACATAAATATATAATTTCTTCTAATGGCAAAGCCATTTTTTTTGCTTCAGTTAAACCAATTTTATCAACCATATTAACTTCTTCGACTTTAAAGCCTGAAGATTTCAATTGGTCTCCATAATCTCTTCCATAAATTCGCAGATGATCATCTTGCAAGAAATGCTTTTCTCGTTCTTTGGGGTCAGTTATACTTGCATCTTCATAGGTTGTTTCTAGGTCATATCTTTGTGGGCTTTGACAAAGAGCAAAACCGTCACTTTTTAGCACGCGTCTTATTTCTTTCATACATTGAATGTCATCTTTTACATGTTCAAGCACATGGTTGCAAAAAACTACATCAAATGAATTGTCCTCAAAGGGTATCTGATGAAGATCCATTTTTACCTTAGCTAAAGGTGATTCAATATCGGCTGTTATATAATTATCACCTAGATATTTTTCAAATCGATCAATAAAGCAATATTCAGGTGCTATATGTAATACTTTAGGTTTAAAGGTGTAAAAATTAGTCTCATTTTGTAAAAATAAATGCATCAATCGATGTCTTTCTAAACTTAAGCAGGATGGGCATAAAGCATTTTCACGTGGAAACATTCTTCCATAAGGCAAAAACTTTCGGAATGACTTATTGCAAATAGGACAATGGACTTGATCGCCTATTAAAATCAAACTATATAGTTTGATTAATTTATGAGCAAATAATTGAATGAATTTTCGTGGGATATTTCTTAAAACCCAGCTAATTAAATATTTCATATAACAAAAAAAGGAAGGTTTTTTTGATAAAAAAACCTTCCTTAATTAAAATTTAGATCTTTTTACATTTCTCGAATCCATATATTTCGAAAGCTTACTTGATTTCCATGATCTTGTAAGCTGATAGGCCCTGGTCCATGTACTGGGTTTTTAGGTTGGCCAATATACTCAGTAGTTCCTTGGATTTTAGTATGATTTTGTACCACAACTCCATTATGAATTACCGTAACGTAAGCAGGAGTATCGATACCTCCATTGATTGTAAATTTAGGAGCTGTATAAATGATGTCATATGTATTCCATTCACCCATTTTGGAAGTAGCATTAACTAATGGAGCGCTTTGCTTGTAAATACTTCCAGCTTGTCCATTGCGATAAGTTCTGTTCTGATAGGAATTCATTACCTGTACCTCATACATTCCTTGCATGAAAACACCACTATTTCCTTTTCCTTGACTTTTTTTAGTATCAGGCTCAATAGGTGATCTCCATTCAATATGTAATTGATAGTTTTCGAATTTTTGTTTGGTTGAGATGTTGCCTGTTTTCCCAACAACTGTTAATGATTTTTCAGCTGGATCTACCTTCCATAAAGCAGGCGAACCATCTTTTGCTGATTCCCAATTACTTAAATCTTTTCCGTCAAATAAGATAATGGCATCAGATGGAATTGTTCCAGGGGTAATAACTTTAACCTCAGGATCCCAATATTCAGTAATTTCAGGATTTGTTGGATTAACAACGGCGTGTCTATGATCTTGTGCATTAACATTAAATGCTAATGTAAAAATCGAAATGGAGAGTACGAATAGTGACTTTTTCATTTTGTTTAGTAGGTTTTAGATAAAAAAAAACCGGTAAAAACCGGTTTAAATATAAAGATATAAAAATTACTTATTAAAAGTAGCTTTGATTTCTTCTACATCCACCAATTTGATAATTGGTCTACGTTTTAAAATTTTGATAGCGGCTACCTTGTTGTTAGCTACTGCCTTATTTCTTCTGTCTTTACGTTTTAATCTTGTTACAGCCATGTCTTTAAAATTTGGTATGCAAAAATAGCTATTCTAGGTTATTTATCAAAAATATTAAGCATAATTAATTAATTTTGTTTTTTACATATCATGCAAAAGCCAAGCAACGCAAGGGGAACTAGAGATTTTGGGCCAAAAGAAATGGTCAAAAGGAATTATGTTTTTTCAATTATTAAAAAACATTTTGAACGTTTTGGTTTCCAAAATATTGAAACTCCATCTATTGAAAATTTATCCACCTTAATGGGTAAATATGGTGATGAGGGCGATCAGTTGCTTTTTAAAATATTGAATTCAGGGGATTTCTTAAAAGAAATAAGCCCGAATGATATTGAGTTGGGTTCTAAAAACTTTTCCCAAAAGATTGTTGAAAAGGGCTTGAGGTATGATTTGACTGTTCCTTTTGCTCGTTTTGTATCCATGAACAGGAGTGAATTGGCATTTCCGTTTAAACGTTATCAGATACAGCCTGTTTGGAGAGCAGATAGACCTCAAAAAGGTCGATATAGGGAATTTTATCAATGTGATGCGGATATAGTGGGTTCTGATTCTTTAATCAATGAAGCTGAATTAATTTCACTATTTCAATCCATATTTTCAGAATTAAATTTAAAGGCTCAATTGTTAATTAATTCCAGAAAAGTTTTGACTGGGATTGTTGATGCTTTAGGAATGATTGACAAATTCACTCCGTTTGCAATTGCATTAGATAAATTAGATAAAGTGGGTTGGGATGTTGTTCAAAATGAATTATTAGAACAAGGGTTTGAACTAGATAAATTAAATAAACTAAAAGGAATCATTGAGTTTGAAGGAACGAATGATCAAAAAATAATTAATTTAAAATCATTTTTATCCCAATCAGAGATCGGCTTATCAGGTTTAAAAGAAATAGAGGATGTTCTTTCCTTTTCAGCAGACCAATCTAGCATTATTTTTGACGTCAAATTAGCACGCGGATTGTCCTATTATACGGGTCTTATTTTTGAAGGTAAGGCAGTAGATCTTACTTTTGGCAGTATTGTAGGTGGGGGACGTTATGATAATTTAACGACTTCTTTTGGTTTACCCAATATGTCGGGAGTTGGGATTTCATTTGGAATAGAAAGGATTATTGACGTGATGGATACTTTGAAACTGTTGCCTTCGGTAGATTCTAATGCATGCAAAGTATTGTTCACTTATTTTGATTTAGAAGGCCAATTGAAATGTTTGAGTTTAGCTAAATCATTGCGATCAAATGGGATTTCATGTGAGGTTTACCCAGACATGACTAAAATCAAGAAATCATTTGAATACGCAGACAAAAAAGGCATCAGGTTTGTGGCTGTCATCGGTTCAGAAGAAATTAAATCTGGTTTAATTTCGCTGAAGGATATGATTAGTGGAACACAAGAAGAACTGAATTTGCTTGAATTAAGTCAAAAACTATCTTAAGATCTCCAAGCCTTAAATTTATTAATCAATCCATTTGTCGAGCTATCGTGAGAATTAATTTCTTGATCACTTTCTAATTCAGGTAAAATGGAGTTGGCTAATTGCTTTCCTAATTCAACTCCCCATTGATCATAGCTGAATATATTCCAAATAACCCCTTGTACAAATATTTTGTGTTCATACATGGCGATTAATGAGCCTAAAGTTTTAGGAGTAATTTGTTTGACTAGGATGGAGTTGGTTGGCCTATTTCCTTCAAAAACCTTAAATGGACTGAGTTTATTTATTTGTTCTGTGGACAAACCTGCTTTTTGTAACTCTGCATCCACTTCCTTTTTTGTTTTTCCGTTCATTAAAGCCTCAGTTTGAGCGAAAAAATTAGACATCAATAAAGTGTGGTGGTTTCCGATTTTATTGTGCGTGATGGCTGGGGCAATAAAATCAGCGGGGATCAATTGAGTTCCTTGGTGTATTAATTGATAAAACGCATGCTGGCCATTTGTACCCGGCTCCCCCCATATGACAGGACCTGTAGGATAAGTTACTCTTTTTCCATTACGATCTACTGATTTGCCATTTGATTCCATATCTCCTTGTTGGAAATAAGCCGCAAAGCGATGCATATATTGGTCATATGGTAAAATAGCATGTGTATTGGCATTGAAGAATTGAGTATACCAAATCCCCAATAAAGCCAATATAACCGGAATGTTACTTTCAAATGAAGCTGTGGCGAAATGAACATCCATTTCATTAGCTCCTAATAACAAGAGTTCGAAATTTTCAAATCCAATACTTAATGCAATAGAAAGTCCAATAGCTGACCATAGAGAATATCGACCACCCACCCAATCCCAAAATACGAACATATTTTGAGCGTCAATTCCGAACTTTTCCACTTCTGATTGATTGGTCGACATGGCTACAAAATGTTTCGCAACATGCTTCATGTCTTTTGCTTCAGCTAAAAACCAATTCCTAGCAGAAAATGCATTCGCCATGGTTTCTTGCGTAGTAAATGTCTTTGAGGCAATTAAAAACAAAGTAGTTTCTGGATTTATTTTTTTAAATGTTTCTGAGATATGGGTACCGTCAACATTACTGACAAAATGTATATTTAAATGATTCTTGTAAGGTTTTAATGCTTCTGTAACCATAACTGGGCCTAAATCAGAACCTCCAATTCCGATATTCAC
>Ga0214919_10003030_pt1 | contig 25832 bp, 23 predicted proteins | sample LL1503_MetaG_FD_177994 | JGI IMG/M metagenome (GOLD analysis project Ga0214919, IMG submission 177994) | Freshwater microbial communities from Lake Lanier, Atlanta, Georgia, United States - LL-1503 | ecosystem: Environmental > Aquatic > Freshwater > Lake | place: USA: Georgia | collected...
CTTCGGCCTCAGAATGACGGGTTGAAGAAAGGATCCTTCCCCTTCGCTACGCTCAGGGTCAGGATGACGGAGCGGCTCAGGATGACGGTTCTATTTCTCCGACAGGCTGGCTCAGGATGACGGGGACCCGTCATTCACTGCAGAAATAGATCCAGGCCCTGGCGAGTGATGATTTCCGCGCCCCCCGGCTGGCCGGCTGGCTTGGTGAACGCAGGCTTGTTGGTGTCGCGGCCGAAGGTCATCTTGCGCGCCGGCAAACATACCTTACCGCGCTGCAAGCACGAGACGCCGCGCTGGTAACCCAACTCAATCTCTTCTTTGTAACGGGCTGCCAGGGCAGGACCGTCAAGGGCAGAAGGACGAGCCAACAGCTTTGCCTTCTGGGCATCCGTCGGGAATGACTCAAGGTCCAACCACCAACGTGAGTTCTCTTGGAGGCTGTTCAGATTCACATCATACCAGCTGTGCATGATGGTGACTTCTGCAGTGCTATAGTCCCAACGCCCCGTGCCCAGGGCACGAGCAGCCGGGAACAGACGTTTCACGTCCTGGACCACGCCGGGCATCGCAAATCCACCGTTGTAGAAGCGACGGGTTTTGACCACGCCAGGCGTCTCAAAGCGAACAAGTTTTGAGTCGGATGATTCTTCAATCGGGATAAAATAAGTCGGCTCGGCGATGCTGGCCAAAACGGCGAGCTTCATGTCTTCCGCCGTTTCCATCACGCGCACGTCACAAAGGCGCTCTTCCTGGGTCAGGTTCTCCGTCAAATAACGGAACATGACGGGATCGGCAAAGTAGGTACAAATCTTGCCGACCTTTTGCGACTCAAAACTCAGGACGCCGGTCCGCTGAGAGTATGAGAAATCGCTGATATCAAACGAACGCGCGCGGTCACTGTTACCAACGAGCCAGCGGCGGTTGTCATTGATGTCTTGATTGGAAGCAACGATCACTGTTGGAATTTGCGGAACGCATGTGCCGTTGCGGGTGATTTCATCAACCAAAGGAGAGATGGTGCTCAACGGCGAACCAAATTCCTTGCCAGATGTGATCGCACCAAGGACTTCGCGTAGTTTTGCTGCGATGTCTTCTTTTACCAATTCCGACGGAAATCCACTGACGATGCTCTGTGCGCCCTCGATGGCCTCGCCCGTGAAACCGCGGCAACTGAACCAGGCTGCCAGTAAGGCGCCACTGCTGTTTCCAGTCACCACGACATCACCGGCCGCCATGGCCTGGGCATTCGATTCCGCACGCAGCATCGAAATGCGCTCGTAGGAAGCCTTGGCTACGCCAATATCCCAGGTCAGGGTCGTGCCCTTGCCCTGGAACGCGTAAACCAATTTCGGATTAATCGAATCAGAGCGATCGGCAGCAATCTGCATGCTCAAGCCGTGCTGAGTTGCAATCGTGCGAAGGCCAACGCTCTGCTCCACTGGCTGCAGTGATTCTGATTCGGGGGCTGGCTGTGCCGGAGCCTTATCGCCGTTTGAACTCGAACCGCACGAGGTCAAGGCGAATGACATGGCAGATGACAGAACAATAATCCGTGCGCCACTGGTGATTCTTTTAGATGACATGATTGGCCTCAACTCCGCTTGATCTAACTGATGTAATCTGACTGCCACGTTCTTTATTGCAATGCTGCTACTGAGCAAAAAACGACCGGACATCTGCAAAATACTTCGTAAAATCCTTTTCACCGGTGATGTCGAAGTACATCACGCTGGATGGCTCTGGATCGTGAACCATCTGCAGGCCATGGCCGGCTTCGTGGTAGAAAAGTTTGCGAATATCCGTTTTGTCGGCATCTTTAATTGAATTGATCTTCATGCGGACGAAATCTTCGTCGAGTTCAAGGCGCATCGAATAACTGGTAGTCCGCAAGGCCTTTGGTGCCGGCAAATAACTGCGGCGTTCTTCAGTCTCAGAAAGCCACTGCCCCCAACCCACTTTGCCTTCACGCATATTCAGCCCCTGCGTCAAAGAGATGGGGCTGTTGGCCTCGCTTTCGACCGTCGTGTAGTGAAGGGCCTCGATGCCGGCTTCTGTATTGTATTGGTGGATCAAACGGCGAAAGCTGTCGTGCATGCCGCTGTCGGCACCGACGCAAGTCAGGACGAAGTTCCTGACCTCTTTATCTTGGGTGGGCAGGCCACAAGACGTCAGGCCTGGGGCCACGACAAGGCATGCCAAAAGAAAATTACGAATGCTGAAACGCAAATTCGACACAGGCAACCCCACAACAACAGCCACGGAAAACACAACAGCAACAAGGACTACGACGAGCCTGATGGTTGAGGGGAAGTCTCAGATGGACCAACCCCAACGCTAGAGAGACATTATAATAATTGCATTACAACGTCAATGTATTTTAATAGAAATTATGAATTTATTAGAAAGTCTTGAATGATATCTGACACGGGGAGGCGCCTGGGTTCAGTAGGCATTTTTGCTCAGGAACCCCCTGAAAACAGTGAGAAAAATGATCCTCAAGTCCAGCCAAACCGACCAGTTCTGGATGTAGAACAGGTCGCATTCGATCCGTTTTTCAAGGCTGGTGTCGCCCCGCCAGCCATGGATCTGGGCCCATCCCGTGATCCCCGCCTTGACCTTGTGGCGCAGCATGTAGCCGGGAATCTCACGGCGAAATTGATCAACAAAAACGGGGCGTTCTGGTCTTGGGCCCACCAGACTCATATCCCCGCGCAGGACATTCCAGAACTGGGGAAGCTCGTCCAGGCTGCTGCTGCGCAGAAGCCCTCCGAACCAAGTGGCGCGGTTGTCGGTCGGCTTGGCCCACACCGCCCCCGAGGCCTTTTCGGCATCCACCGGCATGGAACGAAACTTCAGGATCGAGAAGCTGTTGCCATCCAGACCCATCCGGGTTTGGCGGTATAAAACCGGTCCTGGAGACGTGAGGCGCACGAGGATCGCAACCATGATCATGACTGGCCCAAACAAGGCCAAACCAAACAAGGCCCCAAAAACGTCGACGCCCCGTTTGATCAGGCGTCCGATACCGGCCAAAGGGGATTCGTTGATGCTGATCACCGGGCGACCATCAACCAAGGCAATGCCAGAGGCAAACCTGGTGAAGCGGCTCATATCCGGAATGATCCGGATATCCGGGACCTGATCCGCAATGCCGGCCAACTGATCTTCGACGACACCGAGCAAACGATAGGGCAGTGCCACCACCATCGCATGCACTTCCAACTTCGTCAGAAGTGCGATCCAGTCGCTTGGCGCACCAGAGACACCGTTGCCTCCGCCGAGATCCTCCAACAGGACAGTGCCCACGCAGTGAGACTGAACCAAGTCCATCTCCCCGGCGGCATCCATGGCGTGACTGGCCAAACCCTGCGTCGAAACGACCAACACATTGCGCACCGGACTCTTACGGCGATACCAACGAAAAAGTTTGCGGGTCAGCGACCTCCCGGCGATCAAAAGCAATGGCTGCAGAGCGGCAAACATCACCATCACAATGCGCGAATAACGGTACTCTTCGTAAAAATAGGTAAAGGCGACAAAGGCAAGGGTGGCCAGACCACAGGAAGGAATGATGTCCAGGGCTTCAAGAACAGCAGAACGGCGCCTTTGGGAGCGCTGGTAAAAACCACTGGCAAAAAAAACTGCTGCCCAGATCACGACAATGAAAGGGATCAGCTTCAAATACAAAGCCCACGGTGGAACGCCCTTTGGCGTTTCCAAAAGGGCAAAGCGAAGTTGAAATGCCACAACCCACGCGACGACCACAGCACCCATGTCCATGCCGAGCCTGACAAAGCGAACAAGTTGTTTCTGTTGCTGGTTCATAATCCGGTCAACACCCTATTTTCGGTCTGCTTCGCGTCGATTTTGAATCAGCTGATCCACTTCCTGCTTTATCGCGCCCTGAAATGCCGGCGTTGAAAACCGGCGGGCTTGATGTGCCAGTGCTGCTGGATCCAATTCAAACTTCTCTTCGAACCTTGCCATGGCATCAGCCAGATCGTCCACTTCGGGACGGTCAAAGAAAAGCCCACTTCGACCTTCGTCGATAAAATCGAGCGCGCCACCGGCACGCTGGGCAATGACGGGGGCACCAGATGCCATGGCTTCGACCCCGGTGATCCCGAAATCCTCGACCCCGGGAAACAACAAGGCCTTGGCTCCCCCCATCAGAGACTCCCACGTGGCGTCGTCGGGGCGATGAACAAATTCAACATTGGATCCGCCAAGGCGCTTTAATGACTGCCACTCAGGCCCATCACCGGCGACGATCAATTTTCGACCAAGTTTCTTGCAGGCCGAAATGGCCAGATCAAATCGCTTGTAAGATACGGCCGCCCCGGCCACGAGGTAGTAGTCCCCACGACTTGATGCGCCGCCTCCGCTCAGCCTGGCCTGGGCTTGCTTTTGAAAGCGGTCCACGTCCACTGGCGGATAGATGACCGATGCGTCGCGGCCATAAAAGCGCCGGACCCGCTGCTGGACAAATCTGGAGTTAGCCACAAACTGATCCACCCGGTTTGCCGAGATGACATCCCACTGCCGCAGATCGGAAGATAATTTGTGGATCACTGATTTCAAAAAAGGAATGCGAGGCAGGCGGGACGTATATTCGCTTCGTTGATCCCAAATGTAACGCATCGGCGAATGGATGTAGCACAGATGGCTGGCCCCCGGTCCAGGCAACGCACCCTTCGCAACACAAGATGACGTACTGATCAGTAAATCAAAATCAAACAGCGGCAAGGATTCAATTGCAGCGGGAAGAAACGGCAGCAGAGCCTTGCGCAAAGGGCGCAAATGCTTCAGCCCGCTTGGAAAAAAAATTTCGCGACTGCGAATCGACTCAGGCATTTTCGCTGCGTCGTAGAACAAAGTGAAGACGGGAGCACCCGGAAAAAGGGGCAGCATTGCCTCAAGCACTTTTTCGCCGCCGCGGCAAGCCACCAGCCAGTCATGGACAAATGCTACTTTCACCATCAAACCCCATTTTGGCTTGTCATATCACGAAGTATCCCTCCAATTCCAGCCAATGGACAATTTCCACGAAACCCTTGGGGCTGAAGAATTTGCCGGGCGAAGTTTGCAGTGAGGGGGCAATTTTTGTTAATCTAGATTTACGCAAACAACACTTGTTTTTGAGTGACTCGTCTTCCCCGGGAAGGCTGCGAAGGACTGGGCTGAACCTAAGAAGCCACCTTCCGGTCGAATGGGCCGTTGTATCCTCACGCGTTTTTGGAGGCAGTTCTACCGTATGAATACCCCTGAGATTCGCAGAACAGGAGAGGATTCTTGCCGCGCCCAATCCATGCTCTTCCGGAGCAAAGGACGGGCCGGCCTTCAATATGGGGACTGGCAGGAACTTTTTCCTGAGATCATCGGCCGTAGCCCGACGATGCTGAAGGCACTGGAGACGGTTGCCAAAATATCGCACTCGGAGAGCGCCGTCCTGATTTCCGGTGAGTCGGGAACCGGGAAAGAGCTGATCGCCTCGGCCATCCACAGGCTATCCAGCCGGTCGGCCAGGCCCTTTGTCGCAATCAATTGCTCGGCCATTCCAGAAAACCTTCTTGAATCAGAACTCTTCGGCCACGAAAAAGGCGCTTTTACTGGCGCCGACCGCCGTCGGATGGGGCGTTTTGATGCGGCATCGGGCGGGACTCTCTTCTTGGATGAGATCGGGGATATGCCACTCGCCCTTCAAGCCAAACTGCTTAGGGTCCTTCAGGAACGGAAGTTCACGCCACTGGGCGGCAATGAGATCCGTGAAGCAGACGTCAGGATTGTCGCGGCAACCAACTTGGACCTGGAAAAAGCAGTGAAGGCCGGGACGTTCAGGCTGGACCTGTTCTATCGATTGAACGTTTTGCCTGTTGCCCTGCCGGCCTTACGCGAACGCGCCGAGGACATCGCGGAGCTGCTGGAGCATTTTCTGGATCTAGCCGTCCGGATGCACGGCTATGACGCGAGCACGACCCTTGGACCAGACGCCATGCAAACCCTTTGTACCTTTGCGTGGCCTGGCAATGTGCGTCAGTTGCAAAACATGATTGAACGGCTGGTGGTTTTGAAGGGTGGGGGCGAGATCACCCTTGAAGACCTGCCGCCAGAATTGACCCATGCGGCTCCAGCCTGTGTCATCCCAGGCACTGTTCCCGCTGTTGTCGCAAATGCGACCATAGCACTGGCTGTCCGGCCGGTCGAAACTCCGGCAACCGTCATTCCAGGAAGTTTTGGTGAACTGCCCAAAGACGGGATTGATCTGATCCGGTTCATTGAGGATCTTGAGAATTCAATGATCCTGCAGGCCTTGGATCGCACGAGCCACAACAAGAACCAGGCTGCGAAACTTCTGGGCCTGAACCGCACGACTCTTGTTGAACGCATAAAAAAGCGGGGACTTGCCCCGCTCAATGCACCAGCTCAAGAACTCTGACGATCAAATCGTCATCACTTCTTTTTCCTTGGCGGCCAGTTTGTCATCAACTTGCTTGATGAACTGGTCCGTCATTTTTTGAACATCAGCCTGCAGCTTGCGGCTGTCGTCTTCATTCAACTCTTTATTTTTTTCCTTAGTCTTGATGTCCTCATTTACATCGCGACGAATATTGCGGATTCCGACCCGGGATTCTTCCGCCATTTTCTTGAGGCTCTTGGCGATGTCCTTGCGCCGCTCCTCGGTCAGGGCCGGAAAGGGAAGGCGAACGACATTGCCGTCGTTGGTTGGCTGAACCCCAACATCAGCGATCATGATTGCCTTCTCAATGTCCTGGATCAGGCGCTTTTCGAAGGGGGTAATAACAATCGTCCGCGCGTCAGGGGTGGTCAGGGTCGCAACTTGATTGAGCGGGGTCGGCGTGCCGTAATAGTCGAGGCGGACCGGGTCAAGAATGGTAATGGAAGCGCGACCGGTCCGAACCAGCTTGAGTTCATTCTCAAAACCCTTGATCCGTTTTTCCATCGCCTGTTTGCATTGGCTGATCACATCGGCTGACATGTTGTTCACTCCTTAATGTGCTTATGTCTCTTTTGTAACTCACGCGCATCAGCGCACGAAGGTACCCATCTTGACACCCGTAACGGCCCTTTGAACGCATCCAGGTTCACCCATCTTGAATACAAGAATGGGTAATCCGGCCTCCATGCACATGGTGACGGCTGTCGCATCCATGACGTCCAGTTTTTTCTGAATGACATCAAGATAAGTCAGGCTCTCGAACTTTTTTGCATTTGGATTTTTTGCCGGATCACTGTCGTAAATGCCATCCACCTTCGTGGCCTTCATGATGATCTCGGCCCCGATTTCCCGCGCGCGCAGGCTCGCTGCAGTATCGGTCGTAAATAGCGGGTTGCCCGTACCACCGGCAAAGATCACCACGCGGCCGCTCTCAAGGTGCTTGATGGCGCGGCGGCGAATGTAGGGTTCGGCAAGTTCGGTCATGGTGATTGCCGTCATGACGCGGGTCTGCTGCTGAAATTTATTCTCAAGAATGGCCTGCAATGCCAGGCCGTTGATAACGGTGGCCAGCATACCCATGTAGTCGGCGGAGGCACGGTCCATGCCCCACTTGGAGGCGATGCTCCCACGAAAAATGTTCCCGCCACCGATCACAACGGCGACTTCAACACCCATCTGGCGCACCAATGAAATTTCGTTTGCGACAACCTCAATCGCATCGCCGTCTATTCCAAACCCTTGTTTGCCACCCAGCATCTCGCCAGAGACTTTCAGCATGATGCGCTTGAATTCCGGTTTCATTTTCCTGATTCTCCGAAAAAAAAAGGCAGATTCTCAAGTAAGAGAATCCGCCTTTTTAAAGACTGAGGCAACCTATTGTTGCAGCTGGGCCGCAACTTCCGATGCAAAATCCGTTTCCTTCTTCTCGATGCCTTCACCGAGATGATACCGGACGAACTTGACCAACGACGCGCCGCCGCCCTGTTTTTGAACAAATGCACTGACGCTGATATCTGGATCTTTAACGAAAGCCTGCTCCACAAGACAGACTTCCTTGAAGAACTTCTTCATCTGGCCTTCAAGGATCTTCTCAATCATGGCTTCCGGCTTTTTCTCTTCGAGCAACTTCTTGCGTGCCAAAACGCGCTCTTGCTCGAGTTCAACGGTGTCAACCTCGGTGCTGTTAAGGTAGCGGGGAGCCGCCGCAGCAACATGCATGGCAACGTCCTTGCCAAGGGTCACGAGGGCGTCATTTTTGCTTCCGCCTTCCAGGGCGACCAATGTCCCGATCTTTCCGCCCATGTGGACGTAACCAGCAACAACGCCGTTTGGAGCTTCGACGACCGTGCAGCGACGCACGTTCATGTTCTCGCCAATCTTCGCGATCATTTCCGTCAAGGTGTCCTTCACCGTTGCGCCGGACGCCAGCTTGGAAGCGATCAATGCTTCTGCCGAGTTAAATTTGTTCTTGAGGGCAATCTCGGCACATTCACGGGCAAATTTACGGAAATCGTCATTCTTGCTGACAAAATCTGTTTCGCAATTGATTTCCAGAACAACACCGGCGTTCTGGTCCTCGTTCACAAAAACTTCAACGAGACCTTCAGCAGCAACGCGGTCTGCCTTTTTAGCAGCGCGAGACATGCCGCGTTCGCGAAGCCACAAAATAGCTTTTTCGATGTCACCAGAGTTTTCTTCGAGTGCCTTTTTGCACTCCATCATGCCAACGCCGGTTTTCTCGCGCAGTTCCTTGACTTGTGATGCAGTGATGCTCATCGGAGTCGTTTCCCGTGTTGAGTCGGTTCAAATTAACGCAGGCTTGAAGCGCTGCTGTTTACTGCTTTTTCGACGGCTTGCGCTTTTCGACAGCCACAGCGTTGCCGTGTTCATCGAAGAACTTGCCTTCACTCACGCCATCGCCTTTGTCGGCAACTTCGCTCTTGTCCTTGGACTTCAACTTGCCGGCGAGGCAAGCCTCAGCTGCGGTCGCGATGAACACCTTCAGAGAGCTGATGCTGTCGTCGTTGCCTGGGATGACGTAGTCCACGAAATCCGGATCAGCATTCGTATCGGCAATTGCAACAACCGGAATACCCAAACGGCGGGCTTCCAGGAGGGCAATCGTTTCCTTGTGGGCGTCAACGATGAAAATCGCGCGCGGCATGCCCGGCATGTCCTTGATTCCACCGATGTTGCGCTCGAGCTTCTCGCGCTCGTTCTGAAGTCCGAGGACTTCTTTTTTCGGCAATTTATCGAAGGTTCCGTCCTGCGCCATCTTTTCGATCCGCTTCAAGCGGTGGATGCTTTGACGAATGGTGGCAAAGTTGGTCAGAGTTCCGCCGAGCCAGCGGTGATTGACGAAATACATACCTGAACGGCGTGATTCGGTTGCGACAAGGTCGCGCGCCATGCGTTTCGTTCCAACGAAAAGCACGTGGCCGCCCCGGGCAGTGGTCTTCTCCAGAAAATCGCAAGCGGTCTGGAACAGCTTTACGGTTTTTTGCAGGTCGATGATGTGGATGCCATTGCGCTCGCCGAAGATGTACGGCTTCATTTTTGGGTTCCAACGACGAGCCTGGTGGCCGTAGTGGACGCCTGCTTCAAGCAGCTCTCTCATGTTCACTGTAACTGACATTTCTTATTCCTTTTTCGAAGGTTAGTCCTCGACCATCCCAACATCCCGACCCGCTCCAGCCGTCGTCACTTAACGCCCGACAGTAAAAGAAAAGGGGGACACCTTCGATGAGACAGTCCGCGTAACGGGCACAGGCACCACGCCAACACCCTTTAAAAGCCGCTGTAACGTACTTGGGCGGCGTTCGATTGACAAGCGGGAAACTACTTTTTGTTCTTTAATTCGGCTAGTTTTGCGAAAGGCGAGACCGGTTCGTCGACGACATCGCTGCCACCGCTGGAAAATACCCTGGGCGTAGACAAGTCGGCTTTGCAATAAAGGCACCGGTCCGATCCGGGTTCTGGCTGACAGCTTTGGGCCGGGACCGCCATCTGAACCAGGTCATTCAGCAGTTCCTCGACATCGATCTTTCCGTCCAGGATGTGGCGGTCCTCGAGGTCATCGGCGGACAAGGCAACCTCGCGGCGATCGTCCCGGGCACGAGGCACCGGTTTAAACAGCGCATCGACATCTTGGCTAAGGTCCACCGGAATCGAAAGATCACAGCGACTGCAGGGGACAAGGGGCTGATACTCTATCCGCCCCCGGACCGTGACACACCCAGACAACTCGCCATACAGGGTCAATTCGCCTTTTAATCGGCGCGGCTTGTCATCGATTCCCGGTGCGCAGGTGTCGTCTGCATCAAGGGAAAACGACGAATGGATGGCTTCCAACCACGGTTCGTCGCCGTGAATCTGGATGGTTGCTTCTTTTTTGAGGTCCTTGACCGTTAGTTTCATAGGCTGCATAACCTAAACTAAAGGAGGGCTCATGTCACCACCTGCGAAGCGATGGACCGTTTACCGGCGCGGAGAAGCGCTGGGCACGTTCACTTCACCCGAAATTCGGGAGCAGCTCCGAAAGGGTGCCCTGTCCACGGGCGATTTTGCGTCCGCCGAGGGGTCTGCACTGCAACAAGAACTCATTGAAATCGATGAGATTTTTTTCTCCGCCGCCGACCAAAACGAATACCTTTCTGAGTCCCCACGAAAGTCGCGCTGGGTCAAACGGGCTGAAGAACTCAACCTCCAAGCCGCGCCACCAACCCGGCCCAGCCCGAATCGCCTGAAAGCTGGACCGAATCTGCCTCGCCGCAATCATCGCCACCATGGAATGGGGGGACAACACCCAGGTTCGCTTCCCGCCCGCTCCTCTGGGAACCCCTGGCTTTTGGCCGTTTTTGCGGCTTTTGTCGCAATCGCCGCCGTGGCGGTCGCCTGGCTGATCCGCCGGCGAGGTTGATGGGTGCCGATTCTCACAAGTTAACGATTGACCTGACATGAGGTTGGTAATAGAAGATGGTCGCTTGTTTCACGTTCCACGTTTCACGGCTCGTTTCGTGAAATCCAGACAAGGGAAATGGTCCCATGCCAACACCAAAGTTTCGTACATCCAGCTCCAAGCGCAACATGCGCCGCTCACACCATCACCTGACGCCAGCTGGAATGTCAGTGTGCTCAAACTGCGGGAACGTCAAAAAACCGCACTCGGTCTGTGAAGACTGCGGGCATCACAAGGGCAAGGCTGTTTTGCCGGCGAAAGTGTCCGCCGGTAATTCTGAATTCACTGCCGAATCCTGATTCGACCAACCATGTCGACTCGCAATGCCGCTTCCACTCTGGCTATGTTCCCCGGACAGGGGTCTCAATACGTCGGTATGGGGCGGCAATTGCTTTCTGAATTCCCCGACTCCCGCCTTGCTTTTGAAGAAGCGGAAGATGCCACTAGCATCAATATCCGCAAGCTTTGCCTTGATGGTCCGGAAGACGAACTCAAGCTCACGGCAAACACACAACCCTGCATCTTGACCGTCAGCGCCGCCATGTGGCGCGTCCTGGAAAAAGAAGCCGGGTTTCGCGCCGAATGGTTTGCAGGGCACAGCCTTGGTGAATACTCGGCACTGGTAGCCTCAGGAAAACTTGCCCTCAATCGGGCTGCTTTTTTGGTTCGCCGCCGCGGAGAAGCCATGCAAGCCGCTGTTCCAGCCGGAACGGGAGCCATGGCGGCCGTCATGGGTGTTGCGCCAGAAACATTGCTGTCCCGGGCCGAAAAAGCGTCACGCCCCGGCTGCGTTGTCGAAGTCGTTAATTTCAACAGTCCACAACAACTCGTGATCGCTGGCCACAAGACAGCTGTCGAAGATCTCGTAAAATCCCTGGAAGCCGAGAAGGCCCGCTGCGTCATGCTGCCGGTCAGTGCTCCGTTCCATTCATCGTTGATGACGAAAGCCCGGGAAGCCATGGAGCCTTTGCTCCGTGACACGCCCCTGTGCAATTCACCAGAAAAGGTGATTGCAAACCGCACCGGGAAAGTCGAATCCCCTTACCAGATCCAACACCTGATCGATCAAATTGATCACAGCGTCTTGTGGACCCAGACCCTAGAGACAGCCGTTGCTGCTGGCTGTGTGGATTTTGTAGAAATTGGCCCAGGAAAAGTCTTGAACGGATTGGCCAAGCGTCAAATCCCGAAAGATGCCCGGCTCACCCACACGGATGACATCCGGGCAGCCGTCACTTCACTCTGTCGTTAAAGGCAGTCGCCCAAGCCGGGTTAAACTTTCCTTTGGCGTAAACTACACCAATTCGCATCTGTTTAAAAATATCGTTGGCAATCCTTTGGATATCTTCTGGCGTCACACGCTCTAAATCTGCCGGCATCTCGTACAGGCGGTCGGTTGTCCCGTAATAATTGAAAGTCGACAGCAGAGCCCCGGCGATGCCGCCGTGGGTTTCCTGGGTCATGAAATAGGATGTGCTGAAGACCACCTTGAAACGGTCCACTTCGACCTGCGAAAACCGTTTGGTTTTCAATCGCTGAATGACGGCGGCGATAGCATCCATGGTTTCCTGGGGCTTTGAGGTCGAAACTGAAATCGCTCCAATGCCGACCCGGTACTGGATTTGCCCTGCACCCACCCCGTATGAAAGTGACTTTCTAGTCCGAACCTCGTCCCACAGCTCCTCACTAAGCATTTCAAAAACAAGGCGCGATGCTGTCGAATCCTTTGCAGCGACCCCGATGGCCGGAAACTTTATCTTGATGTAGGCAGTCGGTATATCCCGCTCCTCCATCGCAAACGCGTTTGAAGAATCAAAAGACGGAGCCGTCACTGCGGCAGCATCGCGCTTTTTTCCAGACCAGTTACCGAAGACTTTTTTTACATCCGCCAGAACCTTTTCGTCCGGCATATCTGACACGACAACAATAACTGGTGGCGGACCTGCCAACAGAGACTTGTGGTAAGCAACCACATCATCACGGCCCAAGGCAGCCAGCTCACCAAGCGCCTCATCGCGCAGCAATCGGTACGGGTGTCCGACAGGGTAATAGACACGATTCACGACATCATTTGACCACGACCCTGGATCCTCTGACATTCCTTTGAAGGAGGCTTCCATCCGGTCCTTCTGCAACTTCACATCAACAGGGTCAAAGACAGGATTCATCACAACGGCAACAAAAGCTGGAAAAGCTTGACCCCAGTAGGATGAAAGCGCGGTCATCGAACATTGGGAAAACTCGACACCGCCACCGCATCCTATGCCGATGGAATAACGCTCAGTTAGTTTATTAAGTTTCTCTTTTGAATAACCCTTTGCGGCACGTCCCATGCTCGACATGGACCAATCATTCAGGACCTTGCGTCCTGACGGCTGATTTGCAGAACCCTCAGGAAAACCAACCGAGATGGTTGAAATTCCTGAATCGGGAACGCGGCGAATGATGACCGTCACACCAGAATCAAGGACAACTGTTTTGGTTGCCTTCTTCTGAGCCGCAACCGACTCAGGCTTCACCAGATTTATATTGTTTGCCGCGAAGGCCGGGGAAAAAAGTGCGGCCGAAGCAGCTACAAATATCCCGCGCAAAATCAGAGAGGACAGGTGGCTTCTTTTACTCATTTCAGACCCTCCGCATTGTCTTTCAGACCCACCTTGCCCGCAGCGGCCGGCGACATGAAGGTCGAACTGATGACTGGTTTTTTAATCAGCCACCGGGACACAAATGCCTGGACGTCACTCATTTTTACCGCCTGCAGTTTCGTCAGATAGTCATTGTAGTAATCGAGTCCAGTCACAGCCCACCAAAAAGCCAATGATTTGGTATGTTCAGATATCTTGTTGAGTTCGAACTTGCGCTCAATCTGAAAGCCACGCTTGGCATCTTCAAATTGTTCCCGGGAGAAATAACCTGGCCTGCGCCACTCGGAAATTTCTGCCAGCAAAAGTTCGCGGGCGTTCTGGGATTTCTCTGGTGTTGTTGTCGCAGAAACCGAGAATTCGCCTGCGTCACCCTGGGTGTAATATCCCCCGCCCGCTGAAAAGGTCAGTCCCGAATCAATGAATTTTTTATAGAAACGACCGTTACGGTGACCGAGCATCCTGCCAAGGATATCTGCCGGATAGGTATCACTGCGTTCTATCTGTGCCCGCGGACCTGCAAAAGTCAGTTGGATGTCCGCATTTTCAACATCAGGCCTGGTCATGACAAAATCGGAAGATTTCTTGGCTCCCGTCAAAGTGGGACGAGTGACGGGCTTCCATCCAGCGGGATTTTCCCATGTACCGAAATGCTTTTGAACCATGACGGGCAGCGTGATTGGATCGAAATCGCCACCAACAAGAAGGGCGCAATTCGCTGGCGCGAAAACCTCACGCTTTATCCGCAGCAACTGCTCTCTGGTGGCTGTTTCAATGACCTTTCGAACGCCAAGGGGATTTCTACGGTATTCGTCCGATCCGTAGGACAACCGGCGCGTAAGATTATACCGGTCAAAGGATGGCGATGAAGCATCACGGTCGTATTCATCAAGGACAACGCGCCGCTCCTTTTCCATTTCTTTTTGTTCAAGCAAGGGTGTTGCGATGGCATCTGCCATGAACTGAAGTCCCTCATCCAGAAACGCTGAAGGCAGCGTGAAGTAATAACGCACAACCTCGGCCGAGGTATCGCCATTGAAGACGATACCAAGTTCACGAACCCGGTTCATAAAGGCCTCTTGATCAGGAAGCCGTTTATTGCCCTTGAAAAACATGTGCTCCCAAAGGTGGGTCAGCCCGTTGATCTCCGGAGTTTCGGTCATCGATCCCGCTTTTGCGGTGAGAACGATTGTGACCAACGGCACCTTGGACGAAGGCACCATCACGAGATCGAGGCCGTTGGCTTGCTCGATCATCGCAAAGGAAGACTGAAGCCCCGAGGCCGCGGAAGATGCCGCAGAAGAGGCAGAAGAAGCGGCAGAAGAGAAAGTAAACGATAGTGCCAAAGACGAAAGCAGAAGCGCGGCCATGCCCGCACTTGATCGATACGATTTAACAGCGAACCTCATCCGTGAGTGCCCCCAATAAAACTGACTCGAAAAATTTAGATCGAGTCAGCGATGATTTCAGAAATATCCTTGACCGTAACTTCATCTGCCTTGCCGTTGGCCTTGACGCCATCGGTCAGCATCGTCATACAGAACGGACATGCAACGGCCACGGTTTTCGCACCGGTCGCAATCGCTTCCGCGGCGCGATTGTTATTGATCCGCGTCCCGATATGTTCTTCCATCCACATGCGCCCGCCACCTGCGCCACAACAAAATCCTTGCTCGCGGTTGCGGGGCATTTCAGTCAGCCTTACGGTTGGAACAGCCTCCAGAACCTGACGCGGACTCTCGTAAACTTCATTGTGACGGCCGAGATAGCAGGAATCGTGATAAGTGATTTCTGACTCCGCAGGCACCGCCGATGGCTTGATTTTTCCCGTCTTGACCAGATCGGTGATCAGTTCCGAATGATGCACAACCTCAGCCTTGAATCCAAAATCAGGATATTCATTCTTGATGGTGTTGAAGCAGTGCGGACAGCCAGTCACCACCTTCTTCACGCTATATTTCTTCATCGTGCCGACATTTTCTTCGATCGCAGCGTTCGCAAGGTATTCATTACCCAAACGGCGCGCGGTGTCCCCGTTGCATTTTTCCTCAGTACCAAGGATCGAAAAGCTAACGCCGGCGGTTTGCATGATCTTCACAATGGAACGAGAGACTTTCTTGTAGCGCTCGTCGTACGAACCCGCGCAACCAACCCAGAACAGGTATTCCACATCGCTTTTTTCAGCCATTGTCGACACGCCAAGTCCCTTGGACCAGTCCGCGCGCGTCGAAGGATTCATCGCCCAAGGCGAGGAATTGTTCTCAAGATTTTTGAACGTATTTGCCAGCTCTGGCGGGAATTGCCCTTCGGTGAGGGTCATGTAGCGCCGCATGTCCACAATGGCCGGAATGTGTTCGATAAAGAGCGGACAGGCTTCCATGCATGCACCGCAGGTGGTGCAGCTCCAAAGCTCATCGCGGGTAACAATTCCATCGATAAGCGGGCGTTGCTTTTCTTCGGGCAAAGTGGCCGCTTCAGTCACGGCACTTTTAAGGTGTTTGATGATCATCCGCGGATCCAGCGGCTTGCCCGTGCCCGTGGCGGGGCACACCGAAGAACAACGGCCGCACTCGACGCACGTATAACCATCAAGGAGCTGCTTCCATGAAAAATCCTGGACCTTGCCAACGCCAAATGATTCGGCGTCATCCTTGAATTCCATCGGGCGCAACCGTCCGCGCGGCTTCAGCGAACGGAAAAATATATTTGGCCAGACCCACACAAAGTGCTGATGCTTGGAATATGGAATGAAGGAAGTAAAGGCGAACAGGATGCCGACGTGAAACCACCAGAATCCGTTTGAAAAAGACTCCCATCCCGTCAAGCTTGAGACGCCAAATAAACCACCGATTCCGCTTCCAAATAGGCGCGACATGGGAAGGGCCTCCACAGGAAGTCCACCCGCCTCTGCCGGGAGAAACGTTTTGCCCCCCATGTAAATCAGGGACGTGGCAACGAGGCCAAAAATTGCACCCAATACAATCAACCCGTCGACCTTCGAATCCCGGCCCAGACTAGCCAGCCTCGGTGGCATAAAAAACAGACGGCGGCTGATGGCCCAGACAATCGCAACGACCACAGCAAAATTCGCGATGTCTTGCGTCAACAAATAGATGTGGTAGGCGTCTCCCCCGCCCAGGAGCCACTGAAAACTGAAGGGAGCATAAATCCCATGCAGCACTGTCTCGGCGGTACCAATGGTAACCGTCACGAAACCCCAAAAGATGATTGCGTGCATGAAGCCCGGAACAAATTCACGGAACATGCGCGGCTGAAGAAAACCCCCAACGACAACACCCAGGACCCTCTGCGGCAGATTATCCGTCCGGGTTTCCTCGGCAGCGGTACCAAGGTGAAACCAGCGCCACAGCTTTACAATGTTGAATCCAAAGAAACCAAAAACAGAAAGTGCCAGCACTGCAAAAATAAAATTAGCGACAGACATGGACAACTCTCCTTAAGGTCGAAATATCAGATGAGATGCATCAAGACGACCGGGCAGCCTTCCTCAGGCTCCGCCGGGCCTCAAACAACATCAGGTGTGTCTCGTACTGAATCCTGCGGGCGATCGCATCGCCATGGATGTCGGCGTATTCTTGAATAAAATCCAGATAGGCTTTATCGCACAACGCTCGCCTTTGGGCACCTGCCACTGGGGCGCGATTGACGACTTCGTTTTTTTGAATTTGCCGGAAATGGCGTTCGACATCCTTCAGCCGGACAGGAAGGAGTGCCTCAAGGCGTCGCGCAACCTGACGGGACTTCAACGCCTCTTGCGCATGCGACTGGATTGCGCGGGTCAATTTTTCCTGGGCCATGTGCAAGTCCAAAGCCGGCATCCTCAAATCAACAAACGACCAGCGACTGACCAAAGAATTATCAGCGTATTCACGCGGGAATTTCACCGTCAGCGAACGACCTCCCGAGTATATCGGTCAAGGAGAATCTTGTCATCATCATCCACCCGCGAACGGGACACTTCATCGAGGATATCCTCGCGGTATTTTCGGTCTACTTCGTACTCCCGCTTAATCTCAACATCACCCCCGACAATGGATTGGCCGTAGTAATTGTCGCCATTCACCCGGCGCCTCCGCCCCCGGTCCTGACCAGAATCTCGCGCACGTTGGGCAGCTTGCTCGGCCTGGCGCAGCAACCGGCCAGCCATGTCGGAACTGCTCTCAGCCCCGGCAAATTGGCCCGCATTCCCCTGCTCAATCGTCTGCTGCATTTGAATGGCGGCGGCCTTAAGGCGCGCCTCGGCCCCGGGAGCAAAAGCCCGAACTTTGCCCTCGAGCCCCTTGGTTCCCTTTAAATTGCTGTTTTCAATAGCCCTCAGCCCCGGCCAGTTCGCCTCCACGTCTTTGGCCTGCCTGGATTGAGCCCGATCCAGGCCTCCGGAAACCTCGCCTTGGCGTCTTTGCAGTTCACGCAATTCGTTTTCGGTCGAGGCGAGTCCGCGCTGGCGTTCGGCTTCCCGCCGCTTTCGGGATTCGTCTTCTTTTGCCTCAAGCTCATCGATCCAAGCCCTATATTTTGCAACCCCACGCGCAATTTTTGCGAGGGCATTCTGTGCACCAGCATCACGATCCGTGACATTCCCGGGCTGATCTGCGCCGATCAAACCTTGAATATCCCGAATCATCCGATGGAAGGGCTTTTGATCGCGAATGGAGGGCCACTGGGATGGAATTAAATCCTTCCCGAGGCGTTCCACCCGCGCGATCCAAAACTTGTGACGCTCATCCAGAAAAAGACTCAAGCGGGAAAGGATGCGAGCGGCAGATGCTTCGCGCCCCTGATCGGGAGTTTGAAGGACCCGCGACAAAGTTCTTGTGGCAACAAAAAAATCACGGTCCCTCTCCCTCTGATCAATCGATTCATGGGCAAACAGGAACTCTCCGAGGGAGGCAGACAATTCAAGCATGGCAGATTCATTGCCTTCGCCAACCCGCGCATCGAACGAATTAAGGTCGTTGCGATCAAGTGCATCAAAATAGGGAGAATCAGCTGACTGTTGTGCGGCAAGCCCACTTAACCGCTGAGAATCCTTTTTGACCTCTGGATTCAGTAATTTTCCTGATTGAGCCGCATCATCGACGACCGACTTCAGCTCACGCAGGGTCGCCAACGTCCGGCGGTAACGCCCATAAGAACTCAAAACCGTGATGCGCAATGGCTCACTGGCCCCGGTCAACGGTTTCGGGACAGAACGGTCGGTGGCGATGGCAACAATGGTGACCTCCGATTCATCGGACTCGACATATGGCTCCAAAGTTACACTGTAGTCCGTGTCAATTTCGCGGCGATCGTCAGAAAGAACATTAAGCACATTTTCCACCGACTCTTGCTTGCCGCTGCGAATCAAAAGCTTTACCGCCGCAACAGGAGCCTCGGCCCGCACCCCGATCTTGAGGGGCAGCGGTTTGTCATCGTGCCAGGCACCACCAAAAGGCGAAGCGGAATCTGGATTGGGGGCGCCCCCGGGAAAAGCCGTCGCGACAAGGGTGACCTTTGGCACCGGGAGCGACTGCACTTTGATGTTGGCCAAAAGAAGTGAGCGCCCATCGCCGTTCAAGTAGACGGCTGTGGAGCGCGAGACAGTCAACGTAATGGTAAATCGGCGCTCCTTGTCTGATTTGGTCATCACAAAGTTTTGCGACGAGTCGCGAAGTTCGATGGCAGGACTTCCATCGGCGTAAGTTGCGATTTCGATCAGATTTCCTTCGAGAAGTTCAATATCTGGCGTCCGGTGGCGGTAAATGGCGATCACGCGCGGGCTCGTCGAATCCGGATTCGAAGGATCTCCTTTCAAGATGGCAATCTCGGCCCTCGGATGCCAAACAGAAAGGACGCCCGCCAATTGACCCCAAGCCCGTGACAGGCTGGGAGGCTCGATCAACAAAATAAAAACGCCAAACAGCACCGGCACCAGCAAACGCTGACGACGGCGATGCATAATCGCCGCCAGGTCGGCACCAAGGCGTCGGCGCAACACCAAATCAGCGTGCCCGGCACTGTTGCTTTGGACTGCAGGCAGAAGCATCTCGCGCAATAGATGCCATCGCCCCGGCAGGTCCTGCTGGTTTGTACCAGACACACTCCACCAAAGCGCCGCAAGCCGCTCAATCAATCCGACCACTACAGCAAGAACCAAAGCCCGCGTCAGGTTGTCCCACTCATCGCCGGGATACCATAAGGATCCAAGCGCGAAAAAAACGAATGCCAAAACTGCGCATTCGATCAGCGTCTGAAAAAACCTATGTCGAACTTTTAGTTTTTCAAACGCGACCGCTTCGGGATTCATTTCTGGAGCCACCGGGAGATTATATTTACCGGCAGGCTGCCAACGCCAACAGCCGATTGAACAACCGTACAACTAGCGCCTGCAGAACCAGAAAAAGACATGGTTTCTTTATGCCAGAGTATTTCTCTTTCCGGCGTCGCGGCAATAATGAGGCATTTGGTGGAAAGCATCGCCAATTGTTCTGAAATGCCGGCAACCGCCTCAACCAGTTCATGGGCAGCAGCGGGTGCCATTGATCCTGCGTTTTGCGCCCTGACGATCTTCCTTGCAGACAGAAGTCTCGCTGGAAGCTCAATATCGGGCATAAATTCCGCGAGAAATTTGGTCGCGCCCTGCCGAAAACGAGAGACCGACGTTGATTCCGGATGCGGGGGATCAATCAAAATCAGCCCCCCCACGAGCTTCGGATAGGCCAGCGCCAGCCGGACGGCAATGACTGACGACAGTCCGTTGGCCAGAATGACGGGAGCCTCACCCTTCTCGTGATGTTTGACCAGGGCCACGACCTGCAGAAGATCTCTTTGCAGGAGTTTAATTGATTTTGCCCTGATCGCGCCATTGCGCCCCTTGCCATGTCCGCGCATGTCAAACCCATAGCTGGATCCGCCATTGGACGCAATAAGCTCCATGGCGCCACGATAGGTCGCCGCGGCCTCACCGATGTCGTGCACGCACACCAACGGCAACTGCTCTGCCGCCTCACATTGCCAACCCGTGATTTGAAGCGATGTCCCACCATGATCCACAGGACAAAGGTGGGAGTAGATGGAAATGTTTGCCGCGTGGATCATCACAAAAGGTTACCACAACCCTAGATTGCTATGTGATAGAAACGAAGCTTCCATAATTTCAAAGGGGCAAACCATGAAAGTCGCCGTCCTCGGTGCCTCCCAAAACCCAGAGCGCTACTCCAACAAAGCGATCCGGATGCTCCTTCAGCACAAACATGAAGTCACGCCCGTGAATCCGGCGCAGTCCACGAGCGAAGGCCTGCACACTTGTGCTTCTCAGCACCGGAACGTTTGAATCCGCGTAAAACACAAGGCACTGATATAAAAAGAGAAGTGCATGGAATTTGCTTTACTTGCCAGACCCGGCAGTGGAAAATCCTTTCAAATCTTGAACGGCATCCATCGATCGGGGGATTTTCCATGCGCGCATCGCGTCTTTCATTTGCATTGCCATGTGTATTGGCATTTGCATTGGCTTTTGCGGCGACGGGCAACGCCTATGCCTTGGATGCTCATCCCGGCAAGGCTCCCCCTGCGATCGGTGCCGAGCTTCGCACCGAATTCATCCACGACGACCACGGCGTCGAGAAATTGTATTTCGACAAACTTACTGCAACCAATACGTTCCGCCTCACCGATGTGAAAATCAGCCTGACCGGCGAATTCAACGATGCCACCAACTACCGCCTCCGACTCAACATGAACCCCCAGGCATGGCAGTTGGGCAATGCAGCCGACCGGACCGAACTCGCTTACGCGACCATGCGCCTTAACAACCACCTGAGCCTGTCAGTCGGCAAGGATCAGGTCATGCAGGGCGGCTGGGACAACTTTGATCAAGAATTCGATGCGATCTGGGGGATGTCGTCTTACATGGGGCCGTTCAAGACCTATGCACCGGCCGCGACTCTGGCCTTCAATCAAGCCCACGGAACCCTTTCCCTGCAGATGACCAACGATGTCACGACCACTTCTGGAATTCTCAGCACACTCCTCAGCGGCAAGAACACAAACACAACCAACGCCGACGGCCAATGGAACACCAGACAGAACCAACCTGCTTTTATTGTGGACTACCGCGGTATTTACCGTGGCGGACTGGTTCGCCCACTTCTGCAAATCGGCCAGTATGACGCAAACCATTCGCGGTTCATCGATATCGGCGCGAAGATCTCCCGCGGTCCGCTGAATGTCACCTTCGACTACCTCATCGACAACCGCTCAGAAAAGACCTCGTCAGGCGCAGAAAAATATTTAACGTACACCCTTACGGCATTGCGCGCGGATTACACGATCGACGGTTTGGCGAAACCGTTTATTTATTGGACCCAAACGAACACAACCGGTGAAACAACTCTCGCCCAAGACACTTCCCCGAAAAACTCCGCTGCGAGCCTTGGTGCAACTTATCTTGGGTTTGGAACAAAATATGCGCCTTACCTTGCGTATCACCGCCTCGCGGGCAATTATGTTGTCGGTGGCACGGAAAAAACCGGCACCCAGAACAGTGTTCGCCTCGGCGTGATGGGCAGCATTTGAATCAGCTTCAGGCATCAAAGCAACGGGAGACAGACATGTTTTGCAATCGCGTGACGGCCTTGCTTGGACTTGCATTGATTCAACTCAGCGTTGCCACACAGGCCTGCACCTATGCTTCCGCCAAATCAACAAAAAAGACTAAAACGGAAGCCTCTCCCGAGGCGACAGCACCCACCCCGGAATCGGTTAACAAGTCAAAAAAATCCGACATCACGGTTGCCGAAACCGTGAAGCTCCTGGAAGAGAACAAGGCCTATCTGATTGACGTTCGCGAGCTTGAAGAAATCCTGGACGACGGAATGGCGAAGCCTGCCAAATGGCTCGCGATGGAAGAGATTCAAACCCGGGGCAACCGCTACGAAGATGCGATCCGGACCTGGCCCAAATCAACTTCCCTGATTTTTTATTGCGCCGCAGGCAAGCGCGCCCGAATCGCAGCCGATCACTTCAAAGAACTCGGATACAAGGTTTCGGTCATGGGTGGCTTTAAGGACTGGACGGGTGCAGGGCTTCCGACGCGTCCGAAACCTTGAGCTTATCAGCCAATGGCGAAGATCGTTTCACTCAGAAAAACCTGATATGGAACGATATCGACACCCTCACGCTGCTGCTTCTCATTACCGCGATAAATAAGAATTCTATCCACGGGCTTTTTACAGACTGCAGAGAACTTCTTTAAACCGGCGATGTAGTCCAACTTAAAAGATGTTCCGTACTTTATCTCAATTGCAACCACCTTGGCCCCAACGTCGATAATCAGATCCACTTCGTTCTTGGCATCATCACGATAAAAGTAAATCAACCAGTCTTTACCTTGATAGCTATTGAAAGCCATCACCTGGTTTATCATCCATTGTTCAAATAGTTTGCCGAGTTCAGTTGGCGTGAAAACGTTGCGGTATAACTCGGAATTCGATGCACCAATAGCGTGTCGCAAAGGACATCGTAAAACCTTCGCAAAGTTTCCTTTGGTATTTCACTGTCAGAAGCCATGCTTGAATAGTTGGTGATTTGACCTGAATTCTCTGCTGCCAGGTCGAGAAATCGTGCATAGCTGCTGAGATTGCGAGTCAACGCCTCCGCCTGAATTTCCTCTCGCAAATAGGTATTAATATAATTGCCGAGCAATTCAGCGCCGTAATCTTCAAGATAAATTTCTGGAAGTGTGCCCTTCGTAAGGGCCAAATCCAAACTCCACTTATCAGGCCCAGCGGTGCTCAACTCCCAGTATGTCAATGGAAACATCGCGTGCAAGAATATCCGGCCAGGCAGTAAATTCGCATTGCCACGACGTAGTTTGCGAGCAGAGGAACCCGTCAGCAAAAATCTCAATTGCTTGGATTTCCCGCCAGAGCTGTCGATGATACTTTGAACGGTATTCAGTATGGACGGCAAACGCTGAACTTCATCAATGACCACAATCGCCTTGTCGGGCAGTGGTGCGACAATTGCTTTTAGCAGCGCGGGATCTTTCAAATGATCGTGATACTCTTGGGAGTCCTGCTCAGTTCGCGCCTTAAAATTTTTTCGAGCGTACGCTGGATCATTTTCTGACTATCGCCCACTCTGTGGGTCAAAATCAAAGCCTTTGACCCACAGAGTGGGCTAAACGATTAATAGGCTAAATGATTAAATTGGGCCCATCAGGCTCCCGAGGGCCGCACTCACGTCAATCATTCCGTAGCCATACCTTTCGCTGAGCCCCGACGCATCATATCCAGCATCAGGACCGCCAACCTTTTTCGCGGTCTTGGTCATTGCGGACTTGATTGCAGCCGGCTGGACTGCGGGCACAAAACTGCGAAGGATTGCAGCCGATGCGGCTACCTGAGGAGCCGCCGCCGAAGTCCCCCAAAATGAATTGGTGTAGTCACCATCAGGCAGATTGGCAGAGTCGTTGCCGGTGTTATAACCAGGCGCGCCAACGCGGTCCGTTGTTACAATGCCCGGATTCAGTGGATTTCCTGCGTCTGCGGGGCCGGCGTTGGAGGGCGCAACCAAATCCAGGCAAGGGCCATACCCGCTGTCCCGAACTTTCTGGCCCGACCGGCCAACCGAACTGACTGCAATCACTTCATCCAAAGCCGAAATATCCGGGCTGGAAGCCCTGCAATCGTTGGAATTCGCATTGCTCATGGCAAATACAATCACGGAATCACGCGCCACGTCTTTGATGGCCTCGACCACAACGTCCGTCACTGGTGGATTCAAACGGTATCCCCAGCTATTGGAAAAGACCCGGGCTCCCCGTGAATGCGCATACCGGAATGCGGCCGCCTGATTAAGAGAGGAATTGTCGACGACTACTGGAACGATCTGGCACCACGGACAAGCGCCCGCCACACCGCGCCCGTTGCCACGAGCCCCGATGATGCCAGCCGTTGCCGTGCCATGCTTGTTGGAAGACCCGTAAAGCAAGTTATTGTTGTTCGTTGCGAAGTTCCAACCTGCAACATCATCAATCAACCCATTCCCATCGTCGTCTTTTTTATTTGCGGGAACCTCGCCCCCGTTTTGCAACCAAGCATCAGCAAGATCATGATGCCCTGCTTCAAAGCCAAGGTCCAAAAGAGCCACAACAGATGCCTTTGGAACCAGGTTACGTGCCTCCGCCAGACGCCATGCATTGAATGTTCCGTTCGTATCCATATGCCACTGCTGGTCTAACAACGGCTCCTGCCACGGGGCAAAGCCACGGGCTTCGACTTCGTAAGCAACATCAGGATGGGCAAATCGCGCCACGCCAGCTTCAACCAGGTTGTTCGCCGCATGCAAGGCTTCCAGAGGATGTTCAAAGACGGCCACGATCGCATCGCCCAAAAATGGCTTGGCCAGAAATCCCGTAAAGCCCAATTTACCCGTCACTGCCGCACGAAAATCTGCGACCGCTACGCCACTTGCGGGTGCCCCAATCATGATTTTTGAAATTCTAGCAGGAGCCGATTTTTCGCCGACTAGAACCCCTATGTATTCTGGATTTCCCTGTAACATTTCACGCAAGGAACCAGGAAAATCGACTTGGACCTTGCGCCCACCAGAATGGAAATAAACCGAGGACAACTCCTGCGCCGCGGCCTTGTGCGGCAAAAAGAAAACACCGGTCAGAAAGGTTAGCGTCCATACGATCAGAAATAAAACTGCCGCCGCGCGGTGCAATTTTGCGTAGCGCTTCAAACCTGACCACAGCATGAACGGCATCATGATTGCCGCGGGAATTGAAAACCAAAGGTGGATCTTGAGGCGCTGAAAAAGCAGGGGGTCGGCCTTAATGTAGTCGTAAATATCGGGTTTCACGAGACGGATGGCGACTTCAAAAACAATCAGGGTGGTCACCGTCAGAAAAACAAACGCTATGTTTATCCGGCCGTGCAATCGAAATTTCTTGCGCCAAACCGCCCAAAGGGCACAGGCCAACAGGAGCGTGACCAGAGACACCGCGATCTTCAGCGCTAAAATAACATTTGGTCCGGTCAACCATTGCACGATTGATGCTCCGATCTTAATATTTCCACATCATTGCTGTGACATGGTACCGTCATCTCTCGTTGTTATTAAAGCCTAAGGAGTCAAAAAAAATGATCCGTCTAACCTTTGTGAAACTTGCAACCGTCGCCATTGCCCTGTCTGCTACCAGCCTTGCCCACGCCTCTGACAAGAAAAGTGAAACCAAAAAGGAAGAGGCTGCTGCCGGCCATCA
>Ga0214919_10003031_pt1 | contig 25830 bp, 16 predicted proteins | sample LL1503_MetaG_FD_177994 | JGI IMG/M metagenome (GOLD analysis project Ga0214919, IMG submission 177994) | Freshwater microbial communities from Lake Lanier, Atlanta, Georgia, United States - LL-1503 | ecosystem: Environmental > Aquatic > Freshwater > Lake | place: USA: Georgia | collected...
TAACAATAACAGAATTATAAGTTTCGAATCCAAATATTTCTATAGCTTATAGGATTGCCATCATCGCCATGGTCTTGTAACATCAATGGTAATTTAGCAGCATGTTTTTCATACTTAGGTTTGATTACCCAATCTGTTGGTCCTAAAATAGTTACATTGTTTTGTATAAGTACTCCATTATGAATAACAGTTACACGTGCTGGGCTTTCTAAATCGCCATTCTCTTTAAATAAAGGGGCTGTAAAAATTATATCATATGACTGCCACTCACCTGGTTTGCGACTTGCATTCACTAAAGGAACATGTTGTTTATATACAGCGCCTGCTTGACCATTTGAATAGGTTGGATTATTATAAGAATCTAAAACTTGAATTTCATATTTACCCATAATATATACACCACTATTACCTCTTCCTTGTCCACTGCTTTTCACTTCAGCGGGTTCTCTAAACTCAAGATGTAATTGACAGCTACCAAAAGCTTCTTTGGTAATTAAATCTCCAGCGCCTTTAATATCTGTAACAGCGCCATCTGCATCTATTTTCCAACCTGCAGGGCTACCATCTCTTTTTTGAAAAGCGCCAAGGCCATGTCCATTGAATAAAATAATGGCGTCAGAAGGAGCGTCCGAATTACTTACACCAGGAGTCACTACAGGCACATTTACCCATACTTCTAGTGAAGCTGCAAGGCTATCTCTAGTTGACATTTTTTGTGCAGAAGCGAATTGCATACAAGCAAATAGAGAAGCCAAGAATAGAAATTGTTTTTTCATAAAATAGTTTTAAGGTAGCAATCGTTACTATGAATATAATAAAAAAAACCTTCTTTTGAATAGAAATTATGTAGAAAGGATAGGCGTTAAAAGACCTCTCTATATTTTATTGCCCGCAGTTCCTTTTATAAGGCCACGACATTTAGCAGATCCACAATTACAATTAAAAGGTTCCATGGTCTCGTCTAAAAAGCTACCATAATCTAAAGTAAGTTCTTCGCCTTTTTGAACTGCTCTATTTATTACTACATTTAAACCCACATAGCTACAATTAGCATCGCAGTGATGGTTTTGTGGAGACCATTCTTCAGGTTGTAAGTCCCATAGTATATATACATCTTTACTAATAGGATAGGCATATCTTCTGAAATTCAATTTTTCTCTTTCGTCCCAATTTTCATCTACAAATTTTTTGGTAACAATGCGTTGGGCTTTTTCTTCGCCTTGAAATAAAATAGTGCCTTTAGGCAAATCCCATTTGGCATACATGCCATAACCTGAAATAGCATTGCCTTTAATTTTAAATACTTTTTCTTTTCTTCTATAACGGGCCATACCTTCAATAATAATTCTTTCTAAAAATCCACGCTGTCCTGCGCCATCGTGAAGTAAAATATAATCAGCAGAGCCTTCATAACCTTGTGCATAAAATACAGAACAAGTAAAATTTATTTCAAGAAAAAATATTTCTCCTTTATCATTCATTCTAAAATCCAACCTTCCATAACCTACACCGTTGAAAGACATAAAAACTTGCTCGGCTATATTTTTTAATCTTTTGGCTAAACTAATATCGGTTACTGGAATATTAGCATTAGGATGTAGCTCAGAAGTTTTTAAAGCGTAAGTTTTAAAACTAAATCCTTTAGGAAATATATACTCAACGGGTATAAAGCTGGTACAAGTTTTTCCATCTTCATTGGCAGATACTAATACTGTAAATTCACGACCATCAATGTATTGCTCTACCAAGGCGGCACCAAATTCATTTAATATACTTTTTACCTTGGCTACTAATTCTACTGTATTAGTTGCTTTGGAAGCATTGTCTACACCTAGGCTATCACCTGCTTTGGCAGGTTTTACAAATAAAGGGAATTGAAGATTGCCTGGAAGCTGCGCTATATCTGCTTCAGACTCTATATGAATATGGGCCGGTGTTTTCACATCTTCGCAAAAAGCCAAATACTTCATAATGGTTTTAGGCGGGTCATATAAATTCGTGCTAGGTCCTGTATAAGGGAGTCCCAATAAATCTAAGCTCATAATTACATCTATAGAAGGTACTTTCCATTCTAAATAACCTTCACATAAATTAATATATATATCGTAATTATTTTCTTTGAGTTCTTTTAATTGTTGATAGGTAGTAAGCTTATTTAAAAAAACATGATCGATATGCGCTTCTGGCATTATGGTAGAAAGATCTCTTTTAGGATCGTAGTATTGATAATCGACTTCTGAAGTTGAATAGTCCGGTTGTAAAACACAAATTTTTAAATTTTTAAAACTTGCTGAATTATTCAAGGTAGGGAGGGGGCGCATAATTTTATTTTTTTCTTCTAGCGAATGCGTCATTAATAATATGAATCACTAATTCTGTAAAACTTTGATTGGCGTAACGCAAAATGGCACCAATAGAGGTAAAATTTTCATCTTCACTAATACCGCACTGTGCATTCACTTCTAATACGAAGGCTTTACCTGTTTTATTATCTATGCGCACGTCTACTCTAGTATATCCTGTTCCATTACAAGCTACATAGGCATCCCAAGAAACTTTTTGAACAGCCATTTGAATAGATTCATCTCCTAATTGGTATTGATAAAAATTTTCATCTTCAGGCATGGGGGTTTCTTCTTCATAAATTTCCCATAATCTATCAAAGGATAAAAATTTTTCCTTCTCTGGAAGGGAGGCATGAAAAACTCTTTCTACTGGGGGATAAATTTTTGCATACTCAGGATGGGTATGGCTTCCTACTATCATCACTGTATATTCAGGTCCTTCTACGAAGGACTCTGCCACAATACCATCTGAAGATAAATTCCATCCTCTGTAACCTTCAAACATTTTTGATAATTGTTTTTCTAATTCTTGTTCTGTTTCTACTACATTCTTTACACCCACCCCTAAGCTTCCCCCAGACACTGCTGGTTTTACAATTAAAGGGCTTCCTAATTTTTCAATAATCTCTTTTGCATTTATATTATTATCTCTAATGGCTTCCCATTTCGGAGTAGCCACACCCGCTAAATCAAAAGCTTCTTTCATTGGAATTTTAGAGGTAGTAATATCATAGAAATAATCATTGGCACCTGTGTATACTAATTGTTTTGCTTCTAAAGCTTTAATAACGGAAACTCCAGGTGCTCCATTAATTTCATCACCATCACATAAATTTAATACTACAGGAAAATGAATTCCTTTTTCTCTTTCATGTGCAATTTCTTGCACAATCATTTTATAGTTTTCTAAAGTAACGGGCTGCCATTTCCAAGGAAGATCTAGTTGTTCAAATACGCGTGTATACTCTTCGATACTTTGACTAAAATCATAATAGTATGCTAAGTTCGGATCTGGGTTATCCAAGGCTGGGGCCAAGACCCACACTTTCAAATGTCCTACTGGAACAAAAGGGTAAAATAAGTTACGAATGGTTGTCAACGCAGTGTAAGAGGGTTAGTATAAGTGAGTATAATATTCAATGAAGTTATAAAATATATAATACTAGCAAATTATTATAGCCATTAATTTCATAACTACTATAGCCTATAAATACATACTACTTCTTGCTCATTTCGAAAATACTTCAATGGGATAAATTACAACAGATTTAAAAGCCTTTTGTATAATATAGTTAACTGTATATCAATGTGTTATACAATATTTACTTAATTGCAAATAACTTATAATTTTATTAAAGATGCCAACTCAAGTAATCATTTGTGATAAACAAATTGTGTATGCAATGGGATGTAGTTTACTTATCAAAGACAATCCACAGTTAATGGGCTATCATATTATCAAAAGTATCGAGGAATTAGATAGTTATATAGCCTATGATAAAAATAAAAAGGTCTTGCCCATGGTCTTAGTGATAGATAGTAGCATGTTTCATTTTGAAGATCCATCTACTATATATCAAATAAAAGAGATTAAAAATAGAATGGGTGTGATGGTAGTTTTTAATGAACAAGACGATGCTCATTTATATAAATTAATAGATAATGGTATTTCGGTGATAGTGGTGCGTAATGTTTCCAAGCAAGAATGGTCTAAAGCCCTTGAAATGGCAAGACTTCAAAAAATATATTTCTGTCATCGTACTTCTGATAAAGTATTGAACATGGTGAATCGAATGGATAAAATAAAACTAATAGAGAAAGTACATCAATTGCATACATATGATAAATATATTTTAGTACGCATTTGTGAAGAAGCTTCTAGTAAGCAAATAGCATATGAAGTAGGACATAGCAAGCGCACAATTGAGGGGCACCGAACAAAAATGATGCAGCAACTAGAGGTCAAAAATTTAGCAGGCTTGGTTAAAGTAGCCTTTATAACAAAGCTATATGACCATTATTTAGAAAATCCTGGTTTATATGATGTGACTTTATGTGCTAAAACATCGTCTTTGTAAAAATGTATGGTTTTAAAATCCCCATCAATATATCTCTGTGCTTGATCGGTAAAATGAGTTGAATTTGCAAAACGACTTTGTCCACCCGTAATTATTGTTTTCGCTTCTAATTTTTCCCCAAAGCTCACTGCTGCAATAAAACTACTACCAGAATAACCATATCGCTTTAAGGTATTATCATATCTTCTACTCTCAAATGCAGGCAGGGAGCCCCATTTAGAAGAGGCTTGTCCTACTGCTATACTAGGTGCATTATCATTAAATTTCTCTCCTGGGTTTACTCTTTGATATCTATTAATATCTCCCCAAGGAATTTCCCAACTACCATAGGTTTTTTCTATTTGGTCTAAAGAAATATTTAAAAGCGCTAATTTTTTTTCATTCGAAACATCTTTCACCATTTGCTCATATTTTTTTATGATTTGAGTAGTAGCTTCCTCCGTCGTAGCAGGAGGAATTTCTTTCGACCAATTGTTGGCCCATTCAATAGCAATAGTAGTAGCGATAGAAGAAATGCCTGCATCTCCATTCCAATTTGCTAAATAGCTAATTGCTTTTTTCTCTCTTTCATTTAAGTCAATTGTTTTTGTATAAATAAGAAAAGAAGGTAATAAAATATCAAAAGCGGTTAAGTGTTTATTGTAACCCAATTGAATTAATTCCTCTAAGGAAATTTTATCTACTTTACTTAATAAATTAACCGCGTTAATTCCACGTCCATTTTCGCCATCGGGTGCCATATAATGAGGATAGTCTTTTTCTTTAGGACTATTAATACCAGCCACTGTATAGGGGGTTGCATTACAATTTTGTAACCAACCATTTACTGGATTAATACTTTGAACAATTTCATTTAGCGCATGCACACCTAACCAATTAGTAGCTTTAATAGAACCATCTACTGGCATACTAAAATCATAATTAGTATTTCTTTTAGGCATAAAATTACCATGCCAGTATGCAATAGTGCCATCTGCATCGGCATACACCGTATTGTTGCTATTATTACCTAGTAAGGATAAAGCTTTTTGATATTCTTTTAAATTGGTAGCCTTGGTTCTTGTCCAACATTCCATTAAGGCATTTAAAGAACGATTATTTTCTTGTAAGCTTAGCCATTTACCATTCTTAATTCCCATCACTGGACCATGTATTGTGCGGTAAGTTAAAAATGATTTTGTTTTTATTTGACCTTCCTCTAAATATTGAATTGGAATATTTCTTTCTTTAATAGGTAGAAGACTTTGTTCATAATGCGATACCCAGCCTGTTTTACTTTTCGCAACTTTCTCTTCATAGACATCTGCTACATCGGCATAGCTGCTTGTATGCATAAAACCTAGATGTTCGTTGAAGCCCTGATAAATAAACATTTGCCCCCAAGTAACAGCTCCGTAAACATTTAAGCCTTGTTCACTTACCATATGAATTTCTGATCTGAAATAAAATGGTACATGAGGGTTAATATATAATAGTGCATTTCCATTTTTACTATGCTGAGGGGCTATCGCAAACCCATTTGACCCTTTTTGTATTTTTTCTTCTAAGGTATAAGGCACTTCGCTATTATGTACCACTAATTTTTCTGCACCTGTTGTTTGTCCGTAAAAAGAAGCTACCATATCTGTTTTAATACCTCCTGTTCTTGTGGGCGATACACTTCCGTCTGTCCACATTAAATGATACCAAGGTTTATAATATTGAATAGCTTTTTGTTTTACTTCTGGATGTTTGTATAAATAATAATTTAGTCCATCGGCGTGCGCTTGAAGTAATGCTTTAAACCAAGCAGGACTTTTATTATAATCTTGTATAGCAGCTACACTATCTTGAATAAGGCGCATCATTAAGTCTTCATAAATAGCTGAAGCACCTTTTACTTCAGCAGTTCGGCCTAACATTTCTAAATAATTCAATTCTATTTGACCTACATTTTCTTCACTTTGTGCATACATTAATCCAAAAACGGCATCTGCATCGGTCTTACCATATACATGTGCAATACCCCATTCGTCTCTTATAATAGTCACTTGTTTTGCATGTTGTTCCCACCTCGCTATTTCACTAGCAGTTATAGTTTGCGCATTACTAATAAAAGAGCAACTCATGAGTAAGCATATAAAACAGATATTGTGAAGGGGCTTCATAATTGAGTAGGTATTTTTTGTATAGGTTGAATTTTTCATAAAATCTATAAAATTTATATTTTGAATTTAGGCAAAAAAAAGCACAAACTTTTAAGGTTTGTGCTTTTTGACAAAGGATTTAAATTAGATACCCCAAGATTTTATAATTGCTAAATCTTTTTTCACACAATCTAAAGGTGCTAAGCCTTGGTAAGACTCTTGTTCAATGATATAATGGTGAGCGCCTCCAATTTTTTTAGCGAGTAAAGCAATAGATTTAGGATCTACTACGCCTTCTCCTAAAATAGTACTTTCATAGCCATCATTCATCTCCCCTTTTTCTGCTTTAATTTCATCTTTAACATGCAATGATTGGAAACGACCTGGATATTTATTAATCCATTCAGCAGCTCTTCCACCTGCGCCATACATATTTCCAAAATCTAATTGGTGTACTACTAATTTCGGATCGGTATGTTGTAAGATTAAATCATACATTAAAGTACCATTCAATTTTTCTTTAAATTCAAAATCGTGATTATGGTATCCAAATTTCATACCACTTGCTTTACATAATTCACCTGATTTATTGAAGGCATCTAGTTGTTGCATTAATCCATCATAAGTGCTTCTTAATTTATCATCCATCGAAGGGCTGATAACATATTCTTGTCCTACAATAGCGGCATCTTCTACTGTTTGCTTCCAAGCGTCTGTAAAATCTTTTTTGGTACTATCCCAGTGATGGGTGCTCATCACTGTATGGCCACTAGGCATTTTAATACCTAGGCCATCTAATATTTTTTTAAATTCTGCAGCTGTCCATCCGTAGAATTTTCTATTTACATAATTAGCATGTTCAACATATTCTATTCCCATTTTAGATAAAGCTGTTAAAGTTTCTAATGGTTTTTTGAACATGTCTTCACGCACAGAATATAATTGAACGCCAATTAAATTTTTACTAGCCACTATACTTCTACTAGACCATAAAGCACTAGGCTTTAAACTAGCACCCATAATAGCCAGCGATGCGTTTTGAATGAATTTTCTTCTTGAGTTTTTCATAAGAATTATTTTTAGTATTTAAACTTACTATTAATTTTTGATTAATCTTCGACCTTTGTGTTTTTAATCGGTTTTTTATCTAACCACTCTCCACGGTCTAATTTATGCTTGCCAGTAGTTACTTCATCTAATGTATTACCATTATATAGGCGACCATTTTTCATTACAAATTCTATTGTATTGGTATTGCGTATATTATCCAATGGATTTTTATCCAATATTAGTAAGTCAGCTAGTTTACCTACTTCTAAACTTCCTAAGTCTTTATCAAGTCCTAAACCAGTAGCACCTAATATAGTAGCAGTTTTCAAAGCATCTATATTACGCATACCGCCGCTTTGCATTGACCAAAGTTCCCAATGATAACCAAGTCCTTGCAATTGGCCGTGGCTTCCAATACCTGCAAGCCCACCTTCTTCAACAATTTTTTTCATACTCTTAGCATGTTTTTGGAAAACATGTTCTTCAGGTAAGAACCAAGTAGCACGACGACGCGATTTAGCAGCTAATTCTTCATATGGTGTAAAGTATTGCATCTTTTCGTTGCTATATGGGTTTTCATTTTCGTAATAATAGTTTTCTGCCCATGGCCCACCATAAGAAACAAGTAAAGTAGGAGTAACTGTCATTTTAGATGTCGCAATTGTTTTTACGACATCATCATATAGTGGATAAATTGGAATAGAGTGTTCATGTCCTGGATAACCATCTAATAAATTAGTCATGTTTAATTTAAAATCAAGGCCTCCTTCAGTGGTAGGCATTAATTTTTGATTTTTAGCTGCTTGTATTACCCATTGTCTGTGTTTACGATTACCTACTAAATACATTTTAATATACTTTGTATTATAGTATTTGCTGTACTGACTTAATACCGATTCTGCTTGCGCTGAATCTTTTAAGTTATATGACCAATAACCTACACCAGGTCCTGTTGAATACACCCTAGGTCCCATCATCATACCTGCATCAACCATATCACTATATGTTAAAACATCGGTTGTGGCTGTTTGAGGGTCTCTTGTTGTAGTAACACCATAAGCTAGGTTGGCTGCATATACCCAAGCCTGTGTTTTATGAATGCCCCAGCTTGGCCACATATGTGAATGTGTATCCACAAAACCAGGAACTATTGTTTTACCTGATACATTAACCCTCTCGGTTCCGCTGGCTACTTTTACACTACCTGCTTTACCAATGGCTTTAATTCTATTATTGACAATATAAATATCTCCTCTGCTTATGACTTCATCACCTTTCATGGTAATAATTCTTGCATTGGTTAATAGTAAATGCGTATTAGGCATATCTTTTTCATAAAATACTTTCACCCAATTTTCAGTAGGCTTGTATTTAGGATCTTCTTTCTTTTCTGCTTTCTTTACTGTTTCTTTTTTAGTACTGTCTTTAATGGTTGTATCTTTTTTAATTGCCGCTTCTGCTTTTTTAGCCATCGCTAAACTATCATCAAAAGCATAAGACGCGTCTATATCATAAGTAAAATGTGCTGCACCTAAACTATAATGTACAATTTTGCCATTCGCTTCCCAGCTAGGAAACTCTCCACCCATTTCAGTTAAAAGTTTACTAGGGAAGGCTGCGCTTTTAGCATCTGCTACAGAAATATCTACTAATTTTCCAGCTTGTGGAATAGTGATATAATAAATATTATTATTTACTTGTGCAATAGCTGCTTTGCCTAATGGCGACATTAAAATAGTGTTCGCACTAGAAGCAGGATTATTTTCTTTTGCAGCATCTTCATCATCTTGATCTAAATCTAAAACATCTGCAACATGTTTTCCTTTTTGTTGTGCAATACTTCCAAAAGTGGTAATGCCTGTAATTTTTACAATTTCTTTTTCATCTCCACCATCCCATTGAATAGAAATTAATTTTCCATATTTATTTAAATAAATTCGTTCTTCTCCATTTACAAAATGGGCATTACTGCGTCCGTCGGCTTTATCAATGATATGAATGCTACCATCATTTAAATTTAACCAACAAAGTTCATCTTCATCATCGCTATAAGTTGGGTCTTTAGAATCTTTAAATTTTTGAACTGTGGTTCTATTAAATACAAGTCTATTGCCTGTAGGATTAATAGCTAAGCTTTGGTATAAAGCAGTTTCTTTAGTAATGGTGGTCTCAATGCTTGAAGCAAGATCAATACTTCTAATACTACCTCCATTTTCAGACCAAGTAGCAAAATAAATTGTTTTACCATTAGGGCTCCAAATAGGTTGTGCTTCTGTAAAATTATTATTCGTTAATTTTTTAGGCGTTCCATTTGGATAGTCCATTACATACAATTTATTAAGTACGGTGAAGGCTAATTTTTTTCCATCGGGTGATGGAACCGCATCTCTAATTTGAGTGGCTTGTGCAGCACTAGTATCTTTAATAGGATATTTGAAAAGTACTTCAGGTCCCATTTCAATGGTGGCATCTACTGTATAGCTAATTTCTTTTTGAGCAGCCGTTTCAATATCAATGCTATGAATTTTTCCACCATAAGAAACCAATAAATTTTTGCTATCAGGCGTGAATGCCATTGTAGGTAATACACCTAATACAGCAATGGATTCTTGATCATCTCTTTGCACAGGGTAGGCTAACCATGTTTCTTCACCTGTGTTTAAATTACGTTTTACTAGTCCAGTTTTATCTTCGAACCTTGTTCCATACACCATCCATTTACCATCTTTAGAAAGTACGGGTGTAAAAGCTGAACCATATCTTGAAGCAATAGTTCGAGTTGTTCCTTTCTCTCTATCATATACACCAATACTATATTGAGGCAGCATAGCATTGTAGTTCCATGCACTCATTCTTGAAGAATAATAAATATATCTTCCATCTGGACTCACTGCAGGATCAATTGTTTTTAAAGCGGTTGGTAAAGAAATTAAATTTGTACCTGCGCCGCCATTTTTATGCATTAAATATAATTTTGTATTTCTCCTTCCTTTGGTATACACTATGTAATTACCATCGGGTGTATATACAGCGCCAGGAAAATTTTGATTTTGATCTTCCGTTAAAGCAATCGTATCTTTTTTAGCAATATCGATATACCATAAGTTTTCTGCACCGCCTCTATCTGAAATAAATAAAATTCTTTTTCCATCTGGGCTAAAGCTAGGATGATTATCATATGCTAAACCCTTAGTGATGGCTGTTGCTTTACCACCTTCTATTGGCATACTATAAATATCTCCCATCAAATCAAATAAAATTGTTTTTCCATCTGGGCTAATACTTAAAGAGGTCCAAGTGCCCTCACTTGTTTTCATTGGAATGGCGCGTGTTGCTTTTAAGGGCATACCTTTAAAACTTGTGAAAATAGTGCTGTCTTTTACAGCGTTTGTTTTTGGTTGAGCATAGCTGCTCGTTAAACCAAACAAAATTAAAAGCGTCCAACTTAAAACGCAGGTAATAGTATATTTTATCATTGGTATTTTTTTTGAAAGTTAGCTAAATAGGTGAAAAAATAGACTCCAAATTTGCCTTCAAATTGCCGTTTATCAATAAATGGCGTTTTTTATATAAAACCCAATCAAAAAGGGCCTAAAATAGACCAATTTACGAATGGAATCGTAATTTTACCAATATGAAAAAACCCAATATACTAAGGCTACTTATTCTAAATAGTTTATTATTAATGAGTTATGTATCTATAGCTCAAAATATACAAATTGAGGGTATCATAATGGATAGTGTCGCTAAAAGAGCCCTGCCTTATGCAACTATTTCTTTAGTACGCTCAAAGGACTCTTCTTTAGTCAGTTTTGCGAGAAGTAGTGAAGATGGTTATTTCACAATAAAAAATGTACCTGCTGGAAAATACTTATTGTCTATTTCTTATGTAGGCTATCAACAACAATGGTTTGCTTTTAAAACAGGAACAACTCCTGTATTAAATCTTAATAATATTTATTTAGAAGACGCTAGTAAAATGACATCCGTTACCGTTACGGCACGCAGGCCACCCGTAGTTATAAATGGTGATTCTATTGAATTCAATGCAGAAAATTTTAAAACAGCTCCCAATGCAGTGGTAGAAGATTTATTGAAAAAAATGCCAGGCATTGAAGTAGATAAATCTGGCGGCATTACGGTGAATGGAAAAACAGTAACCAAAGTTTTTGTGAATGGAAAAGAATTTTTTACTGGAGATCCTAAAATGGCCACCAAGAATTTATCTGCAGATGCGATTGATAAAATACAAGTTTATGATCGTAAATCGGATCAAGCCATGTTTACAGGCATTGATGATGGAACAGAAGAGACAGCGATAAATTTAAAAGTAAAGAAAGATAGAAACCAATCCAACTTTGGAAAATTAACGGGAGGCGCAGGTACACCCAGTAGGTTTGATGCGCAAGGCAATTGGAATAGATTAAATAATGACGAGCAATACTCATTAATCGGCACAGCTAATAATACCAATAGACAAGGGTTTACAACTAGAGATATTACTAATTTTTCAGGGGGCGGTGGTGCAAGACCTGGTGGGGGCGGTGGTGGAATAGTACTTAATTTTGGCGGTGGTGGTGGAACCGATAATAATGCACAAGGGGTGGCCACTACACTTTCAGGTGGTGGTAACTATTCTAATTTATTTAATAATAAGAAAACAAATTTCAATGCTAATTTTTCATTGAATGATGTAGAGCGTAATAATAATAGTAATTCATTCACACAAAATTTAACGCCTGGTAATTTATTTAACAGAACTTCTAATTCAAGATCTGTAACTAGAAACCAACAACAAAGTTATGGTAGTACTATTGACCAAACAGTTTCTGAAACTTTCTCTTTTAAGTTTACACCTAGTATAGGTAAGCAACATGGGACTTCTGAATCTTATGATACAACAGAAACCTTTTTACCAGATGCATTTAAAACTAAAACTAATGCCACCCGTTCTGCTTCTACTAGTATTACAGATGCAAGCAACGCGGCTAGTAATTTATTATTAAGAAAAAAGTTTGCTAAGAAGGGACGAACTATTTCTTCTACTATAACCCAAAGTTATAATGAGTCTAGTGCAACAGGCACTCAATTCACAGATCAATTTATATATGGTAGCGGCGGTGCATTATTAAAAGATTCTATCTTAGATCAACATAATATTAGAAAAGGCAATACCATTTCTTATTCAGCTAATGTAGTGTATACTGAACCCTTAGGTAAAAAATCTTTACTTGAATTTAATGCCTATCTAAGTCAAAGTATTGGCAAGTCAAGCAAAAAGGTTTATGATAAAAATAATAGCAGTTCTAGCTATGATCAATTAAATACAAGGCTTACTAATGAATTTAATAGTGAGTATACTTATAGTGGTGGTGGGTTGAATTTTAGAACCAATCAAAAAAAATATAATTTCTCTACTGGCTTTAGTTTACAATATGCCAAATTAGTAGGAGAGAATTTAAGTGCTAATACAAAATTGAATCAAGGCTTTCAGGATATCTTACCTTCAGCCATGTACCAGTATAATTTCTCACAAACGAAGAACTTGAATATTAATTACCGTACTTCTACTAATCAGCCTTCTATAACACAGTTACAACCAGTACTAGATCAAAGTAATATTAATAGACAAACTATTGGTAATCCCGATTTGAAAAGAAGTTATGTACACAATTTAAATATGCGTTTCTTCTCCTCTAAAATAATTTCTGGACGTAATTTCTTCGCAAACTTAAATGCGGCTGCAACGAACAATTCAATTGTGAATTATGATAGTGTTTTACCAAGTAGAGTTACTTTATCAAGACCTGTGAACGTAAATGGCGCTTACAGAGTGAATGGTAGTGTTAACTATGGTTTTGGGTTAAAGAAAATATATTCTAGAATGAATTTTGGATTAAATGGTGGCGTGAGTAATAATATATCTTATGCAAATTCTTTATTAAATACTATTGTCACTAAATCATTTGGCCCGTCTGTGTCTTATAATTTTCAGTTAGATGAAGTTATTGACATTGATTTATCTACGAGATATTCTTTTAGTAAAACTAACAATGCCATTAACGCAGGTTTAAATACCAATTATTTAACCAAAGTATTTAGCGCGGAGATGAATAATTATCTTCCTAAAAACTTTTTAATCAATCAAAGTTTTACTTATACTATTAATTCTGGAAGAGCAGCGGGTTATAATACTTCTATACCCATTTGGAATGCGAGTTTCTCTAAATTTTTCATGAAAAATAAAAAGGCAGAATTAAGATTTAGCGCATTTGATTTATTGAATAAAAATGCGGGCATTAGTCGAAACGTATCTCAGAACCAAATCGTTGATCAGCAATACAACGTAATTAACCAGTACTTCTTAGTAAGCTTTATATATAGTTTACAAAAGTCGGGCTTAGGTGGCGGTGGTCCCAGAAATGTGATGATTCGAATGAATTAATTATCTTTAATTAAGAATAAATTTTAAAACAATAAATATGCGTAAAATATTCTTAGCAATTACAGTAATGTTAGTAGCTATTACTAGTTCTTTTGCTCAAGTAAAAGAAGGCAAGTTAATTTATGAGAGAAAAATTAACATGTACAGAATGATTACAGACCCTGAAATGAGGGCTCGTATTCCTGAGTTCAGAACAGAAAAATTTGAACTTTTATTTAATGAGCAAGCAAGTATGTTTAAAACCATTCCAGAAGAAGAAGCGCCAGACCCATTTGCTAATAGTGGCGGCGGCGGAGGAGAAAGAGGGGGTATGCGTTTTAATTTTAGAATGCCTGAAACTACAATGTATACAGATATTCCCAATCAAATGCAATATGAAGCTCGTTCATTATTTGAAAAAGATTTTTTAATAGTAGACTCTTTAAAACCTATTAATTGGAAATTATCAGATGAAACGAAAACCATTGCTAAGTTTGTTTGTAAAAAGGCAACTACCATGATTACACCACAACAAATGAATATGCGTTTTGGTGGTGGAAGAAATAGAAATAATACAGATACTGCAGCACCTGTAAAACCAAAAGAAGAAGAATTAGTAGTTTGGTATACAGAATCTATTCCAGTGTCTATTGGTCCAGATACTTATGCTGGTTTACCAGGCGCTATTTTAGAAGTAAATAGTGGTAATGGAGGTAATGTAATTACTGCTTCAGAATTTACAACTAAATACGCTGCTAAAGAATTAAAGCAACCTACTAAAGGTGAAAAAATGAATCGTGCTCAATTTGTAGAAAGTATGAAAAAGATTATGGAAGACATGCAAAGAGGTGGCGGTATGGGAGGTATGAGAATTAGAATTAATCAATAAATATTCCATTTCCAACCAATGGTAATGGCTCTGGGCTCTCCTATATAATAAGAGTAAGCACTACTTCCTTTTACACTAAAGTTTTTGGTTGCCATAGTGGAGTAATAGGTATTGGTAAGGTTTAATATATTCAACCATAGCTCCGATTTATTGAATTGAAGTCCGAATCTAGCATTCGCTATATTAAAGCCAGGGTAACGAGTAGCATTGGTTTCATCCATATAATAACCCGATTGGTGTATCCATTCAAACGAACTGCGTAATAGTTTTGTAGGCTTCCACGAAAAAGATAAGTTATTAAATAAGTTTGGTGCCGCATTCATTTCTTTACCACTTACATCTACTCCTTTAATATTAGTATTTAAATATTTATGTTTTGTATTTGATCCATTCAAACTTATTTCCATAGTGGGTACTAATTGATAGCGTACCTGATATTCAATACCCGTATGGCTTGTAGCACCTGAGTTTTGATTTAAGTTTACACCATCTGTTTGTCTTACAGAAATAATTTCGTTATTCCCTTGTAAAGAATAAATGGAAATTTCAGCGCTAATTTTTCTACTTTGATACCAAGAGCCTATTTCCAAATTGGAAAAATCTTGTGGTAATAAATAAGGCACTCTAATGGCATTGTATATCTCGGTTATTTGAGGAGGAACAAAACCTTTACTATAATTAAAATAGCTACCCCAATTTTTGAGGTTATAAGTAATCCCTAGTTTAGGCGTGAACTGTGTAAAATTATTATTAGCAGATGGTGTTCCAAGAGGAAGTAGGTTTTTAAAAAGATATTCAAAATTATCATAGCGCATGGTTAAATTTAAATGAAATGCTTTATTTAAATTGGCGATATAATTTAAATAAATGGCTTTATTACTAATTTTAGAATTATAATTGATAATAAGTGAATCCCTACTGGGGTAAGTATAATTTGTATATTTCCCCAAATTGGTGTCTTTTATAATATCAATATAATGTGCCATTAAATTTTGATTCGTGACATCCCAGTAGCCACCTAAGATTATTTTACTACTTAACACTCGAATGCTCCATACATGTTGAAGGTCTAGTACATAGGCTTCAAAATGGTTGCTATTCACTTGGCCTTTATATTTTGTGGGGTTATTGGTGGAAGCTATTGAATAAGTTGGATTTTGGTCCATGGTATTATTTCGATACATGAAATTGAGCGATGTATTTGAATGTGCATTCCAGTTATAGTCTAGGTTTTGTCGAAACCTTAAGGCATTAATTTTTCTGAAGGTGAAACTTTGTTGTGTGCTAAAATTTTTCTGAAAAAATTTAATACTATCTAATGAACCTGTCATTTGAGTATAGTAATTAATATATTGAAGGTTTTGATATCCTTTTAATTTTTCGCTTACTTTAAAATTTCTTTTGACACTTAAAGCCTTTTTATTAAAATCGCTGTATTCTGTAATACCTTTTTTTTGATCTGTCCAAGCAGCACTAATATTCCAGCCACCTTTTTTGGTGGGAGTGCCCCAGCTTAAATCTATTTTTTTATAGCCAGTATTATTTATTTGACTACTTATAAAAGCATTGGGTTTACTAGGTACGGGGGTAGTTAATATATTTATTACACCCCCAATGGCTTCCGCGCCATAAAGTGCGGAGGCAGGACCTTTTATAATTTCAATACTATGTATATTACTACTATTTATTTCAATAAGGGCATTACTACTAAACAAGCCACTGGTTCTAATAGGCATGCCATCTTCTAAATATAAATAAAGCCCCTTTAAGGAAATAGGTTGTCTAATGGACATCATATGCTGTTCATTACCAATGGTGGGCATATATACACCACTTACTTTATTCAATAAAAAATCAATTCTTTGTGCTTTCGTTTCATCAATGGTTTTAGGAGATAGTATGGAAATGGCTACAGGCGATTCTATTCTTTTTTCTTTCAATTTGTTGGCAGATACCACTATAGTAGTTAACTGGTTATAGCTGGTATCCTGTCCTAAAGTATTGGTTACAACAAAAACTAAAATTCCCAGCATAAATTTTCTTAAAAAAACCATATTTGCAAATTTAGTAGTTAATTTAGTTATTCGATTTTTCGTTGAATCTATTTTTTCATAATTCAAATTTATCCTATGCGTAAAATTTTATACTTATTAATAGTACAGTTATTGGTAGGGGCCAATTTTATAACTGCTAATGCTCAAGTGAAAACTTTGCGAGAGCAAGCAAGTATTGTCAATGAAGTATTAGCAGATCGTTTCAATAACTTACTACCCTCTTTAATGGATCGTGCCAATATGGATTGCTGGGTAATTATAACAAGAGAGTATAACGAAGACCCCATTTTAAGAACCATGTTACCAGCAGAGTGGATAGCAGCGCGTCGTAGAACTATATTAGTGTTTTATAGAAACAAGGAAAAAAATACAATTGAAAAATATGCAGTAGCTAGGTATGCAGTGGGTACAGAAATTGCTGCTGCCTGGGATGTAACCGCTTTCCCAAACCAATGGGACGCATTGACTGCTTTACTTAGAAAATTAAACCCTACTAAAATAGGCATTAATACATCCGCTGATTATGGTCATGCAGATGGATTAGATCATACAGAGTATCTAGAGTTTATCAATAGCTTAAGTGCAACTGAGCAAGCAAAAATAGTTTCAGCAGAACCTTTAGGGGTAAGTTGGTTAGAAACTAGAACAGCAAAAGAGATGCAATTGTATCCAAGTTTATTACAAATTACACATGCTATTATTAAGGAAGGGTTTAGTAATAAAGTTATAAAACCTAATGTAACTACTACGCAGGATTTAGTTTGGTGGTTTAGACAAAAATTAAGTGACAATGGTCTAATAACATGGTTTCATCCCTCCATTGAAATTCAAAGAAGAGTAAATAATGAAAAAGACGAAGTCATTAGGCCAGGCGATTTTTTACACGTCGATTTTGGTATTACTTATTTAAGATTAAATTCTGATGTGCAAGAGCAGGCCTATGTTTTACTACCAACAGAAAAAGAGGTACCTGAAAATTTACAAGCTGCATTCACTAAAACCAATCAATTGCAAGATTTTCTAACCAATGAATTTGCAGTGGGCAAATCAGGTAATGAAATTTTAAAGCAAGCCTTAACCAAGGCCAAGGCTGCAGGAATAAACCCAAGTATCTATACACATCCTATTGGGTTTCATGGCCACGCTGCAGGTACAACCATTGGTATGTGGGATATGCAAAATGGTGTGCCTGGCTCTGGCGATTATACAATGAAAGCCAACACCTGTTATTCAATTGAATTAAATGCAATACATAACTTAACAGGCTGGGATAAGCCAGTCAGAGTAGCTTTAGAGCAAAACGGTTATTTTAATGGAACTCAATTTGAATATATAGATGGAAGACAAACTAAAATTCATACTATACAATCGAAGTAGTCTTTACAAAGTATAAAAAAAGCCCCGATACATCGGGGCTTTTTTGTGGCACTAATTTTTATTTTTCCTTTTCTATTTATTTTAAAAAGTAATGTACAATATAAAATGTAATGGCTGCTAATACACCACTTACTGGAATGGTTAAAACCCAAGCCCATAATAGGTTAGTTGTTACACCCCATCTTACAGCACTTAAACGTTTAGTGGCCCCTACACCAATAATAGAACCTGTAATGGTATGTGTAGTAGAAACTGGAATTCCCATTTGACCTGTAAAAAATAAAGTGAACGCACCTGCCGTTTCAGCAGCTACTCCTTCAAGCGGGGTTACCTTGGTAATTTTAGACCCCATTGTTTTTACAATTTTCCAACCACCACTCATCGTGCCTAAACCAATAGCTAAATAACAAGCCACAGGCACCCAGCTAGGTAATTGACTAAAGTCTTGCATACTTCCATTTGCAATTAGAGCTGCACCAATAATACCCATTACTTTTTGTGCATCATTACCACCATGTCCTATACTAAACGCAGCTGAACTAAATAATTGTAATTTTTTAAACATATAGGCAACTGTATGTGCTGTTGGTGTTTTTATTTTCTCAACATATAAATATACTAACATAAATAAGATAGCAGCACCAATAATACCATATACAATAATTGAATTATCTGCTTTGTCAATTTCGCTTGCAAAAGTTTTTTCAATATTAAATTTGGTCATTTTTGTTTTTACCTTTTCTAAATTTTTATCAGCAATAGGATAAATAGCGTTAATAGCAATAACTGCTGAATCTATACTCATGCCTTGCTCTAAATATAATTTTACTGGAACCTTATATTCTTCTGTTTTAACTTTAGCAATAGCATATTCAGCTTTTGCATTGGCATTTTCTGGTGCTTTTGCTTCAAGTACTAAAAAATCGTTTGCATTTCGAACAGCGTCTTTTAATTTACTAACCGCCACATTTTTTAACCAGCCACTGTCTTTAGCAATTGCTGCTATTTTATCTGCTGAGGAATTATCAAAATCAGATAAATAAGGCACTAAATGATTATAAGAAGCATTTGCCTTTTCTAATTTTCCTTCATTTAATTGTAAGGCTGCTAATAAGTTAGTGTCGCCTTGTTTTTTTTCAAGCTCACTTTTAATAGTGGTAATTTCTTTTTGGTATTTATCTATACTGTAAAATTTTTGTACGTTCTCTTTAATTTTTGTATCCTCAAATTTATCAAACATTAAAACTGTACCAAAAGTGGCTATTGCTATAATGGCAAGTCGCCACCAAATATTACGCATAATAGTTACAACCGTTATAAATATAGATATTACAATTCCAATAATAGGAGCTAGAAAAATAAATAATACTGTTTTAATAATGGTTTCGCTGTCTACAATTTTAGCCCAAGAATAATCTATTCCTTTAATCATTAAGGCGTGCGCAATAGCCGCTCCTGCGAAGCCACCTATTAGTGTATGTGAGGAAGAAGAGGGAATACCATACCACCAAGTAAGCAAGTTCCAAAATATGGCAGCTAATAAACCAGAGAAAATAACGGGTAATGTAATAAAGTCTTTATAAACTGTTTTACTAATAGAATTGGCTACTGCATGGTCCTTGAAAATCCAATAAGCTACTGAGTTGAATAAGGCTGCCCATAATACTGCTTGAAAGGGAGTAAGTACTTTAGTAGATACCACCGTTGCAATAGAGTTGGCTGCATCATGAAATCCATTGATATAGTCAAATATAAGCGCAAGGGCTATAATGATAATTAATAAAGTCATCTTGAATAAAATTAAGCGTACTTGATAATAATAGATTCAATCACATTTGATACATCTTCAATTTTATCTGTTGCAATTTCAAGTACTTGGTATATTTCTCTTTTCTTAATTACTTCTTTAAAATCGTTTTCTTGTTCAAATAATTTTTCTATACTCATATCAAATACATCGTCAGCCTGATTTTCAATACTATTCACCTTTATCATAGCTTCTGTCATTTCCTTAATATTTTTCATATTACGAAGTCCCAATACTGCTTTCTTTGTTTCCTGTGTGCCTTGTAGTATTAATTCAGCTAGTTTGTGAATACCTGTATCATTAGGGTTTACTTTATAAAAATTTATCTTCTTTGCAGAAGAGTATATATAATCAGCGATATCATCCAAAGAAGTTGCTAAGTAGTGAATGTCTTCTCTATCAAAGGGGGTAATGAAATTGCGACCCAGTTCTGTAAAAATGGTATGTGTTAAATCGTCATTTTTATGTTCTAGATTTTCTATTTGTGCTAAAATATTAGCTCTTACATCTGCATCTGGTTCGTTCACCATTTCTTTTAATTTGATACCCATTTCATAAACATGTTCAGCTACTTCTTCAAATAATTGAAAGAAAACTCTATCCTTAGGTAAGAAAATTTTCATGATTGAATTAAAGTCCATAATAAGCTTTTTATAGGTTTGAATAATGCTTCACAAAAGTCCCCTTTTGGTTGCAAAAGGGCTTCGCCTCAATATTACCAAATTGTTACCAAATACTGAATAGATGCAATAAAGTCCACATATATGGGGGGAAAGAAGCTTGCGATTAAATAGCGGAAGTATAATAAAAAAGGGAGCCGTTTTCACGCCTCCCTTGTAAAATCCATAGCTTTCCCCCAAAAGCTGCTCAAAAAAAGACAATTTGAAGAAATATAATATTCAATTGAGTTACCTATTAAGTTTCGTAATAGGTTATTTCCTATATTTATGCCACAAAACTCATTTATTAAATAAGTTATTCACCTAATTTATAATTGATAATCAATGAATTACGTAAAATCTATTATTTTTACAATTTTTATTTCAATAGCCTTTATTCTAAGTGCAAATGCTACTTTATCAGAGCTCCCAGAACACTTTAAAGTTAGTGGAAACCCCTTTTTGGATAAGATTGTAAACCTAAAAGATCTTGAATGCAAGGTTTTCATATCAAAGCCAAATAGAATTATCCCAACAGGAGAAACTATATTCAAAATGAACGGCCAAGAGCTGATAAAAACAAAAGAGAACCTTTACTTATTTATTTCACAAACAGGGGTTATTTATCAATTAGAAGATATGGCCGATTCTAACTATACTTTTCATAGAATTGATGCCACCATTAATATTAATTACAACATTGAATGCAACAACTTTGTATGGAATAAACATATTTATAGTTATGGAGGCTATGGATTTTGGAAATTAAATGGTCATTTAAGGGCTTTTAATTTTTTAGACAGGGAATGGGATATAACTCCAGCTAATAATGAAATTATTTCGAATGGTTACAATTGGTTCTCTAAAAATGAAGGAAAATTATATGTTCCTTTTCAAACTATTGTAAATGCAGGTATTGCAGGTCCAGAAAGTATTAGAGGTACGAGAATATATGATAGCTATTATCTAGACCTACCCACAAAAAAATGGATAAAATTAGGCTCCCTAAATGCCAATTCTAAAAAATTAGTGGCAGATGCTAATATAACTAATTCATTTTTACCCTTAGATAGTGGCTATATATATATAATTCAAGACGAAGCTTATTATTTTAATTTTATAACTAATAAAATATATAAATCTAAAAGTTCTGAACTCAATCAGTTTTTTATAAGAAGAGCAAATAGTCAGGATATATTTTTTTACAAGGATTCTGTTTATAGTTATAGCTCAGAATTAAAAGTATATTCTACTAAAAAATTAACATCTGATTTATTTGAGCTTTTGAATTATCCAATATGGGGATTAGATGATAATTATTTTTATATTATTGCCTTTATTATTTTTATATTGACAGTACTTGCTTTTTCTATTTGGCTATTTAATAGAAGTGTAAATAAAAAACTAGAACAAACACAACTTAAAATATTAAAATCAAAATCAATTAATCAGGCCTTTGTGGGCACTGAAGTGGCTCTAATTTCATTATTACTTAAAAATTCTAAAAAAGGACTGAATGTAGAAATAAATGATATTAATCATGTTTTGGGTATCAAGGATAAAAATGTGGGACTACAGAAAAAAGTAAGAAGCGATATGATTAACACTATAAACGAAAAGTATCAATTTATTAAACAATCTGAATTGCCGCTCATAAGTAGTGTGCGTAAAGAAGATGATAAAAGGTTTTATGAATACTATATTCCTTCAAGCGAATTAAAATCGATTGAACAAATTTTAGATAAAAATTGATTTGTCATAAAATTGTAAAATTACAGTGAACTTAGACAAAGTTTTATCTTAATTTAAGCTGCAGGCGTTTAAAATTTTCGAGCTTTGCGGCCCGATGCCTAAGAAGTCTTTAATATTATTATTTTTTATTACGCCTCAATTTATTTGGGGCCAAGTGCAATTTGTAAAAGATACCTTATTTGCAAGTGGCGATAGTGTAGTGGTTACGGCTACCAGATCGGAGCGTAAATTGAGTAACTTAACTGTACCAGTTACACTTATAAATGCTCAAACTATTCAACAAACAGGCTCTATTCGATTAACCGACATACTTAAAGAACAAACTGGCTTAACTATGACCAGTGGTTTTGGTGCAGGCGTTCAATTGCAAGGTTTAAACCCTGACTATACAATTATTTTAATCAATGGAGAGCCCCTTGTGGGCAGAACAGCAGGTGTACTTGATTTAAATAGAGTTTCGCTTGGGAATATTAAAAAAATTGAAATTGTAAAAGGCCCTTCTTCTAGTTTATATGGTAGTGAAGCCATGGCAGGTGTTATTAATATTATTACAGATGCTTCCAATCAAACACCTTTAGCTGCTTCGTTAAGAATGGGCACTTATAATACCAATGATATAAATGTATATAACGGTTTGCGTTCAAAATCTATTTTTTATCAAGGTTTTTATAATTATTATGCTACCGACGGATATAGTATAAGACCTAATAGTAATAACAGAATTACTACACCTATTAATAGACTTAGTACTACCCAACAAATAAAGTTTACTCTTAACGACCGTACTAGTCTTTTATTGAATACAAGACTTACCGAAGAAACTATTAAAAGTAATATTGCCGTTTCAAATGGAGGGGTTACTATAAATTCAAATGGAAATGAACATAATACGGATGCTAATTTAAGTGCTACTATGAATTATCATTTCACGCCTAATTTAAAAACAAGTTTTCGAAGCTATTTAACGAACTATATATCCAAACAAGATTTATTAACTATTTCAGGAACGCCTTATAATGATCTTTTAAATCATTTATTTAAAAGAATAGAAAATCAGACCGATTGGGCTATTCGTAAAAATATAAATGGAATTTTTGGACTTGGTGCTGTTTGGGAAGGGGTGAAGAGTAGCAGATACGATAGTGAAAAATTAAGAAAAGAAAATACTATTCAATATGGCTTTACACAATGGGAGTGGACAGCTAGCGATAAATTTATTATAATTGGAGGTTTAAGATTTGATAAAAATGCAACCTACGCTTCTGCATGGAGTCCAAAATTATCAATGCTTTATAAATTGAATGCTTCTCATAAAATTAGATTAAGTATTGGGCAAGGATTTAAAGCCCCAGATTTTAGACAACTTTATTTAGACTTTACGAATGCAGCAGCTGGAAATTATAGCGTATTTGGTTCGGCGCAAGCACAAAAAGTAATAGGTCAATTAAGTAGTTTAGGACAAATCGGAAGCTTGTATAATAATTATTATTTATTAAAGGCCTTAGAGCCAGAATCCTCAACGGGCATGCACCTTTCTTGGGAATGGACGCCCATCTCTAAGACATATATAAGTACGCAACTATTTAGAAACGATATTACCAATTTAATTGAAGTACAGCAAGTAGGCACTTATGTTAGTGGCGCTCAAATTTTTAGTTATTTAAATATTGGCAGAGCCTTTACTGAAGGAGCTGAATTAGAATTTAAACAAAGCCTCAGTAATAAACTTGTTCTTAGTGGAGGTTATCAATATTTAATCACAGGCGACAAAGACCAAATAGCTAAAATTAAAGATGGCACTGTATATACTAGAAATGCAAGTAATATAAGTACAAGACTAACCATGTCCGATTATGTAGGTCTACCTAATGTAAGTAAACATAAGGCACAATTAAAAATTAATTATAGTAACGAGAAAGGGATGTTTGCAAATTTTAGAATTATATATAGAAGTAAGTGGGCTGTGAATAATACCAATGGCAATGAAGTATATGATAGTGGAGATGATTTTGCAAAAAGCTATTATTCATTACATAGTTCAATAGGGAAAGAATACAAAAATGGAATGGCTATTCAAATGGGCGTTGATAATATTAATAATTATATCGATGCTATTCATTTACCGAACCTAGCAGGCAGAACTTATTTTATTAATCTTAAATATCAACTTAAATATAAAACTCAAAAATAAATTTTATGATCAAACAATTATTTAAAATCACATTCGTATTATTAGCAACTACACAAATGTTCGCATGTTCAAAATCTGAAACTATTACTACCCCTGTAGTTACAGTCAGTACAAAAGTAGTAACCGATCTTATGGCTGATACTGTTTTGGGTATTGCAGCTAACGGGATGCCTTATAGTGCTGGAAAATATACTTTTTTCAGTTTAGAAAATAATACAATAGTGCCAAGTACGGATAGTGCTACTGCAAAATGGGATTTAGCTTTTATGTCTACTAGAATTCTAACTAATGGTGGTACAAGTGGCCCTGCATTAGGGGGTGCCTTTATTTATACTGGATTATTTGATGATTTAAAAATCATTCCAGCAGATTCTATTTTTAAAACTGACAATGCACCTACTTATGCCATTACAACAGGAAGCGGGAAGGGTTGGTATACTTATGATCAATTAACAAGTTTAATTACTCCATTAGCAGGGAGAGTACTTGTTATTAGAACAGCTTCTGGCAAATATGCGAAACTAGAAATTACTTCTTATTATAAAGGCGGAGTTACTTTACCAGTATCGGCTTCTGATATTGAAAAATTAACTAAGCAACGCTATTATAGTTTTAGGTATACTTATCAGTCTAATGGCAGTAAAGTATTTTAATAATTAGCGCTCTAATTTAAAATTAGCATCGGTAGTTGGACGCTTAGCTAGGTTGGCTACTTTCCAACCACTACGGTACATCCAGTCGGCCATTTTCTTTAGCTTCGGGTAGTTAATATTTTCTGCATTATCAAGGGGTGTATGATAATCTTCATGTAATAAAGAGGTGTACATCACAGCAGGAATACCCAATCTTGCATAAGGTAAATGGTCGCTTCTAAAATACCATCCTTCTACATGGGTTACTTTATCGTAGGTAGTATCTAATTTAAACTTAGGCCCTTCATTATTGGCAGCTAAAATAAGGTTCACTAATTCAGTTGAATTTTTATGTGGCGATTGCATGCCCATAAAAGCTGCACTGTCAAAATTATTTCTACCAATCATATCACCATTCAATACAGTAACAATATTTTTTATAGGAA
>Ga0214919_10003032_pt1 | contig 25829 bp, 29 predicted proteins | sample LL1503_MetaG_FD_177994 | JGI IMG/M metagenome (GOLD analysis project Ga0214919, IMG submission 177994) | Freshwater microbial communities from Lake Lanier, Atlanta, Georgia, United States - LL-1503 | ecosystem: Environmental > Aquatic > Freshwater > Lake | place: USA: Georgia | collected...
CGTTTGCCTCGCTCAACCCACGCATGCGCGTGAACGAAATCTTGGAAGAAGGCGTGGCCTCGCTACACCCCGAGGTCGATGCCCGCGCACGGCACGCGCGCGTTGCTGCCCTGCTGGACAAAGTGGGCCTGCCTGCAGGCGCCCTGGCGCGCTACCCGCACGAGTTCTCAGGCGGCCAGCGCCAGCGCCTAGCCATTGCCCGCGCCCTGGCGGTGGAGCCGCTGCTGATCGTGGCGGACGAGCCCACTTCGGCGCTGGACGTGTCGGTGCAAGCGCAAATCCTGAACCTGCTGAGCGACCTGCAAACCGAGCTGGGCGTGGCCTATTTGTTCATCACCCACAACTTTGGGGTGGTGGAGTATCTGGCGCACGACATCGCCGTTATGCAGGGTGGCAAGCTGGTGGAGTATGGCGCCGCCCGCCAAGTGCTAGAGCAGCCGCAACAGGCCTATACCCAGGCGCTGCTTGGGGCGGTGCCCAGGGTGCTGCGCTGAGGTGCAGAACACCCACGCACCGGTGGGATTGCGGTGGCTGAAAAAACTCAGGCAAACACCCCCGCCTTGTCCCCCATACTCGCAGACACCTCGCCAAGATGGTGCAGGCTGTCGCCAAAAGTCATTTCCATCTGGGTGAGCTTTTTGAAGTAGTGGCTGACGATGTACTCGTTGGTCACGCCAATGCCGCCATGCAGCTGCACCGCCTGCTGACCTACAAAGCGCATGGATGCGCCCAATTGGACCTTGGCGCGTGCCATGGCGGTGCGGCGTTCGGCGGCGGGGGCGTTGAGCTTGAGGCTGGCATAAAAGCTCATGGAGCGCGCCAGTTCGAGTTGCATCTTCATGTCGGCGGCGCGGTGGCGCAGGGCCTGAAAGCTGCCAATGACGGCGCCAAATTGCTTGCGCGTCATCAGGTATTCGGCGGTGATGGCCATGGCTTTGTCCATCACACCCACGGCCTCGGCGCAGGTGGCGGCAAGGCCGATGTCCACGGCGTGCTCTAGCGCCGTTTGCCCCTCAGCCGTTACCAAAGTGGCCGACGCGTTGGCTAATTGCACTTCGGCGGCGCGGCTGCCGTCTTGCGTGCCGTAGCCTCTGCAGGCCACTCCGCTGGCGGTGCGCTCAACCAGGAACAGCGCCGTTTTTCCGCCGAGTTGGGCGGGAACCAAAAAGGCATCCGCCTGGTCGCCCACCGGCACCACGCTTTTGTGGCCCGTGAGCTGGTAGCCGCTGCCTGCGGCCACCGCTGTCGTTTTGCAGTGGCCCAGCGCATAACGCGCGCCGTGCTCCTGGTAGGCCAGTACCACGACTGCCTCTCCGCTGCTGATGCGCCCCAACCACGCAGCTTTGGTAGCCGCATCAGCGTAGTTGGCGATGACGGCGCCAGCGATCAGCGCCTGGCTTAGCGGCTCGAGCACGATGCCCCGCCCCAGCTCCTCCATCACCACCATGCCTTCGACCGGGCCCATGCCCAGGCCACCGTCGTCTTCGGGCACGTACAGGCCGCACAGGCCGAGGTTGGCCAGCTCGCTCCAGGCGGCGCGGTCAAAGCCACCGGCTTTCTCCGCAGTGCGGCGGCGATCAAAACTGTAGCCCTTGTCTACCCACTTGCGCACTGCGTCACGCAGTTGTTCCTGGTCGTCAGAAAAATCGAAATCCATGGTCTTGTCCTTGATATGGGGGTAATGTGCGGCGCAGGGTGCGGTCAGCCGAGCACGAATTGCGAGACGATGTTGCGCTGCACTTCATTGCTGCCGCCATAAATCGTGGTCTTGCGCATATTGAAATAGGTCGACGCCAGCGGCGCGCAGTGGGCGTAGCCCACCGAGTCGCCCTGCCAGCCAGCCTCCATGGCCTCGCGGATCAGGGGCAGGGCGAAAGGCCCGGCCGCCAGCATCATCAGTTCGCTGTAGCGCTGCTGGATTTCGCTGCCGCGAATCTTGAGCAAGCTGGCAATGTCCATGCTTTGCTTGCCCGATTTTTCAGCGGCCAGCACGCGCAAGACCATCATCTCCAGCGCCACCACATCGACTTCAAGCTTGGCGATCTCATCGCGAAAGCGCATGTCGTCCCACACGCCTTCAGCCTTGGCGATGCGCTTAAGGCGCTCTAACTCGCGCTTGGCGCGATTCACGTCGGCAATATTGGTGCGCTCGTGGGCCAGCAGGTATTTGGCGTAGTTCCAGCCCTTGTTTTCTTCGCCAATCAGGTTGTTGGCGGGTACTTCGACGTTGTCAAAGAAAACCTCGTTTACTTCGGCGGTGCCGTCGAGCAAGATGATGGGGCGCACGGTCACGCCAGGGGATTTCATGTCGATCAGCAAAAAGCTGATGCCGGTTTGCGGTTTGCCTTCGCTGCTGGTGCGCACCAGGCAAAAAATCCATTCGCCGTATTGGCCCAGTGTGGTCCAGGTTTTTTGGCCGTTTACGATGAATGTGTCGCCCACGCGTTCGGCCTTGGTTTTCAGCGATGCCAGGTCTGAGCCGGAACCTGGCTCGCTGTAGCCCTGGCTCCACCACACTTCGCCGCTGGAAATGCCGGGTAAAAAGCGCTGCTGTTGCTCCGCATTGCCAAAGGCCATGATCACTGGCGCCACCATCACAGGGCCAAAGGGCACCACGCGCGGGGCGCCAGCCAGGGCGCATTCTTCCTCAAACAGGTGTTTTTCGATGGCGTTCCAGCCTGGTCCGCCAAAGGCCGTCGGCCAGGCGTGGCCCAACCAACCTTTTTTGCCAAGGATCTTGCCCCAACGCTGCATGTCTTCGCGCGTCAGTTGCAGCGCGTTGTGCACCTTGTGCGAGATGTCTGCAGGCAGATGTTCCCCCACCCAGGCGCGAATGGTTTCGCGGAATTTTTGTTCATCGGGGGTGAAAGCCAAATCCATAGCGTGTGCTCCAAATAGTCAGTAGTAAATGAGTTGATGCGCTTGGGGTACAAGGCGAAAACCCCGTTTTTAGCACGACCGTTCGTTTTTTCGTGTCCGAGCCGCGACATTTTTCTGCAGCGTGTCGCGATAATTGCGCGCCTATGCACTCCACGCTCCAACCCATTGTTATCTTGATTTCAGGCGGCGGCTCCAATATGGCTGCCATCGTGCGCACGGCGCAAAAAGATGCGTGGGGCGAACGACTCGGCGCACAAGTGGTTGCGGTAGTGAGCAACAAGCCCCACGCCGGGGGCCTGCGACTGGCGCGTGCGCAGGGTATCGCCACCAAGGTTCTGGAGCACAGCGCTTATGCGAGCCGAGAAATCTTTGACCAGGCGCTGGCCGCTGCAATTGCCCGTTACGACCAGCCCCAGCGACCGTGTTTGGTGGTGTTGGCGGGTTTTATGCGCATCTTGACCCCGGGCTTTGTGGCAGAGCACGCGGGGCGCCTGCTCAACATCCATCCCTCCCTGTTGCCAGCGTTTGCCGGTTTGCACACCCACCAGCGTGCCTTAGACGCCGGTTGTAAGTTTGCGGGCGCCACCGTCCACCAGGTCAGCGCTGAGCTCGATGCCGGGGCGATCCTCGAACAATCGGTGGTGCCGGTGCTGGCCATGGATACTGCCGAAACTCTGGCGCAACGGGTACTAGCCACCGAGCACCAGATCTACCCGCGTGCCATTGCGCGCTGGCTGGCGCAGCGCCAGGCTCAGGCGGGCGAATCCCCCATCCGCTGAAACCGCACCGTGGGCACGCCGCCCACATCCACAACCTCTTCGAACATGGCCGCCGGGCGCACCCACAGTCCTTGAGCGCCGTAGAGCGCGCGGTACAAGGTCATGGGTTCCAAGGTTTCACTGTGGCGCACGGTGTCGATCACTTGGTACAAATTGCCCTTGTAGTGGCGGTACAGGCCAGTCGGTGTACAGACCAACGGGGGTAAATTTTCTTCGCTCATGGGACAATCACCTCTTATGCATCCAAAAGCTCTATTAGAAGCCTGCGCCGAGTTGGTCCGGCTCACACTCAAATTTGACCACCCCGCAGACGCCACCGTTTCCCGATTTTTCCGTGACCACCGGGGCTTAGGCCCCCGCGAACGCGCCACGCTGGCAGAAACCGTCTACACGGTCTTGCGCAAGAAACTGTTGTTTGACCACCTGGCACCCTCTGGTAGCGGCCCCAAGGAACGCCGCCTGGCGATTTTGGGCTTTTACGGACCGGGCGAATTTTTGCGTAGTGCACTGACCGAGCAGGAGACCAACTGGCTCGACGCTTGCGAAAAGGTCACACCGGCTGATTTGATGGAGCGCCACCGCCACAACCTGCCGGAGTGGCTGGTGCAGCCGCTCAAAGATCAGTTGGGCGACGAGTTTTGGCTGCTGGTGGAGCAGTTGAACCGGGGTGCTGGCCTGGACTTGCGCGTAAACGACTTCAAAGCCAAACGCGCCGACGTGCAAAAAGAGCTGGCCAAGGCTGGTATCAAGGCGGTTGCCACGCCGTATTCCCCCTGGGGCTTGCGCATTGCGGGCAAACCGGCGCTAAACAAGAGCGAAGGTTTTTTGCGCGGCGACTTTGAAGTGCAGGACGAAGGCTCGCAGTTGCTGGCCTTGCTGCTCGACGCCAAGCGCGGTGAAATGGTGGTGGACTTTTGCGCCGGTGCGGGCGGAAAGACCCTGGCCATTGGCGCTGCGATGCGCAGCACCGGGCGCCTGTATGCATTTGATACCTCGGCGCATCGGCTTGATTCCTTCAAACCCCGAATGGCACGCAGTGGATTGTCCAATGTGCACCCGGCTGCCATTGCGCACGAGCGCGATGAGCGCGTCAAGCGCTTGTCCGGCAAGATTGACCGCGTGCTGGTCGACGCTCCGTGCACCGGCTTGGGCACCTTACGGCGCAACCCTGACCTGAAATGGCGCCAAAGCCCGCAGGCGGTCGAAGAAATGGCCGTCAAGCAGGCCGCGATTTTGCAAAGTGCGTCGCGCCTGATTAAATCTGGCGGGCGCTTGGTGTATGCCACCTGCAGCGTGCTGCCCCAAGAAAACGAGGCCATTGCCGCCGCTTTTTCTGTGGCCAACCCCGATTTCGAACCGCTGGTGGCCGGTGCGGTGCTTGTCGGCCTGAAGGTCGCAGACGCTGCCTCTCTGTGCCATGGGGGAGAAAGCGGTCAGTTGTACCTGCGGCTGTGGCCTCAGCGACATGCTACCGATGGTTTTTTTGCTGCTGTTTGGCAAAAAAAGTGAGTTAGATCGATGAAGTTGCCGATTTTTGGCTTGAGATCGCAATTTTTGATAGTTAACAGCCGCGTGACTTTACAATAGCGCGTTTTTTGCGGTTCACGCTAGTCCACAGAGCAACGGTGATTTTCACACCCTTTATAAAGAGACCCCTCACATATGTTTTTTGCTGATTCAACTGTGTTCAATGCGCTTCTCGAATGGCTGACTCATGGTGCCATGGCCTGGAGCTGGTGGCAAATTGTGTTGTTCGCGCTGGCCATGACCCATGTCACTATGATCAGCGTCACGGTCTTCCTGCACCGCCACCAAGCACACCGCGCCTTGGACTTACACCCGATTGCTTCGCATTTTTTCCGCTTCTGGCTGTGGTTGACGACCGGCCAGGTGACCAAGGAGTGGGCGTCCATTCACCGCAAGCACCACGCCAAGTGCGAGCAGGCTGATGACCCCCACAGCCCCCATGTGTATGGCATTCGCAAGGTCCTTCTGCAAGGTGCCGAGTTGTACCGCGCAGAGTCAAAAAACAAGGAAACCATGGCCCGCTATGGCCACGGGACGCCAGACGACTGGATCGAGCGCAACTTGTACACCCGTTTTTCTTGGCAAGGCGTGGGTTTGATGCTGGTCATTGACCTGTTTTTCTTTGGCGCGGTCGGCCTGTCGGTCTGGGCGTTGCAAATGGCCTGGACACCCATCATGGCTGCAGGCATCATTAACGGCGCTGCCCATTTCTGGGGCTACCGCAACTTTGAGGCGCCGGACGCCAGCACCAACATCTCGCCCTGGGGCATCCTGATCGCCGGTGAAGAGTTGCATAACAACCACCACACCTACCCCACTTCGGCCAAGTTGTCGGTCAAACCCTACGAGTTTGATATTGGCTGGATGTACATCAGCCTGCTGCAAATGGCGGGTTTGGCGCATGTGAAAAAGACGCCTCCCAAAGCCGCCTATGGTGATATTCGCCCGGTGGCTGACGAGAAAACCCTGGAAGCCTTGATCGCCAACCGCTACGAAATCATGGCCGGCTTTGCCAAACAAATGAAACAAACCGTGCGCCAGGAACTCACCGCCATGAAGGCGCGTAGTGCAGATTCCTCCGCGCTGACCGCGGCCAAGCGCTGGGCGCACCGCGATGTGGACCGGGTGCCAGCCTGGGCTGCGCCCCAACTGGCTTTGGCCCGCGCAGCGTCTCCGGTGCTGGACAAAATGGTCACCATGCGAGAAGAGTTGCGCCAGTTGTGGCTCAATACAGCCGTGTCGCGTGACCAACTCACGGCGGATTTGGCCGGTTGGTGCCACCGGGCAGAAGAGAGTGGTATTGCCGCCTTGCGCGATTTTTCGTTTAAATTGCGTGCCGCACGCTTAGCCTAAAACTCAGTGTGGCCCCCAAAACAAAAAGCCCGCAAATGCGGGCTTTTTGTTTTGGAAAAAGACAGCGAAATTACTTCAGCTTCATTTCCTTGTAGTCCACGTGCTTGCGAGCTTTTGGATCAAATTTTTTGATCAGCATTTTCTCGGGCATGGTTTTCTTGTTTTTGCTGGTCGTGTAGAAGTGACCGGTGCCGGCTGTCGATTCCAGCTTGATTTTTTCGCGTCCGCCTTTGGTTGCCATGGTGTGTTCCTTAAATATTAAGCTTGACCACGTGCGCGCAAATCAGCGAGCACGACATCAATCCCTTTTTTGTCGATCAATCGCAGACCAGCGTTCGAGATACGCAGGCGGATCCAGCGGTTTTCTGATTCGACCCAGAAACGGCGGTATTGCAGATTGGGCAAAAAACGGCGCTTGGTTTTGTTGTTGGCGTGGGAAACATTGTTTCCGACCATCGGGCCTTTACCCGTGACTTGACATACGCGTGCCATATGGACACTCCGATACTTAAACGGCCCACCGAACGCTGTTTTGCAACATGCCGCTGGGCCTCACCTCGCCAAAATGTGGGTGGCGGTAACCCATTTTGCCTGCGACCATGCCAAAGACCCGGAGCAGCAAAGCCAATGATTATAACTAACAGGTTGCCGATGCCTACCGCGGGCCGCACCCGGTGCGGCCAAACCTACAATCGCGCCCATGTTTATCCACCTGCGCCTGCACACCGAATTTTCCGTCGTTGACGGCACCAACCGCGTGGATGAGGTGGTGCAAGCCGCCGCCGCCGACACCCAGGGCGCGCTGGCGGTTACTGACCTGAACAACCTGTTTGCCACCGTCAAGTTCTACCGCGCTTGCCGCGCCAAGGGCGTCAAGCCGCTGATCGGGGCGGAAGTGATTGTGGAAGGCATGGGCGCTGACCCCTTGGCCACCGCGCGCATGGTGCTGCTGGTGCAAAACCAGCGTGGCTACCTCAATTTGTCCGAGCTGCTCGCGCGCTCTTACACCCAAAACACCGGCAAACCCCAGGTGGCGGCCAAGCTGGCCTGGTTGCAAGAGCTCAGCGAGGGCCTGATTTGCCTCAGCGGCGCACAGGCCGGCCCCGTGGGGCAGGCGCTGGTGCAGGGCGACACCGCGCGGGCGCATGACCTGGCGCTGCAACTCGCGGGCATCTTTACCCACCGCTTTTATCTGGAAGTGCAGCGTGCCGGGCGCACGGACGACGAGTCGCACGTGGTGGCCTGCGCCCAACTGGCCGCGCGCATGCATCTGCCGGTGATGGCCACGCACCCGGTGCAGTTTTTGGCGCCCGATGACTTTGAGGCGCACGAGGCGCGGGTGTGTATCTCGGACGGCGATTTGCTCAGCAACCCCAAGCGCGTGCGCCGCTTCACGCGCGAGCAGTATTTCAAGTCCAGCGCGCAAATGCAGGCCTTGTTTGCCGATTTGCCCTCGGCCATTGCCAACACCGAAGAGATCGCCAAGCGCTGCAACCTGACCCTGGTGCTGGGCAAGCCGCAGTTGCCCGAGTTTCCGACCCCGCTGGTGGACGGCGTGCGCATGACGCCCGAGGACTACTTTCGCTACGCATCGCACCAGGGCCTGACCGAGCGCATGCGTCACCTCTACCCGGCAGAGGCTGAGCGCACCGCGCAGCTGCCGCGCTACCTGGAGCGGCTGGAGTTTGAGCTGGCCACCATCATCAAAATGGGCTTTCCGGGCTACTTTTTGATCGTGGGTGACTTCATTAACTGGGCCAAAAACAACGGCTGCCCGGTGGGGCCGGGGCGCGGATCGGGCGCGGGCAGCCTGGTGGCTTATGCGCTCAAGATTACCGACCTTGATCCGCTGCAGTACAACTTGCTGTTCGAGCGCTTTTTGAACCCCGAGCGCGTGTCCATGCCCGACTTTGACATCGACTTTTGCCAGACCAACCGCAACCTGGTGATCGACTACGTCAAAGACAAATACGGCAAAGACGCAGTCAGCCAAATCGTCACCTTTGGCACCATGGCCGCGCGCGCCGCTATTCGCGATGTGGGCCGGGTGCTGGATTTTCCGTACGGCTTTTGCGATGGCATCAGCAAGCTCATCCCCAACAAACCCGGCACCTCGGTCACCCTGCAACTGCCCCCGCCAGACCGCAAAAAAGACGACAAAACCATCTACGCTACTGAGGCCGAACCCTTATTGGCCGAGCGCGAAGCACGCGAAGAAGACGTCAAAACCTTGCTCGAACTCGCCCGCAAATTGGAGGGCATGACCCGCAACGTCGGCATGCACGCCGGTGGCGTGCTGATCGCACCAGGCAAGCTCACCGACTTTTGCCCGCTCTACCAGCAGCCCGGCAGCGAGTCGGCGGTCAGCCAGTTTGACAAAGACGACGTGGAAGCCATTGGCCTGGTCAAGTTCGACTTTTTGGGCCTGGCCACGCTCACGATTTTGGAGATTGCGCGCGACTTCATCATGGCCCGCCATCCTGGCCAGCAAGACTTTGCGTTTGAAAACCTGCCGCTGGACGACGAGCGGGTCTACCGCTTGTTCTCGGAGGGCAAAACCGAGGCGGTGTTCCAGTTTGAGAGCCGTGGCATGCAAGGCATGTTGCGCGACGCCAAGCCCACGCGCCTGGAAGACTTGATTGCGCTCAACGCGCTATACCGTCCCGGCCCCATGGACATGATTCCGAGCTTTGTGGCGCGCAAGCACGGGCGCGAAGAGATTGTGTACCCCCACCCGTTGGTGGCCGAGATGCTGAGTGAGACCTACGGCATCATGGTCTACCAAGAGCAGGTGATGCAGACCGCGCAGATTTTGGGTGGCTATTCGCTGGGGGGCGCCGACATGCTGCGCCGTGCGATGGGCAAGAAGAAAGCCGAAGAGATGGCTGAGCACAGATCCATTTTTCGCGCTGGCGCCGCCAAGAATGAAATAAGTGAAAAAAAGGCAGATGAAATCTTCGATTTGATGGAGGAATTTGCGGGCTACGGCTTTAACAAGTCGCACGCCGCCGCCTATTCGCTCTTGGCGTACCACACGGCCTGGATCAAGGTGCATTACACGGCCGAGTTTTTCTGCGCCAATATGACGGTGGAGATGGACGACACCGACAAGCTCAAGGTCTTGTTTGAAGACGCCGCCAAGTTCAACATCGACTTTGAGCCGCCCAACGTCAACCGCGGCTCGCACCGCTTTGAGCCCATCTCGGACCGGCAAATCCGCTACGGCCTGGGCGCCATCAAAGGCACGGGCCAGCAAGCCATTGAGGCCATCGTGGCCGCGCGCGAAGGCCGTGGCCCCACGGCAGAGGACGGGCCGTTTACCAGCCTGTTTGACTTTTGCCGCCGCGTAGAGCGCAGCCGCATGAACAAGCGCTGCCTGGAGGCGCTGATCAAAGCCGGCGCCTTTGACACGCTGGAGCTCAACCGCGCCGCCCTGGTGGCCTCCGTGGACCGCGCCTTTGACTTTGCCGCCGCAGCGAGTGCCAACGTCCACCAAGCCGGCCTGTTTGACATGGGCGGCGAGGACGACCATGGCTCTAGCACCCAAGAGCCCGACCTCGTGGCCACCATCCCCTGGGGCGTGAAAGAGCGCCTCACCCAAGAAAAAACCGCCCTGGGCTTTTACCTTTCGGGCCATTTGTTTGACGAAGTGGCGCTTGAAGTGCGCCGCTTTGCCAAGCGCCCGATTGAAGAGCTGCTAGAAACCCGCGAACCCCAGTTGCTGGCGGGCGTCATCACCGACCTGCGCTTTATCAACGGCCAGCGCGGCAAGCTGGCGCTGTTCAAGCTGGACGACAAGAGTGCCACCATCGAGGCGCGCGCTGACGAGGCGCTGATCAACGCACACAAAAACTTGCTCAAGGACGACACCCTGGTGATTGCCATGGGCAAGGCGCAAACCGACCGCTTCTCGGGCGGCATGCAGTTCACCATCACCCAGCTCTGGGACCTGGAACAAGCCCGCTGCCGCTTTGGCCGCTACCTGCGCGTGGCCCTCAAAGCCGACGCCAACAGCCCCGGCCCCGACGTGGCCCAGCTGCTGCGCGAGTTTCCGGCCCAGCGCGAGATGACCGACCAGGGCGAACTGGTGCGCGGCCTGCTGGTGCGCTTTGCGCTGGAGCGCCTGCCCGGCGCGCCAGACGCATCGGCAGAAGCGTCCGCAGACGCGCTTCAAAGCAAGGAGGGCGCCTACGCCGAACTGCAACTCAGCGACGCCGCCCGCTTCTACCCCAGCGACGCCGCCCTGGCCCGCTGGCGCTCGCAGGCGGACGCGGGGCGGGCGGTGATTGCGTATGACTGAGTGGGGTTCGGAGCAGAGCGGATCGCTTTGGTGCGTGCGCCAGTTAAGCCTGGCTTCACTGCGATCCAAAGAACGCTTTGATCACTTCGCCTGCACACCACCTTCATCATCGATGGCTTTTTGTACCTCGCGGTAAAAGGCACTGCGCGCTTCAGTCGCCACCTTGTCGCGGGCGCCGCCGCCCCAGTTGGCGTTGGACACAATGACCAGTTTTCGTTGGGGGTCGATAAAGATTCCCTGCCCAAAAATGCCACGGGCGGTAAAGCTGCCGTCGTCATAGGTCCACCACTGGTAGCCGTAGCCGCGCCCAGGCGTACCAATGTCGGCCTGTTTGGTTGTGGCCTGGGCCCACCAGTCGTCGGGCACGATGCTCTGGCCGTTTACCGTGGCGCCATTCAAGATGAACTGCCCCATGCGCGCGTAGTCGCGCGGGGACGCTTGCACGCAGCAGCCGCCAATTTCCTGCCCGGTCTTGCTCAGCAGCCAGGTCGCCTGCTGCTCCATGCCTGCGGGCCCCCACACCTTTTCTGCCAGATAAGTCGCCAAGGGCTTTTGGGTAGCGCGTTGCACTAGCGTTCCCACCAGATTGGTCTCACCGGTGCTGTACAGCCAGCGGGTGCCAGCGGGCACCTCACGCGGCAGTTTGCGCATATAGCTCACCAGCGCGTCTACGCCGGCTTCGGGCTTGTGGTTGTTGAATTTGGCAACGTCGGAGTTGGGGTCGTCGTAGTCTTCGTTCCACTTCACGCCCGAGGTCATGGTCAGCAACTGGCGCACGCTTACCTCGTCATAAGCGGAGCCTTTGAGTTCAGGGATGTAGAGGCTGACCTTGTCGTCCAAGCTTTTGATGAAACCGTCTTTCAAGGCGGCACCCACCAGCGTGGAAGTGAACGATTTGGCGACAGAAAAACTGGTCCAGCGTCCGGAGCCGTCAAAGCCCAGGCCATAGCGCTCCAGGCGCAACTTGCCGTCGTGCACCACCAGCAAGGCTGCACTGCGCTGGCCGGCCAGGTAGGCGTCCAAATCGATACTCAACTTCAGCGGCGCGCCCGTGGGCAGGGGCGACGGCGTGCCACCGGCGGGCACCACATGGGATTTGGCCAGTATGGGCAGGCGGTCCAACGCACGGAATGCTGCATCCCGCTGCGGCTGGGTCCAAAACAACAAATCCCGGTTGGTAGGCACCGTTGCCAGCAGCCCACGAGTTTCCTTATCCAGGCTGAACCAGCCGCCCACCCCTGCAATGCCCAATACCAACGCGCTACCCAGTAAAACTTTTTTGAATCTCAAAACAATGCTCCTTATTGGTATTTAGAACGGCTAGAAGGGCCGCTGGTGAATGTAATCCTAGAAAGGGCCTGATTGGGGCAAAGCCTTTAGATTCTGTTTGTCAACTCGGCAGCGGTCAAAGGGCTGTTGATGTGTGGGCGAGCCCGCTTCTAACCCACCGCCGCCTGGGGCGCCATACAACGATGCCTGCGCTTTTTTAGTAGCCATTAAAAATAACGTTGTTGTAATAGATATGATGAACCCGGCCATAAACCGGGCGCTTGACCCGGCGGGCTTACAAGGGCGGCATTGCATCCATGGCGACATTGGTTTGGGCGATAGGCACATCGGCGTTTGACAGCATTCAGCGTCGCCACAGGGGGGCCGCGCTATGAAAAACAGCATCGCCCCGAAGCTGGGCACCCCGCACGTCGAAGTGCACGCCGCCCTGCATACCGAATCGCCCATCGGCCTCATCCTCTGCGCCGAATCCAGCCGCGAACAAGTGGAACTGCTGCAAATGCACAAAGACGGCATCACCGTGGCCGAGTACTGGACCGAACTGCAGCCCAAAGCGGAGCTGGGGCAAAAGCTGCATGCGACTTTGATTGAGGCGCGGGAAAGGCTGGTTAGGCGGGGTGTGGTGTTGGGGGACTTGGGTGACGGGTTATGACATGAAGTGCCGCAAAGGGCTGGGGTTGCCTGTGGTGGCGATATCCGGCGTGGGGCGCATGCCTGCCAAAGGTGAGAAACAGCGGCGTGGGTGTTTTTTGTGGTGGCAGCGCGGGCTACGCAGAGGTTAGTGGTTGGGGTGGGTGGGAATAGATTGACGACTTGAAATCGACGATATTGATCGCAGCGGTGCGTTGCGTGCTTAGACACTGGGCCGTTGCAGACCATCGAAGAGATCGGTTCACATTTTCAATGTCCTTGTAGTTATTTTTTACTTTGAATTTGACGGACAAATCACTTTACATGAAGCCCAGAATTGAATGCATAATCACTTTGCCTAGCATTTGTTCAGCCTCGGCTGAGCCGGGTCGCGGGTTGCGATCCGCCTTGCATTTTTACTCTTCGGCGAAGGAGTCCAATTCGGATTCCCGCCAGTCGGCAGGAAGTCCAAATTGGACTCCTTCGACGATCAATGTAGGCTGTCATGAGCACGTTACTCCATAACAAAAGTGCAACTGGCATACGGCTTGAGAAATTCGGGCTGGCCCTCAAGGCCAGCCCACCTCTTTTGCTGCGAAGCCGTCAACTGATTTTTTTGTGTGGTGCAAATCAATCAGAAAATTTGCCGTCGGCGCGTATAACAGCACTAAAGGCATTCATTCAAAAAAACTCCGCAACATCGACGGTTATCTACGCAGAAGGAGTTTTTGGCGAGCTACGAAAGTACGGCAGCCAAAAGAATGCCCTAGATCTTGAGCACAGAATCGCAAAGATCGCGGACAAGGTGATAATAGTTTTGGAAAGCCCTAGTTCTTACTGCGAGCTTGGGGCTTTTGCACACGAGACGTTGCGCAAGAAATTGATCGTAGTAAACGATAGTCAGTTCAAGCTGAGTGAGTCATTCATAAACTTGGGACCAATCGCCGCAGCTAGGGAAGTTAAATCGCCGGTTATTTGGTATCCAATGTCAAAAAATGGCATAACTGTTTTAGATGGAATAGGTTCTGCGTTTCCTGAAATATTAAGAGCGGTAGACCACAAATCTAGGGTTGGCGGTCCTGTTGAGTACGCATTACTTTCGAGCCTAGAAATAGACAAGTCATGTCTTTATTTTATTCATGATTTGGTGCTCCTCGCAGGGCCGGTGAGCCATGGCGAAATCATATTGATTCTGAAGCGGATTTTTGGGGACAAAGAGTTCGACACACTCAAAAGCCTTTTGGGTGTACTTCGCGAGAGCAAGCTCGTTACTATTTTGGAAATGAAGGATGGCGCTAGGATTTATAGCGCAAGTACTCCCGATTTGTTTCTGCAATATCGGGCTGACGTAAACGCTTTAATGGCTGCATTTCGCACTTATCACCTTAAGGCCAATTCGGATCGTTTCAAGCATGGATGAAATTCTTCAGAGAATTGCATTAGATCTGCTGTTGCCGCTAAGTTTCGTTCGGCAAACCGTTATGCATGCTCCGATGCGAGTAAAACGATTCACGATAAGAAAGCGAACAGGGGGTAGTCGCGAGATCATTCAACCATCAGTTGCCTTGAAACCAATCTTGTCATGGCTGGGCTCTGAATTACTAGCTTCTCTGCCGGTACACCCAATTGCAACCGCCTTTCGACCGGGGCAGTCCATACTAGACAATGCGATCGCGCATAGTTCGTCTCGTTACTCTGTTCGAGTAGATGTTTCTGCGTTTTTCCCTTCTATTCGTCAAAAGGACCTTCAGCAGGTATTACTTTCCTGTCGGGATTCACTACCACGCTGGGCGTCCGAACCTGACGGATTAGCGTTGGTGTCGAAGGTCTGTTTTGATAGATATGGAATGCTTCCAATTGGCTACTCCACGTCCCCGGCAATAGCAAATGCTGTGATGTTTCAGATTGATACAAGGCTAGCTGAAATTGTTTCGAAAGCGACCGAATTTGGAAATGCCGTACTCACGCGATATGCAGATGACTTCGTCTTTTCGACTGATGCAGTCGGAGCATGTAACAAGTTTGTTGTGAAAGTTGGCGAAGTCTTTGCGGCCACAGACAGCCCGAAACTCTCTATTAATGCCGATAAGACGCGGTACATGAGTCGGGGAGGTGGCTCAACATTGGTGACCGGTTTGAGAGTTAACAACTTGGGCAATGTTGTCGTGCATGCCGACTACAGAGACCATGTAAGACTGCTGCTAAAACTCTATAAGGTAGGCAAGTTAAGGGTAGAAGATATTCCAAAATTGGTCGGACATCTTGCATATATCCAACATGTTGATCCAGCCCTTTTTACTAAGTTGTCATTTAAGTTTTACCGTGACATTGAACGCATTCGCGGAGGGCAATCGGCCGCGCTTGCCTAATTGGAGGCTGCAGCCGCGCAATTGGCGTTTGTCACTGAACCAGAATTGGCTGGGCATCTTGGAGAAAAGGGGCTGGGCTCGATGTACCAATCGAACTAGATTAACCAGATGACCAATTGGCCGACAACCAGCAAAAATAGGACGCACCAACATGCGCGAAATCATCTGCCCCCACTGCCACAAAGCCTTCAAGATCGACGAGGCGGGCTACGCAGACATCCTGAAGCAAGTTCGCGACGGCGCTTTCGAGCAGCAGTTGCATGAACGGCTTGAACTGGCCGAGCAAGACAAGCGCAATGCGGTCGAACTTGCGCAGGCTAAAGCTGCCAGCGACATGCAGAAGTCTGCGGTAGCCAAGGATTCCGAAATCCAGGCACTCGAGGCCGAGCTGGATGCGGCGGAGGTTGCGCGAAAACTGGCCGTGACTGAGGCGCTCAGCGATGTGCAAAAAGAGCGTGACGCGCTCGCCTGAATTTGCTCAGGCCAAGCGCGACAAGCTAGCGGCTACAGCGCTGGCCGAGGCAAAGCTTGCCAGCGGGCTGCAGCATGCGGCCGCAACCAAGTACGCGGAAATCCAAGGGCTGAAGGCCAAACTAGACGCCACCGAGCTCTCGCAAAAGCCGGCGATCACCGAGGCTGTGAATGGGGTCGAGCGGGAACGCGACGTGTTGAAGAATGGCTTGGCGCGGCACTGCGAAACGGGGTTCAAGGAAACTCGCGCCGCGCATGCACTACGTTGACCACCTTAATCGAAGTAGCTGTGACCTGGTAACAGATGATGTAGTTGGGGTGAGTCACAAGCTCTCGCAAGCGCGCGACACGTTGGCTTGTTTTGGACTCAATCAGCAGCACGCGCTTTCTTTTTGGCCGCCAGCAACGCGCGGGCTTCAGCCATGACTTTGTCGTGAGGAATACTGGGGCGTGGGTCGTCAAGGCTGGCCTGCACCTTGGCCTTGAGCCACGCTGTGTAGCTGGTTTCCTGCTCTTCGGTTTCAAATTCGGACACGAGAGGGGACAAAATTGCTGGGGTCATGCTGATTTCTCCACGCAAATATTCAATTTTTGAAACTCTACTCTCACGTTGGGGACAGGGATGCGGGGAGATTACCGGACAGCTAGCGCCCAAGGGCATACGGCTCAGATTTTGAGCCGTATTTCCTGCAATAGGCCTCATGAATACTTTTGGCTCGCGTCATGGCGGCAATTTATATCCATCCTCCCGCTGCGCCCGCACCGCCAGCACAAACACCGTGTCCATGGCCGCCACATAGCGGTACAGCGCTACATAGCCGCGCGCGGCGCGTCCGATGACCAATTCCCGGTTACCGGCGCTTACCGGTCGCCCGATCAAGGGGCTGTGGGTCAGGATGTCAATGGCTTCCGGAGTTTCACCAATGCGCTGGGGTGCAGTGCAATCACACCGCAGCAAACACCAACTGCCCAGTTTCCGCCTGCGCCGGGCGCACTTTGATTTCGATGTCATAACCCAGCCGGGTCAGGCAGTCCATCAGCTTGCGTTCCGACAGATTGCTAAAGTCGCCACGCACCATGTCCGAAACCTTGGGCTGGGTAATGCCCATGCGCTTGGCGGCGTCTTGCTGGGTCAGGCCAAGGGTGCGCATGGCGTTGCGGATTTCGATCACCAAGCCTGTTTTGATCTTCAACTTGTCGGCGTCAGCCAGCCCCAGGTCGGCAAACACGTTGCCGGAACCGCTTTGCACTTCAATGCCATCCACCAGTCGTGTTTTCATTTCCGCAACTCCTTTACAAACGCCTCGGCAATTTTTAGCCTTGCGTGGATGATGTCCATGTCTTCTTTCGGCGTGGCAATGCCGCGCTTGCTTTTCTATTGGAAGCAGTGAAGCACAAACACCGCTTCGGCAAACCTGACCGTGTACACGGCGCGGTAGGTGCCACCCATATCGTCCTCCACCACCTCAAGCACCCCCGCACCACCAAAGCCCTTGAGCACTTTGGCAGCGTCGTGCCTGTCGCCCGCCTGTGCCAGAGACAAAGCAAAACCAAAAAACCGCCGCACCTCCGCAGGCAAGGCCAGCAAATCTTTGTGGCTGCTGCCTATCCATTCCAGGGGTTTTTCGCTCATGGGCATGTTGGGCAATATACATGAACTGGGATATTTGGCACTTTGACCGCGCCTACTGTGGCATCTTGGGGAACAGGGGTCCACCCCCAATCGGACAGTCGGCGCCGCCAATCTAAATGAGATACACTCTCATTTAGATTTTCCCCGGAGCGCGTGCCTATGTCCCCCACCCAGTTGCTGTCTGACCTGCCCAATGGCGCGCACGCCGTGGTGGCGCGCTTGGCGCCAGGTGCCAGCGCGGTGCAAAGCGCCACCGCGCAACGCCTGGGCGAGTTGGGCTTTATTGCGGGTGAACCGGTGCAGATGCTGCGCCGTGGCCCCGGCGGGCGTGAGCCACTGGCGGTGCAGATTGGCGACACCCAGTTTGCCCTGCGCCTGCTGGAAGCGCAGTGCGTGGAAGTGGAGCTTTTGTAACGCCGCCCGCCATGCAAAACGCCGCCGCAGCACCTTTCAACCTTGCAAGCATCGCCCTGGTGGGCAACCCCAATTGTGGCAAAACCGCCCTGTTTAACCTGCTGACTGGCGCGCGCCAAAAGGTGGCCAATTACGCTGGCGTTACCGTGGAGCGCAAGGTGGGCGCGGCGCGCTTGCCCAACGGCCAGCGCGTGTCGATAGTCGATTTGCCCGGCTCGTACAGCCTGACACCCGCCACGCCCGATGAGCAGGTGATGCTCGACGTGCTGCAAGGCCGTCGCGCCGGTGAGGATGCGCCCGACGCCATCGTGGCCGTGTTGGACGCCACCAACATGCGCATGAACCTGCGCCTGGTGTTGGAGTTGCAGCGCCTGGGCAAACCCATGGTGGTGGCGCTAAATATGGCCGACGTGGCGCGCTCCCATGGGCTTGACATTGACGTGGCGCGCCTGCAAGCCGAGTTGGGCTGCCCGGTGGTGGAAACCGTGGCGGTGCAGCACAACGGCCACGCCGCGCTGCTGCAGCAATTGCAAACCCTGCTGGCGGCGCCGACGGTGGGGATCGACGCGAACCCTGGCGACGCCAGCCCCCGCAGCGCCGCCGATTTGCAGCGCGAGGTGCGCCGCATTCTGGCGCTGGTCGCGCCCAAGGCGCCGCGCCTGGGTCGCTTTCAACACCGTATTGACGCCGTGGCCATGCACCCGGTGTGGGGCTTGCTGGTGTTGGCGGCGGTCTTGTTTTTGATCTTTCAGGCGGTTTTCACGTGGGCCACGCTGCCCATGGACCTGATCAAAGAAGCCATGGCGGCGGTGGGCGACGCCATTACGGGCGCCATGGCGGACGGCCCGCTGCGCAGCCTGCTGGTGGACGGCGTGGTGGCCGGGGTGGGCGGCGTGCTGGTGTTTTTGCCGCAGATATTGATTTTGTTCTTCTTCATCTTGCTGCTTGAAGACTCGGGCTACCTGCCGCGTGCCGCGTTTTTGCTCGACAACCTGATGGGCCGGGTGGGCTTGTCCGGGCGGGCGTTCATACCGCTCTTGAGCAGTTTTGCCTGCGCCATTCCCGGCATCATGGCCACGCGCACCATTGCCAACTGGCGCGATCGGCTGGCCACCATCATGGTGGCGCCGCTGATGACCTGCTCTGCGCGCCTGCCGGTGTATGCGCTGCTGATTGGCGCCTTTGTGCCCGAGCGCAGCGTGGCGGGCCTGAGTTTGCGCGGTCTGACCTTGTTTGGCCTGTACGTGGCCGGGGTGGTGTCGGCGATGGCGGTGGCTTGGGTGTTCAAGCGGGTGTGGATGAAGTCGGCCTACCAGCCGCTGATGCTAGAGCTGCCACCCTACCGCGCGCCCAGTCTGCGCAACCTGGCCCAAGGCCTGTGGGAGCGCGCGCGGATCTTTTTGCGCCGGGTGGGGGGCATTATTTTTTCGTTGATGGTGGTGCTGTGGTTTTTATCCACCTACCCGTCGCCGCCTGCGGGCTGGGACGTGTCGCAAGGCCCGGCCATTCAGTACAGCGCCGCAGGTATGTTGGGCCACGCACTGCAATATGTGTTTGCGCCCATTGGCTTTAACTGGCAAATCTCCATCGCCCTGGTGCCCGGCATGGCCGCGCGCGAGGTGGCAGTGGGCGCCTTGGGCACGGTGTATTCGCTCTCGTCGGCGGGTAGTGGCGTGGCCGACGCGCTATCGCCGGTGATTGCCCAGGGCTGGTCATTGGCCACGGCCTATTCGCTGCTTGCGTGGTTTGTGTTTGCGCCGCAGTGCCTGAGCACGCTGGCCGTGGTGCGGCGCGAGACCAATTCGTGGCGCTATCCGGCCCTGATGGCGGGCTATTTGTTTGGCCTTGCGTATGCCGCTTCCTTTGTCACTTACCGCCTGACCTTATGGCTGGGCCCCTGATGGGGACCACGCTGTCATGAGCTTTCAATTACTTGTCGTGGTCTTGCTGGTGGCGTTCAGTTTTTCCTACGCCGTCTGGACGCTCATGCCCCAAGCGCTGCGCGCGCCCTTGGCCAAGGGGCTGTTGCGCCTGCCGCTTCCGGCTTGGTGGCGGATGCGCCTACTGGCTGCAACCAATACCAACGCGGGTTGCGGCTGTTCGGGCTGCGACAAGGCACCGTCCCTTGGGGCCGACGCTGTGCCTGCGCAGCCGCTGGTATTTCATCCGCGCAAACCTCGTCTGTAGGCGCAAGTCTGAAAGCCCCCAAGCCTATTGGGTATTGCAATGGTTTCCAAATAAGACATTAGTCATTCGTTCGTGCTTCAATAAGCCCATAGGTTTTTTTACTATGGGAGGAAAGCAAATGCGTTCAGTGCACAAGGTGTTGTTGTTAGTGGGAATGGTCTGCGGTGGTTGGGTGCATGCACAGATTCGGGGGGCAGGGGCCACGTTTCCGTCTGCGGTGTACCAAGCCTGGGGCCAGGAGTACGAAAGAACCACGTCCAAAAAGGTGCTGTACAACCCCACCGGATCGGGCGACGGGCAGAAAAAGGTCATTGCACGGGAGGTGGACTTTGGCGGCTCCGACATCGCCATGTCAGAAGCAGACTTAGCCAAAAACCGCTTGTTGCAGCTGCCCACCCTGGTGGGTGGCATGGTGCCAGTGGTCAACCTCAAAGGCGTTACGGCCAACGCACTCAGGCTCGACGGCGCAGTACTTGCCGATATCTTTTTGGGTAAGGTGGTCCATTGGAACGACAAGTCCATCGCCGCGCTGAACCCGCGCCTGACTTTGCCAAAATTGCCCATTGTTCGCGTGGTGCGTTCGGACAAGTCGGGCTCGACCGAAGCCTTCACCCACTACCTGAGTCTGCAGTCTGAGTCGTTTAAGCAAGCGCTGGGTCGCTCGTCCTTGCCCGCTTGGCCCAACGAGGGATCGCCCATCGAAAAAGGCGATGGTAACGATGGTGTGGTTAAGCTGCTCAAGGAAATTCCCGGCGCCATCAGCTATGTGTCTTACGACCGGGTCGTCCATCAACAACTCAACTCAGTGGTGTTGCGCAATGGCAGCAACAGCGGTTTTGTTGAGGCCTCCGAGCGCGCCTTCAGGGCGGCGGTGCTAGCCTCAGGCATGTACCGCACGGGCGACGAGAACACCAGCCTGATGAACCTGCCTAGCCCGGACGCATGGCCCATCACCCTGACCACCTTTGTGTTGATCGATGCGAATCCCCCCACCGCTGCCGCCGTGCAAGATGCGGTGCAGTTTTTGTACTGGACTCAGCTCAGCGGCGACCGTGTGCTTAAAAACAGCGGGTTTACACCTTTCCCCTCGGCGGTTCAAGCACGCTTTGCCGCCAGGTTGGTGTCCATCCACCCCATGGACGCCACGCGGGTAAGCCTGCGCTAAATCTGAAGCGCTGCCCAGGCCCGATTAGTGCGGCTTGGGCTCCAACACAATCGTCATGGGCGAGGGCACGCGTCCGTTTTCGTCGCGTGGTAGCTTGCCGGTTTTCAGAATGGCGTTGAGCGCGGTTTCGTCCCAATAGGGGTCGCCGCTCTTTTTGCGCAGTTTGGCGCCCAGAATATTGCCGCCTGGGTCAGTCGTAACGTCGTATTCCACCGTGGGGTTGCCCGGTATTTCTTTGACTTGGCTGATGTTGTTGCGTATCGCCGCTGCCACTTTTGCGCCGTAACTGGCCGATGGCCCAGCGCTTTGGGCCGCGTTGCCCTTGGCCTCCGGTTCGCCATTGCCCACCGCCGCACCGGCCAGGCGCAGCGCGCGGTCTTTGGCTTCTTTGCGCCGCTGCTCGCTTTGTGCGGCTTCTTCCGCCGCTTGTTGCTCTTCTTTCTTGCGCTCGGCCTCCGCGGCTTTTTCTTCTTTCAGACGTTTTTCATTAGCCAGCTTTTCTTCCTTGAGTTTGACCGCTTTGGCTTTTTCCGCCTGCAGTTTCTCGGCTTCGGCCTTTTGTTTGTTGAGCTTATCGGTCTTGTCTTTTTCCAGTTGCAAGGCGGCTTGGGCCTTGGCTTGCGCCAGCTCCTGCATTTTTTTGGCCTCTTGCTGCGCTTTTTTCTTCTCCAGCGCAATGTCTGCCGCCTTGGGCGGCGCAGGGGGCTCTGGGGCAACTGGCACCGGGGGTGGGACGGGTTTGGGCACTGGCGGAGGCTTGACCACCGGTGAGGGCTCCTCGGAGCGGGGTTCGGGCAGCGGTTGGGTGGCGGCGGATGGGGCGGCTTGGGTGGGTACTTTGGCCCATAACTCGGCCACAAAGGTGACCGACTCAGGAGTGCTTTGGTGCCACTGCACGGCAAACGACAGTGCCAGCACCAGCACGGCGTGCGCCAGCAGCGCCAAAAACACGGCCCGCCCCATGCCGGGCGTGGGCGGCGGCATGAACGCTTCGCGGGCGGGAGCCAGGGCCATGGCGCGCGTCAATCCGCCAGTTGCACCGACAGGCCGATGCGCTCAATGCCTGCGCGCTGCAGGGTATCCATCACCTTGACCACGTTTTCGTACTTGACCGACTTGTCCGCGCTGATGACCACCGCCGCGTTGGCCGCTGGCCCACCGTCGGCGCGGGTTTGGGCACGGCGCACCGCACCAGCCAGCGTGGCCAGGGTAACTGGGGTAGTTTTGTCCTGGCCCCGGAGTTCGAGTTTTTCGTCTTTTCCCACCACCACCTGCACCACCACATCGGGTTGTTTGGAGGCCTTGCCCACGCTGGGCAGGTCCACCATGCTGGGGGAAATAAGCGGGGCGGTGACCATGAAGATGATCAGTAGCACCAGCATCACGTCGATAAACGGCACCATATTGGGCTCGCTGATGGTGCGCCGACCGCGTCCACGGGAACTCACTGCAGGCATGGGAGGCTCCTTGTGTGTCGTGGGGAATGGATCAGCGCGGTGCGGCTGGGCTCACCTGGGCGCTGACGTTGCGCTGCAAGATATTGGAAAACTCTTCAATAAAGGTTTCCTGCTGGATGGCGATGCGGTCCAGGTCGCGGGCAAAACGGTTATAGGCAATCACCGCCGGAATGGCGGCAAACAGGCCAATGGCGGTGGCCACCAGCGCCTCGGCAATACCGGGGGCCACCGTGGCCAGTGTGACTTGCTGCAAGGATGCCAACCCGGTGAAGGCGTGCATGATGCCCCAAACGGTGCCAAACAGGCCCACATAGGGCGAGACCGAGCCCACCGAAGCCAGAAAGGACAGGTTGACTTCGACCTCGTCCATTTCGCGCTGAAAACTCGCGCGCATGGCGCGACGTGCACCGTCCATCAGTGTGGCCACGTCTGTCACGCGGCGTTCGCGCAGTTTTTGAAACTCGCGCATGCCGCTGGCAAATATGCGCTCCATGGGGCCGGAGTTTTGGGCCTTTGAGGAGGCCGACGCAAACAACTCGTTGAGGCTGGCGCCGGACCAGAACTCTTTTTCAAACGACTCGTTTTGCTCCTTAACCCGTTTGAGCGCAAATAGCTTTTTGAAAATAGCCGACCAACTGGCCACCGACACTAGCATCAGCAGTGCCATGACGATCTGCACCACAAAGCTGGCGTGCAGCACGAGTTGGAGAATATTCAGGTCTTGGTTCATGGTGAAAGCCCAGTGAGTTCTCGAAAAAATGGAGTTTGGTTCAGGCCAGCAGGGTGCGCAAACGCGCCACGGCAGTTTGCAATTGCGCCAGCGAGCTGGCGGTGGAAAACCGAACGAATTGTGCCGTCAAGTCAACGCCAAAGTCGCGTCCGGGGGTGATGGCCACATGCGCTTGTTGCATCACCGCAAATGAAAAGTCCCAGCTGTCCTTGAGCCCCAGCTTCGCGCACGCCGCTGAACAATCCGCCCATGCATAAAACGCGCCGTCGGGCACCACCGGAACGTGCAGGCCCAGGCTTTGCAGCGCGGGCACAAAGTAGTCGCGTCGGGCTTTGAATTCGGCGCGGCGTGATTCATAGAGCGCAATGCTCTCAGAGTCAAAGCAGGCCAGCGCCGCGTGTTGGGCGATGGTGCTGGGGCAGATAAACAGGTTTTGCGCCAGACGCTCGATGACAGGTACCAATTTTTCTGGAACCACCATCCAACCCAAACGCCAGCCGGTCATATTGAAGTACTTGCTAAAGCTGTTGATGCTGATAACCGCGTCGTCTAGCGCCAAGGCGGTTTGCCCATAGTGGGCGTCATAGCTCAGGGGCAGGTAAATCTCGTCCACCAGCGTCACACCGCCACGCGCCTGTACCACCGCATGGATGCGGCGTAGCTCGTCCGGGTCAATCGAGCTGCCGGTGGGGTTGGAGGGCGAGGCCAGCAGCACACCACGCGTTTTGGGGCCCCAGGCGGTTTGCACCTGCTCGGCGCTGAGCTGAAAACGCTGTTGCGCGGTAGTGGGAATCAGCACCGCACGCCCGTCCGCGGCGCTGACAAAATGCCGGTTGCAAGGGTAGCTGGGGTCGGGCATGAGCACTTCGTCACCCGCGTCGATCAGCGCCAGGCAGGCCAGTTGCAGCGCGGCCGAGGCACCGGCGGTGACCACAATGCGGCTGGCGGGCACGTTCACACCAAAGCGGCTGGCGTACCAGGCGCTGATCGATGAGCGCAGGGCGGGCAGACCCGTGGCCTGGGTGTACTGGCTGTGGCCTCGGCTGATAGCGCGCAGCGCAGCCTCTTGCACCAGGGGCGGGGCGGTGAAATCGGGCTCGCCAATGTTCAGGAACACCATGGGTGCATCCGTGTGCGCCACGCTGGCACCCAGCTCGGAGGCAGCTTTGGCCACCTCCATCACATAAAACGGCGCGATGTTCTCGGCGCGGCGCGAGATTTTCATGGCCTGCTGCGCCGCTCAGGCAGCGGGGTTGCGGGCGCGGTCGGCCTGCACTTCGGGCCCGCGCAGTTCAGGCGCCAAGCCGTTGAGCACGGCGTTGACGTATTTGTGGCCGTCCGTGCCACCAAATTCCTTGGCCAGCTCAATACATTCATTGAGCACCACGCGCCAAGGCACATCCGGGCAGTGTTGCATCTCGTACACGCCAATCCACAGGACAGCGTGTTCCACCGGCGAGATCTCGCCCATGGGGCGGTCCATGCGGGTCAGGATCAGGGTATCCAGCGCGTCGGCGTGGTCAATGCAGCCGTGCAACAGGGCGTCAAAGTGTGCGGCGTCGGCTTTGTTAAAGCCCGCTAGGTCGCGGGTGAAGGTGTCAATGTCGGCGGCTGGGTTTTTGCCCACCAGATGCTGGTACAGGCCCTGGAGCGCAAATTCGCGCGCCCGGCTGCGTGTGTTTTTGCTGCCGGCCTTGCGCGCACCCGTGCTGGTCAGGCCCACACGGGCTTGGCGGGGAGGGCGTTTGGCGCTGCCAGCTACGGGAGTTTCGGTCATTAAACGGTGTCCAAAAAGTTGGCCATTTCAACGGCTACGCGGGCGGCGTCGCGGCCTTTATCCACCTGACGCGCCACGGCCTGGGCCATGTCCTCGGTGGTCAATATGGCATTGGCAATCGGAATTTGATAGTCCAGACCCAGGCGGGTCACACCGGCAGCAGATTCGTTGGCCACGAGCTCAAAGTGGTAGGTCTCACCACGAATGATGCAACCCAGTGCGATCAAGGCGTCATAGCGTGCTTTTTCTGCCATGGCCTGCAAGGCAATCGGGATTTCCAATGCGCCAGGGACCGTCAGGTGGTGAATGTTTTTTTCGGCCAAGCCCAGTTGCAGCAGTTCGGCTTTGCACGCCGCCGCCAAGGCGTCTGTCACCCCGGCATTGAAGCGCGCTTGCACGATGCCAATGCAAAGGTCTTTTCCGTCTAAGCGGCGGTCTTCGGAATCTATGTTGCCTTTGTCTGCACCAAACATGGGAGAGTCTTTCGATGGGGGTGAAGTGGACGGTTTTTATGATGCGACATCAAACTGGTGGCGGGCTGGCATACGCAACGGTTTCAAGCCCGTATCCCGTCAGGCTGGGCATGCGCCGGGGGCTACCCAGCAGTTGCATTTTGTGCACGCCGCACAGTCGCAGTATTTGGGCGCCTACGCCGTAGGTGCGCAGATCCATGCGGCCGCGCTCGGGCGCATGTGCGGGGCGGGCGGTGCCGTCAAATTGCGATAGCAACTGCGCGCCGCTTTCACCACAGTTCAGCAGCACCACCACGCCGCGCCCTTCATGGGCCACGAAGGCCAGGGCGGCGTCCAGGCTCCAGGAATGCAGGGTGCGGCCCACCTCCAGTGCGTCGAGCACAGACAGCGGTTC
>Ga0214919_10003033_pt1 | contig 25825 bp, 27 predicted proteins | sample LL1503_MetaG_FD_177994 | JGI IMG/M metagenome (GOLD analysis project Ga0214919, IMG submission 177994) | Freshwater microbial communities from Lake Lanier, Atlanta, Georgia, United States - LL-1503 | ecosystem: Environmental > Aquatic > Freshwater > Lake | place: USA: Georgia | collected...
AAAGGATTCATCTCAAGCCTCCGCGCTCCGACCCTTCATGGCAAAAATACCTTGTGGGCGTTTTTGAATGAAGATGATGATGAATACCAGCACGCAAATTTTGGCAAGCACGGCACCCGTCACGCCTTCTAACAATTTATTAACCAAGCCAAGGCCGAGAGCTGCATAGACAGTACCGGCCAACTGACCCACGCCGCCCAACACAACCACCATGAATGCATCAACGATGTAGCTCTGACCCAAATCAGGTCCCACATTACCAACTTGGCTCAGTGCACAACCCGCAAGTCCTGCAATGCCAGAGCCCAATGCAAATGCATAGGTATCAATGCGCGCCGTGTTCACGCCCATGCACGAAGCCATGGGTCTGTTTTGCGTCACACCCCTGACGAAAAGGCCCAAGCGAGTTTTGCCAATGACCAAGGTCATGGCCAGCAGCACAGCCACCGCAAATCCAATGATGACCAAACGGTTGTAGGGCAAGCTTAAGTTGGAGAGCACCTGAATACCGCCACTCATCCAAGCAGGGTTTTCTACGCCTACGTTTTGCGCGCCAAACAAGGAGCGAACAGCTTGCATCAAAATCAGGCTGATACCCCACGTCGCCAACAAGGACTCCAGAGGTCGGCCATACAAAAAACGCAAGACCGTGCGCTCTAAAAATGCACCTACCAAGGCAGATGCCAGGAATGACAAAGGCACAGCCAACAACAAATAGGCATCGAAATAAGCCGGCAAATACTGACGGAACAAGACCTGCACCACGTAAGTGGCGTAAGCACCAATCATCATGAGTTCGCCGTGGGCCATGTTGATCACACCCATCAGGCCATAGGTAATGGCCAAGCCGAGTGCTACCAGCAACAAAATAGAACCCAAGCTCACACCCGTGAACAAAGCACCTAATCGTTCACCCGTTTTTAAAGCGCTTTCGATGGCTGTCAGAGATTTTCGAAGTTGTGCTTTAACTTGCGCGTCTGTTTCTTGCGCAAGACGCTCATTCAAAAGAAGTTGTGTTTCAGGCGTTTGGCTTTCAGCCAAGCGCTGTGAAGCCTCCAAGCGAACCGCAACATCGGCATCGCCCAATTGAGCGGCGGCTTTGGCCAATTGGAGTAAATTTAGAATCTTGGCGTCTTGCTCTTGCGCCAGCGCCTTGTTTAAAATATGCAACTTGCTTGCGTCTGGTTCTTTGAGCAAAGCTTTGACAGCTTGTTGACGCATCTTCACGTCGCTGCTAAATAACTTCAAAGCCGCTAAGGCTGTTTCAATTTCACTGCGAAAGCGGTTATTGCTCACCACGTCTTGAGCATCTGCAGGCAAATCTTGTTTCTGTCCCGTAAGCGGGTCAAGCGCTTTGCCAGCCCCGAAGCTGTCGCGAACGATCCAAATTTTGTCGCCTGCAACTTTGACTGCATCATCAGCCAAAGCTTGCAAAAATACCAATGTGTTCTCATCGCCCTGCGCAACCACTTTGTTCAGGATCTCAATTCTTTGATCGGTCTCTCCATCAACCAATCCCTTCATTTCTGCAAGACTCATTGCATTTGCAGGGCTGGCCAATAATGCCATTGCCATAGATGACACCAGTAAAAAAACCACTGGCCAAGTTCTTAATCGAATCATGTTTCGTCTTTGCGGAATACAAAAAAAAGAGGAAGGACGAAGCCGTCCTTCCTCTGGGACGAGCTTCGTAAATTACTTTTTAGCAGGTTCGTCAGGCTTCACATCGTTGCCAGGAATGTAAGGGCTCCATGGCTTGGCTTTCACAGGGCCTGGTGTTTTCCAAACCACGTTGAACTGGCCGTCGGCCTTGATTTCCCCAATGAACACAGACTTGTGCAAGTGGTGGTTTTTCTCATCCATCTTAGATGTGATACCGCTAGGTGCTGTGAAGGTCTGACCTGCCATGGCAGCAATCACTTTGTCTGTATCGGTAGACTTGGCCTTTTCAACAGCCTGCTTCCACATGTTGATACCAATGTAAGTGGCTTCCATTGGGTCGTTGGTCAAAGGCTTGTCTTTGTGACCTGCAATGTTCTTGGCCTTGGCATAAGCGCTCCACTTTTTCGTGAACTCATCGTTGGCAGGGCTCTTGATGCTCATGAAGTAGTTCCAAGCAGCCAAGTGACCGACCAAAGGCTTGGTGTCCACACCACGGAGTTCTTCTTCACCCACAGAGAACGCAACCACTGGCACGTCTTTGGCCTTCAAGCCCGCATTGCCCAACTCTTTGTAGAAAGGCACATTGGAGTCACCATTGATGGTGGACACCACAGCAGTTTTACCGCCGGCTGAAAATTTCTTCACGTCCGCCACAATCGTCTGATAGTCTGAATGGCCAAAGGGTGTGTATTTTTCATCGATGTCAGAATCTTTCACGCCTTTGCTCTTCAAATAAGCGCGCAAAATTTTGTTGGTCGTACGGGGGTACACATAGTCGGTACCTAACAACACCCAACGCTTGGCAGAACCACCGTCTTTGCTCATCAAATAGTCAACCGCAGGAATGGCTTGTTGGTTGGGTGCTGCACCTGTATAAAACACATTCTTAGACAGCTCTTCACCTTCGTACTGCACGGGGTAGAACAGCAAGCCGTTCATTTCTTCAACCACAGGCAACACAGATTTACGTGAAACAGAGGTCCAGCAACCAAAAATCACGGACACTTTGTCTTGGCCTAAAAGCTGTTTTGTTTTTTCAGCAAACAAGGGCCAGTTAGATGCAGGGTCAACCACCACGGGCTCTAACTTCTTACCGAGCACACCGCCTTTGGCGTTGATTTCATCGATGGCCATCAACACGGTGTCTTTCAAAACGGTTTCAGAAATAGCCATGGTGCCAGACAAGCTGTGCAAGATGCCCACTTTGATGGTGTTAGACGTTTGAGCTTGAACAGAGAAAGACAAGCCACCTGCAACGAGGGCAGATGCAAGAGCCAAGGCTTTGAGATTGCCACGACGATTCAACATGAGAGCACTCCAATCAAATTAAGGAAGGTTGTTAAACAAGCGAAGAATTGCAACGCTCTTTAGCCCATTGCAAGTGCTGTGCCAACACTTGGGTTCCCAATCCTGCTGAGAGTGGGAATGGCCTAATTTGATTCAATGATGAACGAATTTCCAAATACAAATGGCAGACCAGGTTCCAAAAAATGAACCAAGTTTGTGCATTTCATCTTTGTTGGCACCAAAATAGTTATGCCCTTTTGCGGTGCAGCCCAAAGATTTTCAAGAAGTTCAAGGGCATGCATGTTGCTTGAGGTAAGCTTGAATCTGAACTTCAAACGAGTGCACCATGGAACTCACCCCACGCGAAAAAGACAAACTCCTTATATTCACAGCAGGGCTTTTGGCCGAGCGCCGAAAAGCTCGTGGCCTGCAATTGAATTACCCAGAAGCCGTGGCCTACATCAGTGCAGCCATCATGGAAGGGGCGCGCGATGGCAAAACCGTGGCCCAACTCATGAGCGAAGGCCGCAACTTGCTCACGCGCGCAGATGTCATGGATGGCATTGCAGAAATGATTCCAGACATTCAAGTGGAAGCCACATTCCCAGACGGCACCAAACTGGTGACTGTGCATCAACCCATTGTTTAAGGACCCGGTCATGATTCCAGGCGAACTTTTCACGGACGAAGGCTCACACACTTTGAACCCCGGTCGCAGAACCACCGTGCTGGTGGTGCAAAACGGCGGCGACCGCCCGATACAAGTGGGCTCGCACTATCACTTTGCAGAAACCAATGGCGCATTGCATTTCGATCGTGCTGCTGCTCAAGGCATGCGTTTGAACATTGCAGCGGGTACAGCGGTCCGGTTCGAGCCCGGCCAACAACGCACCGTTGAATTGGTCGACTACAGCGGCAAGCGAGAGGTCTATGGCTTCAGAGCCTTGGTCAATGGCGCACTGCCCTCTGTGAAAGGAAATTGATCATGGCAACAATTGGCAGACGCGCATACGCAGAAATGTTTGGCCCCACAGTGGGCGATCGAGTTCGCTTGGCAGACACCGAACTCATCATTGAAGTTGAAAAAGATTTCACCTTGCTTGCAGGTGGCTACGGAGAAGAAGCCAAATTTGGCGGCGGTAAAACCATTCGCGACGGCATGTCGCAATCACAGCGCACACGCGATGGCACCGGCACAGGCCCACAAGCAAGCGGCGCGGTAGACACCGTCATGACCAATGCATTGATCATCGACCATTGGGGCATTGTGAAGGCCGACATTGGTTTGAAAGATGGCCGCATTGTGGCCATTGGCAAAGCAGGCAACCCCGATACACAACCTGGCATTGACATCATCATTGGCCCTGGCACCGAAGTCATCAGCTGCGAAGGCAACATCGTGACAGCAGGTGGCATTGACACCCACATTCACTTCATTGCGCCTCAGCAAATTGAAGAGGCCTTGGCCAGCGGCATCACCACCATGATCGGCGGTGGCACAGGCCCCGCTACAGGCACCTTTGCCACGACCTGCACCCCAGGCGCTTGGAACATAGAGCGCATGATGCAAGCGGCCGATGCATTCCCTATGAACTTAGGTTTCTTAGGCAAAGGCAATGCCGCACTGCCTGGCGCCTTGCACGAACAAATCAACGCGGGCGCCATCGGCCTCAAACTTCACGAAGACTGGGGCACCACCCCTGCAGCCATCGACAATTGTTTGAACGTAGCCGAAGCAACCGACACACAGGTGGCCATTCACACCGACACCTTGAACGAGTCTGGCTTTGTAGAAGACACCGTAGCGGCCTTCAAGGGGCGCACCATTCACACCTTCCACACCGAAGGTGCAGGTGGTGGTCATGCACCTGATATTTTAAAAGTGGTGGGCGAGGCCAATGTGCTGCCCTCCTCCACCAACCCTACTCGCCCTTACACCATCAACACGCTTGACGAACACGTTGACATGCTGATGGTCTGCCATCACTTAGACCCTTCGATTCCCGAAGACTTGGCCTTTGCCGAAAGCCGCATTCGCAAAGAAACCATAGCAGCCGAAGACATCTTGCATGACCTCGGAGCCATCAGCATGTTCAGCTCGGACAGCCAAGCCATGGGCCGCGTGGGTGAAGTGATTTTGCGTTGCTGGCAAACCGCACACAAAATGAAAGTGCAGCGCGGCAAGTTACCAGGCGACACCGAGCGCAACGACAACGCCCGCGTGAAACGCTACATTGCCAAACTTTGCATCAACCCCGCCATTGCGCATGGCATCAGCCATGAAGTGGGCAGCATTGAAGTGGGCAAATGGGCCGACTTGGTCATTTGGAAGCCTGCCTTCTTTGGCGTCAAACCTGCTGTCATCTTGAAAGGCGGCTTCATTGCCATGGCTGCCATGGGCGACCCCAATGCTTCCATTCCCACGCCACAACCCGTGCACTATCGCCCTATGTTTGGCAGCTATGGCGGCGCATTGGCACGCGGCTCCCTCACCTTTGTATCGCAAGCAGGACTTGCGGCTGGTATTGGTCAAAAGTATGGTTTGCAGAAAACACTGTCTGCCGTCAAAGGCATTCGAGGTCTGGGCAAACGCCACATGATTCACAATGACTACACACCCAAGATGGAAGTGGATGCTCAAACTTACGCAGTGCGCGCTGATGGCTTGCTGCTAACGTGCGAACCTGCGGTCAGTTTGCCCATGACGCAACGTTACTTCTTGTTCTGATAAAAATGAATTAAATTTTTTGAATGATTGAATGCTGACTTGTTCTAAATTAATTTCCGGCGGTCAAGGTCTGGCCAAGGCTTTGATCAATCGTGCGCCTACAGTTTCTTTAGACTGGGATGTTCGGCAAAAAAGCCGCTTTCAAGTCACTGACTCAACAGATCGTGTGCTGTCCGTATTTTTGCAGCGTGGTCATGTGGTTCGAGGCGGCGATGTGTTGGTAGCCGATGATGGCAGTTTGGTTCGCGTTGAAGCTGCGCCTCAAGCATTGCTTCGCATTACAACGTGCCCTCAACACGGTACGCCATTCGATCTCACTCGTGCTGCCTATCACTTGGGCAACCGACATGTTCCCATTGAGTTAAAACCAGATCACCTCAAAATTGAACCCGACTCTGTGTTGGCGGATATGTTGAGATCCATGCATTTGATTGTGAACACAGTAGATGAGGCCTTTGAACCCGAAGGTGGCGCTTATGGCGCACACCATGGCGGATCTGGCCACTCACATGATCATGGTGATGGTCATAGCCATGAGCATCAGGAACACGGTCATGTCCATGGACCACATTGCAAGCATGACCACTGAACTGCTTCAACTCATTTGGTTAGCCTCACCAGCATTGCCCGTAGGGGGCTTCTCTTATTCTGAAGCCCTTGAAGCGGCCATTGATCACGGACACGTTCACGATGAATTGTCTTGCGCAGACTGGCTGGCTGATCAACTTCACTTGTCCCAAGCACGCGGCGACATGGCCCTCATGGCACAAGCCATTCCTGCTTGGCAATCTTTGAACACCGCCAGACTCAATGATCTCAGCGCATGGGTTCACACCACTCGCGAAACGCATGAAATGCGATTGCAAACAGAGCAGATGGGAAAATCTCTTTTAGGCTGGTTGCGCATTCAAAACAAAGCCACAGCTCAAGCTTTGCAACTTTGCAGCGAACTGCGGCCCACATACCCCATCGCCATGTCCTTAGCGCTGTCTTTGGCCAACGCGCCCCTCGAAAGTGCCCTTCAAGCCTATGCCTTTGGCTGGGCCGAGAACATGTCACAAGCCGCTTTGAAAGCGGTGCCACTAGGCCAAATTTCAGGTCAAAAAATTCTGGCCCGACTGGCCCAAGAAATTCCCGAAGCTGTGCAACACGCCATGGCCTTAAGTGACCACGATCGCCAAGCCTTTTGCCCCATGCTGGCCGTCATGTCTGCCAGACACGAAACCCAATATTCTCGACTGTTCAGATCATGACCGCACTGCACCACATTCCCAATCGCACCAAAAAACTGCCCCCTCTTCGCGTGGGCATTGGCGGCCCTGTTGGCTCTGGCAAAACCACCTTGCTTGAAATGCTGTGCAAAAGCATGCGACACAAATGGGACCTGGTGGCCATCACCAACGACATCTACACCAAAGAAGACCAACGTCTGCTCACGGTCAGTGGTGCGCTAGAAGCCGACCGCATCATGGGTGTCGAAACCGGTGGCTGCCCCCACACCGCCATTCGCGAAGATGCCTCTATCAACCTAGAAGCCATCGACCGCATGTTGGAAAAGTTTCCCAACGCCGATGTGGTGTTTGTAGAAAGCGGCGGCGACAACCTGGCAGCTACCTTCAGCCCAGAATTGTCCGACCTCACCATCTACGTGATCGACGTAGCCGCTGGCGAAAAAATTCCCCGCAAAGGCGGCCCCGGCATTACCAAAAGCGACCTGTTCGTCATCAACAAAACCGACCTCGCCCCCTACGTCGGTGCCGACCTCAACATCATGCACGCTGACACCACGCGCATGCGCACCACCGCCAAAGGCCTCAAACCCTTCGTCATGACCAACCTCAAAACCCAAACCGGCCTGGCCGAAATCATCGCCTACATCGAAACCCGAGGGATGCTGTTGAATTAAATCAATGGGGTCAGATCAACATTAATTTAGCCTTGCCCCTCAATCCTGCGCCAAATTGGACTTAGAACAAGGTTACAATTCCACCCGCAGGAAGTGTGGCAGAGTGGTCGATTGCACCGGTCTTGAAAACCGGCGGCTCGAAAGGGCCCGTGAGTTCGAATCTCACCGCTTCCGCCAAGTCAATAGGTTTTGTAGGGCTTTCAAGCCATCTGACGTGGAATTACCACAATTGTTACCACAGACCGCCAAAACAAAAGCCAAATCCATTTATCTGGGACTTGGCTTTTTTCTTTTCATTTAGCTTTTCAAAAGCAATTCTTCTGGCTTGCAATTTAGAGCGTCAGCGATTTGGCAAATGATGCCAAGTGAGGGATTAGCCACTGCTCTTTCAATTTGACTGGCGTATGTGCGGTCTATTCCCGCCTTAAACGCTAATTCTTCTTGGGTGATTCCCGCACTAGTACGTAGCTGCCTCACATTGATGGCTAGGGTGCTTTGGGATGACTTGAGGGTTTTTGACACACCTCAACTTTCTCGTTTCCGAGATTGCCAGTCCACGGAATATATTCTACATTTGAGAATAATCAAATGGAGTTTATATGTACCGCATTGTGTTTACGATGGTTTTGGCATCTCTCTTAAATGCCTGTGCATCTCCACAGCAACAAGCGCAAGTAGCTGAATTCAGAAGTTGGCAGTCTAGTAGACAGGCTCAAGCTATGGCGGGGCAAGTTCAATGGTCGGTTTATTACTCAGAGCTTTGGGGTCGCATGAATCAACTCCCCCATAACCCTCAAAAGCCAGCAATGATGGCCTCTACTGCTGAGTTGATACCTATCGCTCGAAGCTATGAAGCTGGTCGCATTACAAAAGAGCAGTTTGAGGATGCTCGCCGAATCATCATTTCACGAACAAACCAAGAGCAACAAAATAGTCTACAGAGGCAGCAATCAATAAATGATGCTCAAGCAGAGCAGCTATATCGAATTGGCAATCAAGTTATGCAACCTCGTAACCCAACGACAAATTGCTTAACAACAAGAGTTGGGCCTAATACCCTCAGCACCAATTGCAACTAAAAATGGAATTTAAAAAAATACTCTCATCAACACTAAGGCTTACGCTTGCGCTATTTATTGCACTAGTTGGCTTGGCTGCTGTTATTGCCATTTATTCTGAAGCAGATAAATACTTAACGAAAAAATCCAATGAAAAATATACATTGGTAAAAGAATGGAACTACGAAAGTACAAATCTTGATTTGAAGTTCCTCATTAAAACAAAACTTGTAGATTCAAAATTACTAATGAATCTTGAAGTTATTGGTTATCCAGATTATTTTAAAAACCAAGATTTTTGGAAAAATTCTGATGACTACAATTTTTTAATATTCTTTCTAGATGACGATGGATTTGAAATATACAAAAAAGAAGTCAAATTGAAAGAAATGGCACGAAAAGCAGGAGAAAAGGAAGAAACAATCGGTTTTAGATATCAGATTTCCGAATATTTGGATGCGACTACTTACAGCAAATTTGAGTCTCCAAAAGTAGGTTGGAATTTCCCAACAAAAATCCCAAAAAGAGAGACGACAATAATTGCAAATCAGCAATTAGTGCCCAAGGCCAAAAACACAGACTCCTCCGACCACTGCGCACCCAACTTGTCAAAAGAAGAGCGGCTTAGAAGATTGGCTTTAAGTGGTTCGGTTCGGCAAAGTGGAACTAATAGCTATTCAGTTGGCTTAAAAACTCTTTCTTTTTACTCTGATGGTGGCATGATTTTTTGCAACTAAGGCTGAATAGTCAACTTCAATGAATAATCGCTTGTGCGTATCCAACTTTGCCGCAGATTTCAACGGTGACGGTGCAATAACTATTTCAGATATTTCATCGTCAATTGGTTATTGGCTTAAAGTCCCTGGAAGATTTTTGATTCAATTAATTCATAACACAGAGCTAGGAGATTTTTTCGAAATCAATTTCCATTCATGTGATAACTGGGTCAGCATTGTCTTTTCGTTTTTTGTCTGGATGTGGCTTTTTTCTCTTTTGACCAAAGGACGCTAAGTTGTTTTTTAACTGGAATCAATGTCGACTTGGATTTTATAAATCGATAACTTTTTGTGCAGCAACTTCTTGAAAATTATTCCAACTCTCGGCATCAACGTCTTGATACAACTTTCCATTAGAAAGTAGCTCCGTTAATTTGATTGCAGCAGCATATTTGACTAAATGTGGATTTTTACTTCGTAACTCTGCAGCCTCAGAAGTCATATAAAACTCTATGGCTTCTTTGATTGCCCAGAATTCCTGCTCATTTAAGTTCAGGTTAAATCCGTATGTGGTCATAAGTAAACTAAGTTGTGTAAGTTTGTATTGAAACAATTATCAAGTCATTGATTCGAATGGGAATTACTCCTTAGCCCATCGAACAATGAAACCAGAGTTTCCAGAAGCTAATTGAGCATCAAACGAAGTTTCTTGTCTAGGTCTTCCATCCAATCTGTCTGCCAGTTCCCGAATAGCCCATTGCTGCCCCCTAGAAGCCTCATCTAGCAGTTTTTCAGCGGCAAGCCTAACTCTCTTGCCTTGGTCTTGTGCAATCGCTCTATGGAGAGCATCCGACCAAACCTTGCCTTTGCAAGCGTTTTTATTTCCAATTGGTGCGCCAGCCATTTTCTCACCCCTTATTTAATTGGTTAACTCTGTTGGAGATGGTATATCTAGATGGTGTCCGTGATGCGGACTAGAGTGATAACTGAAATGGGTGCTAATTGCACCGTCTGACGGTACTGCCTTTGCAGTCGTTAGTCCGTTACATGGTACTGTCATGCATTTACTTACTCCGCTATACGGAATAAGAACATTATTTTTCAATGCTACGTTCTTGTTATATGCACTTCTGACGAAGCCTTTAAGTGTCCCCTCATCGTACCCACTTATGGTATCGATAGCTTGCCAAGTCACCGCATACCAACTTGCTTTGTTAGGCCTATGCCCCATAACTGTTTCATAAATAAAACCACATTCAAGTAGCTCTTTTTTTCCCTTAGAAATCATGTCGCTTGATTTCCAACCTCTTGGAAGCAAATAAGCCTTGGATAACAAAAGTCTGCCATTGTTATTTTTTCCTAATTGCCTCCCCACCTCCAATAGCAGCGCTTTTGCATTGGCACTTAATTTTTTAAAATTGGGTGAATCAAGAACAGAATACGGCAAGGCTAAAAAGTACCCCGCATCTCGGCTAGTTTGATAATTGCTCCTTTTAGAGCCTCCGCGACCGTTGGCCATTGGTTAGCTCCCCAACTCATCCGAATTTACGCTCTTTGAATCTTGACTTTTAATATTTGACTGTTTATCAATCCATTCAATTAAGCTTTGATTTCTCCAAACTTTGATAGTTGGAGATAGAGTTAACGGCTTAGGGAACTTTCCTTGAGCTACCCAAAGATTAATTGTGCTCTTTGCAAGGGAAGTGAGGCGGCTGACTTCTGTGATGCGAAGTAGCTGGTCAGGTCTAATTGATTGCATTTGATACCTCTTGAGTTAAAGATGTACCAATTGTTTTGTTTTGAGAAATTCTCCTCAAGGCGGAAACAGGTTTTCCCCAAAATATTTTGTTGATGAAAAGTCACCCTCGAAGAAACTAAACCACTGCTCAGCAGAAAGTAATTTAACTATAGGCAATGATTTCTTGAAGTAGCCCAAGTAATCTTTAGCGGTTGAAACTGAAAAAGCTTCCTCACCCAAGGATGATTCTGCGTATCCTTTGCTAAGTGCATATTGGCAAATATTCTTTGATAGTAGTTTTGCAGTCGGGAGTCGCCCCTTCTCTTTTAGATGTTGCTTTGCCTGTTCGTATGCAACTTCTGCCCAAGGATTTTTTGGTCTTCCACCTTTAGGTCGTGCTGTTTCAGCAACATTAGCCACATTAATCATTGAAAGTGCAGCTTCGTAGATTTCTATTTTTTTGGCTGCTACTTCCACTTTGCATAGAGCGTCAATTAATTCATTTTGTAATTCAGGAATTGTTAGCTTTCTGACTTCAACAAAACTTCTTAGCGCCTTTTTTAGCGCATTGTCACCAATATATTCATCGATATTAAGCGCTTGGTTAGCGTGTAACAAAGCCTCTGATATCTTTTGATTAGCAGTTAACTCTTTAGACTTTAAATCACTTCTACTTGCTGATGTAACCATCACTCTGCTCCTTCAAATACCTAAGAAATCAGGCGACTTTCCTTATTAGATGGACATTTTGAAAATCATCACCTTTGCAGAATGATTCCCAATGCCTCATTAAGTCTTTTCGCTTTTCAAGTAAATCACCTCTAAAGTAAGCTGCTTCGGATTTGTCTGCAATTGCGTGCGCCAATGCTTTTTCTGCAACTTCAGAACTATGCGTAGTCTCTGCAGATACCCAATCTCGAAATGTACTTCTAAAACCATGAACTGTAATTCCAAGACTCAGTCTTCTTAACATCATCAACATAGCCATGTTAGATAGTTGCTTGCCGTTTGTTGAAAAGAAATACTCACTATTTGGGTCTAGGCTTCCTGATACTTCTAATATTTCAAGAGAGCGCCTACCTAGCGGCACTCGATGACTTCTGCCTCCCTTCATTCTTGAAGCAGGAACAGTCCAAACATCATTTGTTACTTCTGTTCGCTTAGCGCCAGTAACCTCTCCTGTTCTTGATGCAGTGAGTATTACAAACTCTAGTGCAAGAGCTGAAAGACTGTCCATTTCTCTGAGTCTAGCCATAAAGTTTGGCAATTCTGAAAATGGAAGAGCTGCGTGGTGCTTATCAGACCTCCTTGTGGTTGGTAGCAGATTTTTCAAGTGGTGAGTCCATCGGGCTGGGTTTTCATCCACTCTATGACCCAATGTTTTGGAGGCACTAAAAATACTTTCTATGCGCCCTCTTAGACGCGAAGCTGTAACAGATTTATTCAGCCATATGGGATTCAACAGCGCCAATATGTGCTCGGTCTGTATTTCATCCATGCGTAGACTGCCAATGTATGGAAACGCAAAGCGTTCAACCGTACTTACCCACTGGTCTGCATGTTTAGGATTGCGCCATTCGGGACGCTTTTTTTCTATGTAAGCCAAAGCGTATTCCCTAAATAGTGGAGGCTTAGCTTTTTGACTCTGAGCTTTAGAGGCATTTTTTTCTTTGATTGGGTTCAATCCCTTATTTAATAAATTCCTAGCCTCTACGGCTCTTTCTCTAGCCAGCTTAAGTCCAATTTCAGGATAGCTTCCTAGGCTCATGTTGCACCGTCTGCCTTGAAAGGTGTACCTCAATATCCAGTACTTCTTTTGATTTGCCTTTACCCAGAGGTGCAGACCTTTAGTCTGGTCATCTGTATGACGCCCAACTTCTTTTAGGCTTTTTAAAACATATTCGTTCAGTAGCATTTTCAAGCTCCTTCGTTACCACGGTTGTTACTCCAATAAGACCTTAGTAAGAGTTACTAGGTCTTGATGGCTGAAGGTACGGTCTTGGAAACGAAGGGAAAAGGCGAAAAGGGGTTTCCCCCTAAAATATGACTCTGAAACAGCTTAAATGCTTTGCTTAAGCAGACTCAAGACTTCCCAATGCTTGCCAAAAGCGCACATTGGTACTTTGAGACACCGCTTCCGCCAAAATACCCATCAATCTATGTGCAAGTACCACATAGAACCAATGCTTCAGTGCAAATTGTCTTCGAAGCGTCATAATTGTTTGAATGCAAAAATCAACTGACGTCAAGGCCTTACTTCTCTACGGCCTGACCATTTTCCTCAGTGCCTTCTTACTTTTCCAAGTCCAGCCCATGATGGGTAAAATGATCCTGCCTTGGTTCGGCGGATCAGCTTCAGTCTGGACCACTTGCATGCTGTTTTTCCAAGCCCTGCTGTTGCTGGGCTATCTTTACTCGCATTGGGTGGTCAATCATTTGACGCCTGTGCGGCAGAGCCTTCTTCACATGGTTTTGCTGGCCAGTTGTGTGCTGCTGCTCCCCATCACGCCAAGTGAATTTTGGAAACCCACGGGCGCTGAGAACCCCACTTTGCGCATTCTGGGTTTGCTCAGCGCCTCTATAGGCTTACCCTACATGGTTCTCTCAACAACAGGCCCCCTTGTCCAAGCTTGGTTTGCACGAGAGCGAAGCGGCGCTGTGACTTACAGACTGTTTGCACTTTCCAACTTTGGCTCCATGTTGGCCTTGTTGGCTTACCCATTTGTGGTGGAGCCTTTGTTGCCAACACGTTGGCAATCTCTGGCATGGTCAGGCTTGTTTGTTCTGTTTGTGCTGGCCTGTGGCAGCTTGGCTTGGCGCGGCAGGCATGCCAAGCCCTTAGCAGAAGAAACGCAAGCCTCAGGTCATCAAGCCGAGGGCAAGGTCTTGTCTACCATCAAAGCTGGCCAATTGCTGTTGTGGGTGGCGCTGGCAGCCTGCCCCTCTATTTTGATGGTGGCCGATACCAGTTACCTCACACAAAACATAGCACCCATTCCCTTGCTATGGATCGCGCCTCTGGCGCTTTATTTGCTGACCTTCATTGTGTGTTTTGAACGACAGGGTTGGTACCAAAGACGCATTTTTTTACCGCTCTTGGTTTTAAGCTTAGGCGCGCTGGCTTATCTGCCCACGCTGGGCTTGTCCGATTTGCCGCTGCTGGTGGCCATGGGCATTAACCTTACGGCATTTTTTGTCGTGTGCATGGTTTGCCACGGTGAGCTGGCTTTGCAACAACCGCCTACAAAGCAGCTCACCTTGTATTACTTGATGCTGTCTGTGGGCGGATTTTTAGGTGGCTTTTTTGTAGGCGTCATTGCGCCTTATGCATTTGATGGCCATTACGAGTTGTCTGTCGCGGTGGTCTTGAGTGGCATCGTCGTCAGTCTGTCGCTGTGGCGCGCATGGCCAGCCATTTCAAAGGGACTGGGCAGGCCCGTGTTTGCTGTTGTCAGCTCCTTGGCGCTGGTTGCACTCAGCACAGTGAGCGTGAACGACCACATACAAGAGGCAGATGGCGTGGAAATGAAAGCCCGAAATTTCTATGGCAGCTTACGGGTTTTTGTATTTCCAGATGAAGGCTACCGCAGCATGCTGCACGGACAAATCGTGCATGGCAAACAATTCTTGGCGCCTGAGCGCGCCTTGGAGCCCACCACTTATTACAATGCCGATGCGGGCGCTGGCCTTGCCATCACCACTCAAATGACCAAGGGCCCTGTTCGAGTGGGTGTGATTGGTTTGGGAGTGGGCACCTTGGCTGGGTATGGCCGACAAGGAGACTCTTATCGAATTTATGAAATCGATCCGCTCGTGATGGGCATGGCACAAAATAACTTCAGTTTTTTATCAAAGACTTTGGCTAAAACTGAGCTTGTGCTGGGCGATGCCAGACTGCAACTCGAAGCAGAATCGCCGCAGCAATTCGATGTCTTGGTAGTCGACGCATTTTCAGGCGATGCGGTGCCCGTGCACTTGCTCACGCGCGAGGCCTTTGAACAATACGCCAGGCATCTAAAGCCGAATGGCGTGATGGCAGTCCACATCACCAACCGATTTTTAGACCTCCAACCCGTCATTCAAACTGCCGCACAAAAACTGGGCTTTACAGCCCGGCTCATTGACCACTCAGGTGACGATGAGCGCTTGGTTTACCCTTCGACTTGGGCTTTGCTGGCCAAGGACCCTCAATGGTTTGCGCAAAATGCTTTGAAGTCAGCTACAAAGCTGGAGAGTCCAAACGGGTTTGTGCCTTGGACAGACGACTACAGCAGCTTGTTTGCCGTTGTAAAATGATTGATGACTAAGCCTCTAGAAACCGATGTCCTGATTGCAGGGGGCGGACCCTTTGGTCTCATGTTGGCCAATGAATTAGGGCGCAGGCAAATCAAGTGTTTGCTGGTCGACCCCAAAGCCAGCACCGCCTTCAATCCTCAAGCCAACGCCACGCAAGCGCGCACCATGGAGCATTTTCGACGCCTCGGATTTGCACAAGAAATTCGTGCGCAAGGGCTACCTCCTCATCACCCCACAGACATCACCTACCTCACTCGGTTTAGCGGCATTGAGTTGGCCCGGCTTAGATTGCCCACAGCCGCTGCCGCACCCCAAGCCATCAAAGCCATGTCGGGTTCATGGAGTGCCGCTGAATTGCCGCACCGGGTCTCTCAAAAATTTGTAGAAGTCACGCTGCGCCAGCATGCTGAAAAATGGAGCAGCAACGACATTCGTTATGGCTGGAAGCTTGAATCGTTCAAAGATGAGAGTCTCTCAAGCAACAACACAGGTTCGGTTGCATCGAGTCATCCTATTCAGGCCAGTATTCAACAAGTCAATTCGGCTGAACCAGTTTCTCTTGACGTCAAGGCCAAGTACTTAATCGGCGCAGATGGCGCCAGAAGTTTTGTTCGACATGAACTCGGCATTGCTTGGGGTGGCGAAACAGGTTTCAAGCGCAACTTCATGGGCGGCAAAATGCTGGCGGTTTACTTGAAGGCCCCGCATTTCTACGAGCGAAATCCAAATGACCGAGCATGGATGTATGTGATCGTCAACCCAGAACTGCGCGCCTTCATCATGTCGGTTGATGGTGTCAGTGAGTTTGCCTTTCATGTGCAAATGGCAGACGATGCTGCTACCGAAGCACTGACAGCAGATGATGCCAAAAGAATGTTTGCACTCGCCTACGGTCAACCCATCGAGATTGAAATTTTATCGATGGCTACCTGGCTCGCTGGCCATGCGCTGGTGGCAGACAGTTTTCAAAAAGGACATATTTTCTTAGGCGGCGATGCCGTTCATTTGTTCACACCCACGGGTGGTCTTGGCTACAACACAGCTGTTGAAGATGCCGTGAATTTAGGGTGGAAGCTCTCAGCTGTTTTAAAAGGACAAGCTCAATCCACCCTCCTTGACAGCTATGAGATTGAGAGAAAGCCTTTGGCTGTTCGAAATACAGGCTATGCAAAACAGTTTGCAGATTCCATCGGCCTGTTTGACGCTGACAAGGAACTTGAAGAAATTTCACCAGCAGGTGAGCAGGCTCGCAGTATTGCGTCCGATTACTTGAATGGCCATGCGCGACGCGAGTTCAATATTCCGGGTGTGACATTTGGCGGCCGATACATCCACTCACCCCTCATCGTTGCAGATGGCACGCAAGCGCCCGCCGATGCAGCCAATACTTACCTGCCATCAGCATGCCCGGGCGGCCGCCCTCCTCACGCTTGGTTGCCAGATGGCAGTTCTCTGTTCGACCACTTCAATTTTGAATGGACTTTGCTGGTGCTAGGCAAAGACAAGGCTCAATTGGCACAAGAGGCTTTGAAATTTTCAGAAGCAGCTTCACAGTGTCATTTGGACTTCAAAGTCTTGTCGTTTGATTCTCAAGAATTACTCGATTTGTACGAAGCGAACTTGGTACTGATCAGGCCCGATCAAATCGTGGCATGGCGCGGCGCTCAAGCGAATGAAGTCACTCAAATTTTGAAACAAGCCAGCGGGGCTTAACGGATATTCACAGGCCTGGTCATTTGCTCACACGTGGTGAAGTATTTGGAAGAAGCGCCCATCAAGGCACCTGATCCTTGATTTCTAATTTCAAGCCTTTAGCGCCTACTTTGACAGGACCCAAACTGCCCGACAAATCGCCAGATTGCGGCATGGCATTGCCCGACTTGGACACGCGCACCTTAACCATGACTTCACCGGCCGCTGATAACTTGCGATCGGGGGCCATGGCAGTGGAATCGTCGAGCGTGAAATTGAAAGGCAACTGCGACACAGTGGTCTTGAAGATGGCCAAGGGCATTCGATCGCCGTTGGCAGGGGTTGCATAAATAAACACCACATCATTGGGACTGGCCTTGGACTTCAAGGAGGCAGACAAGTTGACTTGCCCGGTCACATTGAGTCCGGAAGCTACCGCAGGTGCGGCTTTAGCGGGCGGCATGCCCAATCTTTCACGGACAGTCGCAATCGCGCTCTCCAAGCCTTCCAAATCAGGATTGTTGGCGTCTAAGGGCTTTCTGGCCTGCTCCCAGAACTTCAATGCATCTGCAAACTTGCCTTCTGCGTAAGAGGCACTGCCTGCCGTCAGCAAAGCACCAAAGTGTTGCGGATCTCTTTGTAAAACTTCACGTATAACGTTCCAAGGTTCACCTTCAAATTGACCTTGACGCTGCATGGCAATGACCTCAATGCGCTCCAACTTCAAGTCGTCGTCGGCAGAAAGCTTGAGCGCACTGTCGTATGCCCTAAGTGCTGCATCAAAATTTTCCAAGGTGCGGTAGGTTCGACCTAACATAACCCAGCCTTGCAAATTGTCGGGTTTGTCTTTCAGCTTTTCTGCCAAAGTCTGAGCCATTTTGGCCAAATCTTTGGGGTCAACTTGATCAGGTGTTTTCAAGGCCAAAGGGTTCAAGGCCTCGGGTTGGCCCACCCACATGTACATGCCCATTGAGCCTAAGGGCAACGCTACAGCCAACACAACAGCTGTCCAAATGGCAGGCTTTTCTGTTTTGGCTGCAGGATCATCGACCGCAGATGTATCTTCTAGCAGACGCAGGCTCAATTCATCGCGCGACTGCTGCCATTCTTGATCACTGATGTGGCCGCTGTCGTGCTCGCGGTCTAAATCTAAAATTTGATCGCGGTAAACCTTAGCATTGGCCTTGGCTTGACTGGCCTGCGTCACAGGCTTTCTCTCACGCAACAAGACCCACAAAAAAACAACTGCAGGACACAGCGCAATGCCAAGCGCAATGAGAACAAACAACATGCTGGCATTCATGGCGCATCTCCAGATTTCAAAATTTCTTGTACTTTGCGTCGATCTTCATCGCTCAAGACAGGGCTGCTTTTTTGCACACCCTGACGTTGCCGCAAGTAATACGCCATGCCCGTGATGGCCAAGACCAACAACAAAAAGGGGCCAAACCACAAGACCCAAGTGAGAGGCTTGACTTCAGGTTTGTAAAGTACGAAGTCGCCATAGCGGGTGACCAAGTACTCTTTGATTTGCGAGTCGCTTTTGTCTTCCCGAATAAGCTTTCTAACCTCTTCGCGCAAGTCGTTGGCCAACTCTGCACGCGAGGAAGCCAGCGATTCGTTTTGACACACCATGCAGCGTAATTCCTCAGAAATGTGAATCAAGCGCTTTTCAAGCACGGGGTCTTCGGCCAAAAGAGCCGCCTCTTTGGCCTGCAAGGGGGCAAGGCAAGACAACAAGAGCCAACTTGCCACACACACCCACTTCAAAAATACAGTTTGCAAATTCATGCTGTCTTTCACACGCCCTTAAGAGGCGTTCAATTTCTGCACCAAGGGCAAAATGGTTGACTGCAACAACTCGGGTGTGACCACGCCCACTCGCTTGTATCGAATGACACCTTCTTTATCAATGACATAGGTTTCGGGCACGCCATAGACGCCATAGTCAATGCCCACCCGGCCGTCCAAATCCATGGCCGACAGCACATAAGGGTTGCCGTGTCGCTTGAGCCAAAGAGCGCTTCGATCACGCGCAAATTGGAGTTTTTCTTCGGGTGTGAACTTCTTGCCGGCTGGCTCATCTTGCGGCTGAACTTCCTTGTAGCTCAAACCCACAAGAGGCAGTTGATTGGCTTTAGAGAAAGCCACCAACACCGGATGCTCTTCTCGGCAAGCCACACACCAAGTGGCCCAGACATTCAACATCCATACTTTGCCCTTCATGTCTTGAGGTCCAAACTTCGGCGAATTGGCGTCAAGTGTGTTCAAGGAAAATGCGGGCGCCGGCTTGCCAACCAAAGGCGAAGGGATTTCACGTGGGTCTCGGTTCAGGCCAACTGCCAGAAAAATCACCAAGCCTAAAAACAGTCCCAACGGAATTAAAAACTTTTTCACGACAACTTTCTGAGTGTGAACAACTGCAGGGGGCTGGGTTAGATGTGCTTAAGCCAAAGTGTTGGCAGACTTGCGATAGCGTCGATCGCTCACCGCCAACAAACCACCGAAGACCATCAAAATAGCGCCGTACCAAAGCCAAGATACAAAGGGCTTGTAAAACACTCGCACACTCCACTGTAGGCGCTCACCTTCAATGGGCTCACCCAAAGAAACATACAAATCGCGGAAAAAACCCGAATCGATACCCGCCTCGGTCATGGGCATGGCGGAAGAAAAATATTTGCGTTTTTCGGGATACAACATTTCAAGTTGTTTACCGTCTTTGGTGACCTTGACATCACCGCGAATGGCTTTGTAATTGGGGCCATTGACATCAGAGACACCCACCAACTCGAAGCTGTAGTTTTCAATGGTGACGGTATCGTTCAAGCCCATGCGCACATCGCGCTCGACTTCATAACTTTTCACCATGGTGATACCCACCGTGATCACCGCAATGCCCAAATGCGCCAAGTGCATACCCCAAAATGAAGGCGGAATACGCCCTGGCTTTTTGAAGCGAATGGCAATTTGGATGAGCAAACCTACCACCACCCAAGTGGCCAAGGCCATGCCCATGCCGGTGAGCCAAGTGCCGCGCTCGGTCAGCGTCCAAATTGCAACACCCGCTACAACAGCAGCCAATGCAGGAAAACGCAAATCGTGGCCCAGTTGTGCCCACCTCGCCTCGCGCCAATGCGCAATGCCGCCTGGCACCATCAAAAACACCACCGGCACCATGAGGGGCACAAACACTGCGTTGAAGTAGGGTGCACCCACAGAGAGTTTGCCCAAATTAAGCGCGTCGACAATGAGGGGGTAAATGGTACCCAACAACACTGCGCCCGTGGCCACCACCAACAAGACACTGTTGGCAATCAGCATGGACTCACGCGACACCAAACCCATCTTGCCACCCAGTGTGGCTTTGGGTGCGCGCCAAGCAAACAAAGTCAAAGAAACACCCACAACAACCGCTAAGAAAATCAGAATGAACACGCCGCGCTTGGGGTCGGAGGCAAAGGCATGAACCGACGTGAGCACGCCTGAGCGAACCAAGAAGGTGCCCAACAGCGAGAGTGAAAATGCGCCAATGGCCAGCAACACCGACCAAGCTTTGAAGCCGCCGCGCTTGTCTGTGACCATGAGCGCATGAATAAGGGCGGTGCCAAACAACCAAGGCATGAGGGATGCGTTTTCGACCGGATCCCAAAACCACCAACCGCCCCAGCCCAATTCGTAATACGCCCACCATGAACCCAAGGCAATGCCCGCCGTCATGAAAATCCAAGCAACAAGGGTCCATGGCCGCGACCAACGTGCCCACGCTGCATCCATTCGGCCCGATAGCAAAGCCGACACAGCAAAAGCAAAGGCCACAGAAAAACCGACATAGCCCATGTACAACATGGGAGGGTGAATGACCAGACCTGGGTCTTGCAACAAAGGGTTCAAATCGCGACCATCGGCGGCGGCTGGCAACAGGCGCTCAAAGGGGCTGGAAGTGGTCAGGATGAACAACAAGAAGCCAGTGGAGACCAAGCCCAGAATGCCAATGACTCGGGCCACCATGGCCAAGGGCAAAGTGCGTGAAAAAATGGCAACTGAGACAGTCCATCCAGACAGCATGAGCATCCACAACAACAGAGAGCCTTCATGGCCGCCCCACACAGAAGCAAACTTGTATTGAGTAGGCAGCAGCGAATTGGAGTGCTCAGAAATGTATTTGATCGAGAAGTCATCTGTCAGTGCACCATGCACCAAGACGGCAAACGAGAAGGCAATCAACAAAAATTGAAGAAATGCAGAAGGTCTTGCCAACGCTTGCCAACGTTGGTTGTCGTTCAGGGTTCCGGCAAGCGGCAAGACACCTTGAACCAGCGCCACACACGCAGCCAGAATCAAGGCAAAGTGACCAATTTCAACAATCATTCCAAACTCTTTTCAATTATTTAGATGGCTTCACAGACTGGGCAGCTCTGGCAGCAGCAGCTTCATCCAACGCATGCTGCGCCTCAGGTGGCATGTAGTTTTCGTCGTGCTTGGCCAAAACCTCGGCAGCCGCAAACAATGGGCCATCCGACAATTTGCCCTGAGCCACAACGCCCTTACCTTCTTTGAACAAGTCGGGCAATATTCCCTTGTAAGCGACTGGCACTTCGTGGGCAAAATCGGTGACGACGAATTGAACGTTCTCGCCGTCTTTGATCAGGCTACCTTCTTTCACCATACCGCCCACACGAAAGGCCTTGCCCTTGGGCGCCTCGCCTTTGTAAACCTGAGTGGGGGTAAAGAAGAACACCAAGTTGCTTTGAAAGGCATTCAAGACAAAAGCGCCCGCTATGGCCAATGCGGATACCCCCGCGGCAATCAATAAAAATCGTTGATGTCTAGGTTTCATCAAGACCACTCCTTGCTGTTCGTTTCTGCAACCAATTCATGCGCTATTTGAGTCAGCGCTTGTGCACGTGCATTTTTGACCCAGACCATTTCCAATGCCACGCACAGTGCAGTCACTCCGAAGCTACCCCAAACATAAAGACCATACCCACCCATGGCCCAAAAATCGTTCCAACTGCTCCAAATCATGCTTTGGCACCTCCTGCAGCGTTCTTCATCATTTGGGCTTTGACCTCAGGCAACTCGGCCACCCATTGGGTATGCCTTTCGCGAACCAAAATAATGCTGCGCACTCGGTAAAGGGCCATGGCCACTGCATACATCCAAAATGCAACACCCATGATCAACATGGCCTCCAACATCACTTGCGCCATGCTAGACCCTTTGGTCAGTGACACCGAAGCACCTTGGTGCAAGGTGTTCCACCACTTCACTGAAAAGTAAATGACAGGCACGTTGAGTGCGCCCACCAAGGCCAAGATACCACCTGCTTTGTCGGCGCGTCGAGGATCGTCAATGGCGTTGGTCAGGGCAATGTGGCCCAAATACAAAAAGAACAAAATGAGCTCAGAGGTGAGCCGTGCATCCCACACCCACCATGCGCCCCACATGGGCTTGCCCCAAAGCGCGCCCGTCCAAAGTGACAGGAAAGCAAAGATGGCACCTGTGGGTGCCAGGGCTTTGGTCATCATGCCCGAAAGTCGCGTGTTGAAAGTAAGACCCAACAACGCCCAAAAAGCCATGGCCAAATAAATGACCATGGACATCCATGAAACAGGCACATGCACAAAAATAATGCGATAGCCTTGGCCTTGCTGAAAATCAGTGGGCGCCACAAACATGCCAAGCCACAGACCCCAAACTGTGAGCCCTGTTGCTAAACAAGCAAACAGGGGCCAAAGCTTTCCAGCCAAAGGGTAAAAGTTTTGGGGTGATGCATAAAAAAATAGTTTTTGAATCATTGAATGAAGAACTTCTTAGGATTCAAGTGCAATGCGAAGCGATGCCGCACTGGCCCAGGGGCTGAACACGGCTGCCACCAACACAAGGGCGGCCAACACCGACAAATGGGCCGAGGCCCCCAAGCCACTGATTTCTGCTTGAACTGCACCCGCACCAAAAACCAGCGCCGGTACATACAAGGGTAAAACCAACAAGGACAACAGCACATCGCCACCTCGCACGCCCAAGGTGAGCGCGGCGCCAACAGCGCCAATCAAGGAGAGCACCGGTGTACCCAAAAGCAAGCTCAAAGTTAAAACCCAAAGTGCGTTGGAGGAGAGGTCAAATTGCAGGCCCAAAATAGGTGCGAGTAAGACCAGCGGCAGCCCAGAGAGTAACCAGTGCGCCAAGATTTTGGCAGCAACCAGCAAAGATAAACTGTTGGGCGATAAGGCCATTTGCTCTAGTGTGCCATCGGTGTAGTCGGTGGCAAACATGCGCCCCAAAGACAGCATGCTGGCCAACAAAGCCCCGACCCACAAAATACCCGGTGCCACCAATCGGAGCGTGTTCATTTCAGGACCAATGCCCAAGGGGAAAAGAGCGGCCACCACCACAAAGAAAAACACAGAAGTGATCACCTCATTTTTGCGCCTTAAGGCCAAGGTCAGGTCGCGTTTCACGATGGCAACAAATGCATTCATGCGCTTAACCTGTAAGAGCGGCCTTGGCCAGCAAGTGAAACCGCTTGGTGACTGGTTAACAGCACCATGCCCTGACTGGCTAAGTGAGTGCTGATCACTTCAGACAGCGCATTTTGAGCTGCAGGGTCCAATGCCACAAACGGCTCGTCCAAAATCCACAACTTGGCGGTGCTGAACACCAGGCGCGCCAAAGCCGTTCGGCGCTTTTGACCTTGTGACAAAACACGAACAGGCAAATGTTCCCGGCCCTTGAGGCCCAACTGCGCCAATGCCGCCTTGGCTTGAGTCAATGACAACTGTCGCCCGGCAACTGCCGCAAAGGACAGCAGATTTTCTAGGGGGGTCAGGTCTTCTTTGAGGGCCAATTGGTGCCCTAGATAGGTCAGATTGGCTTTGAACTCATCAGAATTTTTTGAAACTGGCCGGCCTTGCCAGCAAATCTCGCCCTCTTCCAGGGGGCTTAATCCGCAAGCCAGCCTTAATAAGCTGGTTTTTCCAACCCCATTGTCGCCCTCCAAATGCAAGTACTCACCGCTTTGCAATGAAAAGGAAACGCCTGAAAACAGACGTTTTTCACCGCGGGAGCAACAAAGATTGGAAACGCTGAACATGTGCCTGAATGATCTCAGAAGATGCCCATTCAGAATTGATTCAAGTCAAAAAATGATGAGCAAAAAAAAAGGCAAATTTGACTTTGCCCTTCATTTTAGCGCTCTGTCTCAGTTGGCAGGCTTTGCGCCTTGGTCTTGTTCAATTTCTTTGGCCCGTTTATCGGCCTCAGACTTTCTGTACAAGCCCAACACATTGGGCAATCGATCCAACATTTCAGTCCACTCGTATTCAAAGGGCAGCCCCACCCATTCACCGCTGGATTTGAGGCCGGCAATGCTGGCTTTAATTTGATGCCGCGCGACATCAAACATTTTCAGTTCTTCTTCGGTCAAGGACTCACGATGGTTTTTAGAAATGTCAGCCTCAAGCAATACCAGCTTGTCGTGATGCATCGCCAACTCGCGCTTGAGCGTTTCAGCAGGAAGCATGCTGCCGTGAGGATGCTGAATTTCCTCTAGCTTTTCAGTAATTTCTTGAAAACTTTGCTGGGTCTGAAAATAGAAAATCAGAAAACCTGCCAAAAGGATAAAAAGGACAGCAATCACCAGCAGGAAAAAATTGTCCATAGCAAACCTCACTTCGTCAATTTGACACCATCCTACCTAACTGTCACCCATGCGGCAACTCGGCGTGAGCCATTTTCACCACCTTGAGCAAAAAAAACACTTCAAAGCTACACTGCGCGTCAAGGAGAACCCGTCTGTGAACCAAGCTTTAGCCACCTCATCTTTAGATTCATCCCCCGAGACCAACCGCTTTGGCAGCGGCAAATCGGTCAAACGACTCGAAGACCAGCAGCTCCTTTTAGGCGCAGGTCAGTACACCAGCGACGTCACCCTGCCCGGTCAGTCTTATTTGGTTTTCCTTCGTTCGCCCTATCCGCACGCCAAAATTACTCATCTTGACACCAGCGCTGCCAAAGCCATGCCGGGGGTCTATGGCCTCATAACAGGTCAAGACCTCTTGGCTGCAGGCGTCAAGCCCATGGCGCGTCCCATGAACTACAAACGGGCAGATGGTGGCCCCTTGTCTTCCACCACACGCTACCCCTTGGCCACAGACACCGTTCGATTTGTAGGAGAACCCATTGCGGCGGTTGTGGCTGACACTGAAGAAAACGCGCGCAATGCGGCTGAGGCCATTCAGATTGAGTTTGACCCCTTGCAAAGCGCAAGCACCTTGGCCGATGCACTGGCTCCCAATGCTCCTTTGTTCACCGAAGCGCCCGACAACCGCGTGGCAGAAACTCGCTATGGCGACATAAAGGCCACAGCGGTAGCCTTTGAACAAGCCGCGCATGTGGTTCATTTGGACATTGTGAACCAGCGCGTCGCTGCCCTGTCAATTGAGCCTCGAAGCGTTTTGGCCTACCCCGAAAACGGTCGACTGACCATTCGCATGAGCAGTCAAATGCCATCTGGCGTTCGCACCACAGTTTCAGATCTGATCGGCATTGACACAGAAAAAGTCCGTGTCCTTGTGGGTGATGTGGGCGGTGGCTTTGGCATGAAAACCGGCGCCTATGCAGAAGACGTGGTCACTGCTTTTTGTGCCCACACTTTAGCTCGGCCTGTGAAATGGATTGCCGACCGCAGCGAAGAATTTTTGAGCAGCGCACACGGCCGCGACATTCAAACCAAAGCAT
>Ga0214919_10003034_pt1 | contig 25824 bp, 26 predicted proteins | sample LL1503_MetaG_FD_177994 | JGI IMG/M metagenome (GOLD analysis project Ga0214919, IMG submission 177994) | Freshwater microbial communities from Lake Lanier, Atlanta, Georgia, United States - LL-1503 | ecosystem: Environmental > Aquatic > Freshwater > Lake | place: USA: Georgia | collected...
CATCATTGGGGTCAAAAAACTCAACCCAATCACGCGCAAATCCTGCTTTAACTTCTGACATAGTCGCAGAGCCTACAGGCATAAAGGATAGACTTCATACATGAATCAGCAATCAAAGGTTGCCGTTATCGGTGCCGGTGTAATGGGTGAGGCCCTTATTGCCGCTTTGATTTCATCTGGTGTTAACCCTGATCGAATTACTATCTCTGAAAAGCGTGAAGAGCGCGCACAAGAGCTGATTTCGAAGTATTTGATTAAAGCAGCACCTTTAACCTCAAATGTTGCTGATGCAGATGCCTTGTTATTGGTTGTTAAACCACAAGATATGGCATCGGTATTAGAGGAGATTAAGGGCTCAATCAATCCAACATCTGTTGTGATCACCTTTGCTGCCGGCAAGACAATCTCATTTATCAGCAATGGCCTTGGTACAGGCAATCCAGTTGTTCGAGTTATGCCAAATACACCAACCTTGGTTGCACAAGGCATGGCAGCGGCATCAATGGGCGCTGGTGTCACAGCTGCTCAACGTGAATTTGTTCTTGGTTTTCTAGGTGCAACGGGCAAGGTCATTGAAGTAAGTGAAGATCTGCAGGATGCCGTAACTGCAACGAGTGGTTCGGGACCTGCTTACTTCTTTGCTTTTGTCGAAGCAATGGTTGCTGGAGCTAAAGAGCTAGGGCTTTCAGATCACGATGCAACAACTCTTACGATTCAAACAATCGTTGGGGCTGCAAAGCTGCTTGATGAATCTGGCAAGAGTGCAACAACATTGCGTGAAAATGTAACTAGCCCAAACGGAACAACTGCTGCAGCACTTGCCTCATTTGGCAATGACAACTTGAATTCAATGGTTGCTAAGGCGATGAAGGCGGCCCGCGATCGTTCGCAGGAATTAGCGTGAAACGCTTACTTTCCTTTGCTGTAATTGCTTCACTTTTCTTAACTCCAATCGCACACGCTGCCCCTAAGAAGATTTCGGTAAAGCCCTTGCAGTTGCTGACAACTGTTGGAACCCCAGATGAAGTAAGTGGGGTGGTGGCTTCAGGTAAATCAGTAATAATCTTTGGAAGCAAAGCTTCTAAGGCTTATGCGCGTGCGATTGATGTAACCGGAAAAGAGTTATGGAACTTATCTCTGGATCAATCAGCGGCATCCATTGCAACCGCTGCAGCTGTTGATGCTGCGGGCGATATCTGGATCGCAGGTGCTACACCTTTAGCTTTAGGTTTAATTTCGCCAACTCCCACTGCGACGCCAGTAAATCCAGATAACGCTGTTGCTCCACCAAGTTCATCGATTGGTAATTTACAAGCGGTGACAATATGGAAGCTCACATCTGCTGGAGCTTTAACTTTCACAAATACTGTGCCAACAAGTTCAACACTCTTTCCTACCTCAATCTCAGTTGATCGCAATGGTGCATCCATTGTTGGTATCATCGGAAATGAAAAAGGGAGTGCAGGCTTTTTAGTCAATGCCGATAAAGCCGGGGTCTTTGGAAAACTTCTTCAAATTGGTGCTGTTTCAACAACCGCCGATGCCGTGGTGCGCCATGGTGATGGAAGTTTCACCGTTGCTGGTTCTAGTAGCGAAACTCTGGCTGGTAAAAAAGTTGCTGGTTTAACAGATGGCGTTCTCATCAAAATTTCAAAGGCGATGAAGATTACAAATGTTGTTCGAAGTTCAGCTGTAAAGGGTAAGCGAATCTGGAATAGCGCCTCATCTAACTTGCTTTTAGGTGGCGAAGTTGTTGTTGGCGCAAAGAGTGAAACCGCAATTACTAAGTTCTCATCAACATTTGCCCCAACGTGGACTTATCGATTTCCATCGACGGGTCCTGCAATGACAGCCGGATCAACATATGCAGTATTTATCTCAACAGGTGCAACTGCTCAGCTCAATTGGAATCCAAAGGCACCAACACCATTGCTTTTAACCTTTGACGCAAAGGGCGCCATCATTGCGGCCGATAGCGGACCGGTAGGGCAGAAGGAAGTGCTGGGAGCCCTGGTTTCGAAGGAGTTAGGGGTTTTAGTGGTCACATCGAGCGCAGAATCTGTTTCGATTTTTACCCTCATTCCGCGGTAACCTAAACCCCCGCACACACAGTGCGTACATTAGAAATGAGAGCGTGACATATGGGTTCCGTAATTAAAAAGCGACGCAAGCGCATGGCGAAGAAGAAGCATAAGAAGCTTCTCAAGAAGACTCGCATTCAGCGCCGTAACGCTAAGTAAAAAATTACGGTTTAAGAAGTGCAAGTTTTCCATTAATAGTGGCAAGCAAGTATTTAACTTTGTTTACAGTCACCCAAGCGCTCTGAGTAGGTTCAGAGCCTTGGGTGCTGCTAACTAAGCGGATTGCAGATTGGCCAAGATCTTTCTTACTTGTATCTAGAGCACATAATCTCTCTTGGCAGTTAAAGATAATTGTTTTTCCATCGGTGGTCATGAACTCACCTGGTGTGCCAAAGTTTTCAGTAGTTACCTTGTAGATCTTTGTTGGGTTATCTAATGATGCCCATCGAACTTGATTCGCCTTTGGGGCGGTTGCAGCCGAAGCTGCAAGCCAGGTCGCAAACACACCTGAAGGTGTCTTTGCTAATGCAACATCAAAGCCAAAGATCAGTGCGTCATCAGTTGAAATATCAAGTGTTTGATACTGCCACGCCGTTGCTTCAACAGAAGTTCTAGTTGCAATTCGAATCGCTCCAGCGGTGATTTCTTTCTTTTGGTTCATTGAAACAACAGAGTCATAAGCAACATATGTTGTAGAGCCATCAAAGATTGCCTGCAAATGGAAACCAACATCACCCGTAGTGCGGCCATCAGTTTTACGATCGCCATCTACTAACTCATATTTCCAGGCCGCACCCTTTGTACGAACTGCACCTAGTAATACGCCTTGGCTCTCGTCACGATAGAAGACCTGAACCGCGCTAGCTGAAGCCACACAAGCGTTTGCGACGCTTACATCACTTGATGTTCGCACACGTATTGGATCCTCATAGTTATTTACAGAGGAACCATTTCCATCAACTGTTTCAAAGGCAAAGCTTTTACCGTTGTAGGTTGCGTAGCGAAGATCCTTTTCAGTCGCATCGCTGTAGAAAATATGCAGTGTTTGCTTTACTCCGCTGCCATTAACACACATGCTGATAGCACCAGCAATATTGTCAGTAGTTCTGCCACCAGATCCGCCAGCACCATCGACAGTTACCTTTTTCCAGTTTTTGCCATCAAAGGTTGCAAGCTTTAGATCACCGCTCTTGGTATCCGTGTATGCGATTGCAGGCTTTCCATTAAAAGTTGTACTTGCAACTGTTTTTCCATCAGCAGTGCTATCTAAAACAGTGCTCTTCCAGCCTGGTTGAGGGACAACTGCCTTTGTTACAACCGCTTCTGAAACACCCAACGCATTTTTTGCGACAATACTAAATGTGTAAGAGGTTCCATTTTTTAATCCTGTAATCAAAAGCGGACTAGTAAGAGTCTTTTTCTCGGAGCCGGTCTTCACATTCTTGACTATGTATTCAGTGATCTGAGCGGTACGAAGGTTTGTAGGAGGATCAAAGGAGATCAGCGCAGAAGAGTCACCTGTAAAAGCTTGTGCGTTACGTGGTGATTGCGGCAAATCTGTAGCAACACCGGCAGGTGGTTTACTGCGTAGATCCTCCATCATCGCAAGTAACAAAGGCCCTGGCTCTTTAAATATCTCACCTGGATCAAGATTTGGAGTCATTACTGAATCAACGCCCGCCTTTGAAAATGTTGCCTCATCTAAGTGAGAGGTAGATGAACCTGACTCGTAACGAGAAGGTGTGTACATCTTTGGCTTAACCCCGCCATTAGCTTTGATTGCGTTTGCACCTGACCACACCAATGAAGAGGTAAGCGCAAGACCTAACTCCTTTGAAGGTGTTGGAAGATCTGCCAGACGGCGACCATCACTTGTCTGAAGATAAGCATCAAATGGAGTTGGTTGATCCAGACTTCCTAAACCGAAGAATGGATCGTATGCATCATTTGATAAGAATCCGAGTCCATGACCGATCTCATGCAAGAAAACAGATTGAAGGTCATATTCATTTCCAGTTGGTAAACCATCACCACGTGTATTCCAAGAAGCTGCTGAGTTCACCTGAATCACGATTTCAGGGTTAGCTTTATCTAGATCTTTACCCGCTAATGCATTTGCTAATGCCGACGGGTACCAAAGCGATGGATCTGGCGCACCCGAGAAAGCAGAGAAGAAACTTCCGGGACGAGCACTACCTAAAACTCCCCATGAGCTTGAACGTCCCCATGATGCATCAACAGAGACAACCACCGGAGATTTGAAGTTTGCAGACCACACATCAATAGATGCTTGAACCTCTTTTTTTGCCCACTCAGGAAAGTTGTTGTACTTAACTGAAAACTTAGATTTGATCTCAAGATTTTTACTTTTTGTCGGAGCGCTCTGTGTCGATGATGGTTGGGTGCCTGCATAAATATGTCCCCAGGTTGTTGCAGGGATTTGTTTAAAGGTTAATGCTGGCGCAGCAGGTTCGGTTAGTAGCGCAAGAATTAATGCGCCAGCTAGGGCAAAAGGCCCCATTCTCTTGATGCGCATCATGGCCAAACGCTATCAGGGCTCTGCGTGTGGTTTAAGGTCAGGGGTAGGAAATATCAATTCTCTATGCAAATTAACAGGCAGAAAGGGCGAATAAATGACCATCGTGACAATTTATAGTCGAACTGGTTGCCATCTTTGTGAAGATGCATTAAAGGTTTTAGAGTCATTGAAGCAAGAGTTGAATTTTGAAATCAAAGAAGTTTTGATCGATGGTGATGAAGAGTTACAACGATTGTATGGAGAACAAATTCCAGTCACACATATCGATGGAGTTCACCACGATTATTGGAGAGTAGATCCAGAACGGTTTAGATCTTCCCTTGAAAAACATCGTCAGCGTCAATAATTTTGTAGGAGTAACCCTGTTCAGCTAAGAATCGTTGGCGGTTCTGAGCAAAATCTTGATCAATAGTGTCGCGAGAAATTACAGAGTAGAACTTTGCTCCACGTCCATCTGACTTTGGACGAAGGATGCGTCCCAACCGTTGTGCTTCTTCTTGGCGGCTACCAAATGCACCAGATACCTGAATTGCGATAGTTGCATCAGGTAAATCAATTGAAAAGTTAGCAACCTTTGAAACCACTAGGCACTTAATCTCGCCTGATCTAAATTTATTGAAGAGAATTTCTCGTTCTTTGACTGGTGTTTCACCCTTAATAAGTGGAGCACCCAAAACCTCAGATAGTTCATCTAGTTGATCGATGTACTGTCCAATTACTAAAACCTGGTCATCTACATGTTTCTCAACTAAAGCTTCAACAACATCTCGCTTGGTACGGGTCGTTGCACAGTTTCGGTAACGATTTTCTGGCTCAGCGGTTGCATAGGCTAAACGTTCAGTTTCAGTCAGATTAACTCGAACCTCAATACATTCAGCGGGAGCGATATACCCCTGTGCCTCAATCTCTTTCCAAGGAACATCAAAACGCTTAGGTCCGATGAGTGAGAAGACCTCACCCTCCATTCCATCTTCACGAACCAAGGTTGCGGTTAGTCCTAAGCGACGACGGGATTGAATATCGGCGGTAAAGCGAAAGATTGGTGCAGGTAGAAGGTGCACTTCATCATAAATAATTAAGCCCCAGTCATATGAATCAAAGAGATCTAAGTGCGCATAGACACCATTCTTCTTCTTTGTCATTACTTGGTAGGTCGCGATAGTTACAGGGCGAATCTCTTTCTTTGCACCTGAATACTCGCCAATTTCATCCTCATTCAGTGAGGTTCTCTTCAATAGCTCATCACGCCATTGACGTGCAGCAACTGTATTAGTCACCAAAATAAGTGTGGTTGCTTTGGCATGTGCCATAGCCGCTGCACCAACAATTGTTTTACCTGCACCGCAAGGAAGAACTACAACACCAGAACCACCGTGCCAAAAACCTTCAGCTGCTAACTCTTGGTATGGACGGATCTTCCAATCCTTTTGCAACAAGTTGATCTCGTGCGCCTGTCCATCGACATATCCTGCAAAATCCTCAGCTGGCCACCCTAAACGCAAAAGTGATTGCTTAATCTGTCCACGCTGGCTTGGAAGCACAGTAATTGTCTCGGCATCAATTCGTGCACCTAACAATGGAGCGATCTTCTTTGCGCGAATTACCTCTTCAAGAACAGCGGTATCAGTAGTAACCAAAATCAATCCGTGAACTGGATCCATCTCGAGTCGAAGGCGACCGTAACGAGACATTGTTTCGGCGACATCGATAAGGATTGAATGTGGAACTGCATACCGTGAATACTTAATTAAGGTATCGATGACTTGTTCAGCATCATGACCTGCAGCGCGTGCATTCCACAAACCAAGTGGTGTTAAACGATATGTGTGAATGTGTTCAGGGGAGCGCTCTAATTCAGCAAAGGGTGCAATTGCTCGTCGACATTCAACTGACATTGGATGGTCGATATCGAGCAGAAGCGTCTTATCGCTCTGAACAATTAGTGGACCATCACTCATCAAGTAAATCCCTTATTAGCGCTTGTAATAACTTGCTGCGATCTTCAAGGGTACTGATGTCTACCCATTCATGCGCGGCGTGAGCGCCATCTCCAACGGCCCCAAGACCATCAAGGACCTGTGCTCCTGCAGCAGCTGCAAAGTTTCCATCACTTGCTCCGCCAACAGATGCATGTCCCAGCGGTGGCATTCCTAGTTGCTGTGCAACCTTTTCGGCACGCTCGTACAAAGCCATTGTTGAAGAGGTTTCCAATGGCGGACGATTAAAGCCACCAGTGATTTCATAACGGGCACCGGCATTAACAGGCTTCAAGGCCTTGATCGCCGCATCGACCCGTTGAAGATCTGCCATTGAGTAAGAACGGATATCAATATCAAGAACAGCTAGATCAGGAACGGTGTTTGTTGTATTTCCGGCGTGCAAAGTTGTTGGAACGACTGTTGTTCCATGCTCTCGATTTTCCATTGCAGCAATCGCTAAAACCGCATGTGCAATTTCAGTTGTTGCGTTAACACCCTTTTCAGGTTCAAGGCCAGCATGTGATGCTTTTCCATGAATCTTTACCTGGTACATCGCTGTACCTTTTCGAGCAGTCTTTACTTTTCCATTTAATGTGGCTTCTAAAACTAAAACCGCTTTTGCTTTTGCAGAAATTTCCTTGATGAACTCTTTGCTTGTCGCGCTTCCAGTTTCCTCATCTGTTGTTGCAATGAGCGCAGCACTTCCGGTGATTCCCTTCATCGCATACAACGCTTGAATAAATCCAGCTTTCATATCAAAGATTCCGGGACCACGAGCAGCTGTGCCTTCAACCTGCCACAACGGTTTAAATGAACCCTTAGGCCAAACGGTGTCTAAGTGAGCAAGTACTACAACATCAGGATTAGCGGATCCCCACCAAAATACGGGGCGACCATTTACTTCACGAATCTCTGCAGGTGTGCCTAAAACTCGGGTAGCAATTTCATTAGCAAGTGCGATGACATCGCGGCAGGACTGTAGATCTTCCGTTGGAGATTCCAACTTAACTAACGCTTCTAGGTCTGCCAACATGGATTAAGTCTATAGCGGTGCTACGCCGGTGATGCGTGGAATTCTGAAGGATTGGACCTCGCCAGTAGCGTGATCACGTGCAATTAGGGCTCCTGCGCTTATGCGGATTGGATCGATAATTCGGTGCGTAACACCACCATTGTTATCGGCATAGCCAATTGAAAGGGTCTTTTCATCGATGATGAATTGATTGAGAATCTCCATTGTTTCATTAGCTGTTGTTCGAGGCAGTTGACCCAGCGCTTCACTTGCAACTTGGCGCAGCTTTGATTGACGATGTGTTGATTTCTCACCTGTTCGTAATACTCGTATCGCTGCACTAATTACTTCAGGTGTTGGAGTCTCAATTTCGCCAATGATTCGTGGTGGTCTTGGCTTTGCAAGTGATCGGTTTGATTTTGGACCAGTAAGAATCATTCCGTTAGCTGATTCACCAGCTGGTAAATATCCCGCTTCGCGCAATACGCGCATCGCATCTGTTGCATCCATGTCGCAGATAACAACTTCAGGTGCAATTCTGCGCAAAGAGAGCAGTTCTAACTTCTTGTCATTCATGATTTGTGAGATCAATGCGGTGTCTTCGCAACGAATAAATGAGGAGGTGTTTCCAACGCGCAACTTTCCATGCTTCTTTGCAACATCTGCGATCAAGTACTCCAGAGGTTGTGGCATTGGAGTTTTAGATGTTTTTGCCAAGAAGGTTTTGATCTCATCACCAGTCTTGCCATGATCTAGAGCTCGACGAATAGTTGCTTCGGTAAAGCGATAAACAGTTGCACCACCGCGACTTTCAATCTCAGCCATCATCGCAAGTGCTTGCGAGATCTCATGCTCTAACGGCCCAGGAGCAATTGCAGTGTTATCGCTCTGGATCAAAATGTGATCAACTGTCTTTGGAAGATCCTCATTAATGGAATTCAGATCATCGCCATTAAGAAACTCAAGACCAAACTTAGATATGGCACCTTGCCCAGTTATTCCAAGCCATTCAGCCTCGCGCAGCGTCCATTCCGCTAACTCTTCTTGCAGAGATGAGTTTCGACGAACTGGTGCACGCCATGAAAGAAGCTTTTTAAAGCTATTCCATTCAGGAGCAATTCCTGGATTTTCACGTAAAAGATCAAGGGTTAGCGCACGCACGCGGGCTGCATTCACACGGTCTAGCTCTGGACCAAGTGCGGCGACGTTCTTCGCTTCTACACGACCAACTAATCCACTAACTCGAGAGGTAATTAACCATTGAGAAGCCAACATCTGCCAGCGATCAGCAGGTGATTGCATTAACCAAATATCAAACTTGTTGCTTGGCATGATTCTTTCATCGCCATCAATACTTACAAGTGATGCCAGGTATGCAAGTTCAGCAATAAACGCCGTACATGATTCATCAACACCTAAGTGTGTCGAAATAACCTTTAGATCTCTTACGCCTAATCCACCCGCACGTAATGCATCCGCTGGTTCATCGGCCCAAAAGTTAAGTAACTCTTCAACCCAGCGAAGCACCGTGGAAACATTTGCAATGGCTGCAAGATTTACTTGGCGCTCATCACGCTTACTTCCGGATAACTTTGGCTCATTGACGTGTCGCTCTTTATGAATTTTGCCACCGCGAAGTTGAATAGCAACCTCACGAGTCAAAATCACAGTTCGTTGATCAAGCGGAACAAGAAACTTCTTTTCCAAAAGCCAAGCAACACCAGGTCCTGGATTTTTAATATCTCCAACACTTCCGCGGGGAGGTCCCCACATAAGTCGCTCCAAAACCTTTTGCGCATCAGCAGGAGCATCTTTGAGTTCAGATAACTTTAATTTCGCCATCGAAGCTGGACCAAGTCCTGCAGGTTCTGCACCAATTACTTCACGCAACTGCGTAGGCAAACGCATTCCATCATCTGATGGATAGATCAAACCAATCATTACTAAGTGCGATAGAGCGGCTTTAGCCTCTTTTTCTGTGAGCGCCACAACCTCTTTTTCAGTAAATGGTTCATTAATCGAAGCGGCTGCTTCTAAAACCTGGAACTGCCATTGATTAAGTGAATCAATTGCCCGAGCAAGGCTTGGTGCAGAACAAGCACGAACAGCAAGGGATGCGATGTCGGATGGAACAGGAGTGATCAAATCTGGGCGTGCATTGAAAAGATTGAGGAAGGCAGCATCATCAACACTACGTAGGTAGTCGGAGAAGGAGCGCATTTCCATAACTTGCCTACATTACTGGCATATCGGAACTTCTTGTTAATCAGCCTCTTCGTTTACGCGGGGTCAGCCAGGTTCCAAGAGCGGCGAGGCGAACCACGATGGGGGAGATTGCCTTGCCGATGAAGCGAGCTTTTCTAAAATCATGAATTGGCCAACCTTCAGCCATCGCTCGCAAACCTAATAGTGCATCGGGATTAATTGCCGATGGATGACCAACACATTGCAACAGCGGTAAATCATTGTTGCTATCGGAAAATGCTAAACATTGACTAAGGTCAAAACCTTTTTCACCAGCCAGCTCTGTTACCGCGATCGCTTTTTCTTTTCCATGTAACAAAGGTCCATTCATTCGACCTGTATATGTTCCATCTTTAATTTCAGCTTTACTTCCTAGCGCACCTGTTAATCCCAATCGATTAGCAATCACTACAGCCATATCTTCTGGTGCGGCGGTAACTAAATACACTTCAACACCTTCTGCAACTAATGCTTGGGCAATATCAATTGTTCCTTGCCACATTGCGGGCGAAACATATTCGTCGTAAATCTCTTGAGCAATCGCTTCGATCTCTTTGACATTGTGCCCACCGATAAAATCTGTGGCAGCATCTTGAAATCTTTGAATCTCTTCTTTGTTTTCCTTGCCCGTTAAGCGAAATCTCAGGTTGGCTAAGACAAACCGTGAAATATCCTTCTTGGTGAAGTAACCACGCTGATACATACCTCGGCCCAGGAAGTAAATTACTGAACCGCGGATAAGCGTGTTGTCTACATCGAAGAAGGCAGCCCGTTTGCTTGTGAGTGCCATGTCACTACCCTAGCGATAGAAGAGCATTACAGACGCTTTATGCTTTCCCAATGAGTTCAACAGTGCATGTAGTGCGCCACGGAGAAGTACATAATCCTGAGAAGATTTTGTATGGACGCCAGCCAGGCTGGAGATTGTCTGACCGCGGACAAGAAATGGCTCGAACAATTGGCGAGTGGTCTAAATCCTTAGATCTTGGAGCACTTCATGTCTCCCCACTACAGCGCGCTCAAGAAACCGCGGCGCCAATCGCTGCTGCACACAATATTGAAATAACTACAGATGAGCGCTTGATTGAAGCGGCAAATATTTTTGAAGGAAAACCATTTGGAGTTGGCGATGGAGTTCTACGCCACCCAGCAGCATGGAAACACTTATGGAATCCATGGAAGCCATCATGGGGTGAGCCTTACGAAGAACAAATTACCCGAATGCTCGCAGCTGTTTTTGCAGCCAACAAAGCAGCTAATGGAAAAGATGCAATATGTGTTTCGCATCAATTACCAATTTGGATCTTAAGAAGTGCGATTGAAAACCGATCAATGCTTCATGATCCTCGTAAGCGCGAATGTTCCTTAGCGTCGGTGACGAGTATTCACTTTGATGATGAAGGAATGATTTCTGGACTAACGTACTCCGAACCTGCTCGTCACTTGTTGCCAGAGAAGAAGTAATGAAAAAACTCACCGCATTAGTTGCACTTGCATTTGTATTAACTGCATGTGGCGGTGGAGGAAGTTCAAGTGCTGAAGAAAGTTTTGTATCTGGTGATGGATCAACGACATTCATCAAAGTTTCAGATCGCAAGATTGCACCAGCAATTACTGGAATGACTTTATCTGGAACGAATTACACATATCAAAAGGATCGAGTAGCAGTAGTTAATGTTTGGGCTTCGTGGTGTTCACCATGTCGTGCTGAGGCACCAACCTTGGTTGCCTTGGCAAACAAGTACACCGAAGTTGCCTTCATTGGAATTTTGACCCGTGATAATCCAGCAAATGCTGAAGCCTTTGAACGTAGATTCAAGATCCCTTATCCAACAGTTATAGATGACTCGATTCTTATTGGTTTTAAAGGCTCATTACCCGCAAACGCAATCCCTACAACTGTTATCTTGGATAAAACAGGGCGAGTAGCTGCACGAATTTCCGGTGCCGTCACCGTTGCTTCACTGTCTGAAATGATCGAAAAGGTATCGGCAGAATGAGAGATTTCTTTGTAGAACAGATCTTTTCTGGCTTTCTCATCACCGCTTTTCCATTTGCATTTATGGCAGGTGTTATTTCTTTTCTGTCACCATGCGTTTTACCTCTTGTTCCGGGATACCTTTCATTTGCAGCAGGATTTTCAGTAAGTCGCGGAAAAGTACTGCTGGGATCTTTACTGTTCGTACTTGGGTTTAGCTTAGTTTTCATCTCGTACGGTGCTTTGTTTGGCGGTTTAGGAAATCAACTTTCTGCTAACGAGGAAATCATCTCTCGAATACTGGGAGTATTAACAATATTTCTTGGATTTATTTTTTATGGTCGTTTTCCTTTCTCTCCAACGATTCGCCCCAAGATGCGTACAACTGGTGGATTACTCGGAGCACCGATGTTAGGAATTCTCTTTGGTATTGGATGGACACCATGTATTGGTCCAGCACTTGCAGCAGTTCAAACTTTGGCTTTTCAAGAGTCCAGTGCGGTGCGCGGCGCAGTTCTTTCCCTTGGTTACTGCCTAGGTCTTGGATTGCCATTTATTCTTTCAGGATTGTCACTTGATAAATCTGCAAAGCTTCGTTCATTTATTTATCGTCGCGGAGACATAGTCTCTAAGGTCGGTGGCATTTTCTTAATCACTATCGGTGTATTGCAAGTGTTGGGTTTCTGGAGTCAGATCATGAACTCCCTTAGATCATTAATCTCTGACTTTATTCCGGTGATCTAATGAGCCAGCAAACACAGATTCCAGAACTCGACAGTGTCGGCTTGCTTCGTTACGCCTGGAGACAATTAACCAGCATGCGAACAGCTTTGATTCTGTTGCTGATGGTTGGCGTTGCAGCTATCCCTGGCTCTTTATTTCCGCAGAGGACACAAAATCCACTTCAGGTAAGCCAATATTTCAAGGATTTACCTGATGTAGCCCGCTGGATGGATCGGTTTTATCTATTTGATGTTTATGGATCGCCATGGTTTAGCGCAATCTACATCCTGCTCTTCATCTCGTTAATTGGTTGCGTTCTACCTCGCACCTTTGAACACTTCAAAGCCGCTCGTGCGCTGCCTCCAACGACACCGAAGAATCTTTCGCGTTTAGAGCATCATCAATCATGGAGTGCTCAAGGTAATGAATTAGAGCTTGCCCGCAAGTGGTTTAAAGCAAAACGATTTAGAGTTCTAGAAGTCGACGGTTCAATCTCGGCTGAAAAAGGCTTCACGCGTGAAACAGGAAACCTCTTTTTTCACTTAGCCTTAATTTTAATTCTGTTGGGAATCAGTTTCAGCTCTCTCTTTGGTATGCGCGGTGAAGCTATCGTGAATGTGGGTGAGAGATTTGTAAATACACCTACAAGTTATGACACCCTCAATTATGGAAAACTCTTTAAAGATTCAAACATCCCTTCATTTATGTTGACGGTGGATAAGTTTGTTGCGCAATACAACGTTGAAACCAGTGCACCTGAAGATTACACATTGGATGTTTCATTACTTCGAGATGGTTCAACCACGATTGAGAAGAAAACAATTAAAGTTAATAGTCCAATGACTATTGGAACTACACGTGTATATCTACAAGCTAATGGATATGCGCCAGTTGTTACAGTTCGTGATTCAAAGGGCGATGTCGCATTTCAAGGGCCAGTGACCTTTCTTCCGCAAGATGCAAACCTTCGATCAATAGGTGCGATCAAAGTTCCAGATGCTGATCCACAAATTGGTTTCTTAGGTTCCTTCTTACCAACATATGTCCGTGAAGGCGCAAATGGTGGAGCTAGTGCTTTTCCTAAAGCGCTAAACCCACGGTTACTGCTTTCTGTCTGGAGCGGTGATTTAGGTCTCGACTCAGGAATTCCTCAATCTGTTTATCGAATAGATACAACAAATATGAAGCAGATCGGTTTAAAGGGGTTAAAGCCTGGTGAAAGTTATGTTTACGAGGGTGGATCTATAACTTTTGAAGGTTATGTTCAATGGGTCAACCTGAACTTCGTTGCAGATCCCGGAAAGCATCTTGCATTGCTTGGAGGTATTGTTGCCATCCTTGGCTTGCTCGCTTCATTGTTTACACGCAGACGTCGTATCTGGATTCGTGTGGGCGATGATGTAGAAGTTGCAGGGTTAGCCAAAAATGCAGCCCCAGGGCTTGAGATTGAAATTCAAGGTTTTGTAAAGATGTTAAAGGGAGAGAAATAGATGTCACGTTCATGGGCTTATGCATCAAATTACTTGGTGTACTCAGCGATGGCTGTCTATGCAATCTCATTTATAGCCCATGCCGTTGAAACCGCTTGGGCGGTAAAGGTTCCAGCTGACAAGAGTTCAACCTTGGATTACAAGCGCACTGAAAAGGTTGCTCGAATTGCAACAGCGATGATGATCTTAGGCTTCTTCTTACTCTTCGGTGGAGTCATTGCCCGGGGTATATCTGCGGGAAGAGTTCCATGGGGAAATATGTATGAGTTCTCGATTACTGGCGCTTTAGCATTTTCAGGTGCCTATTTACTAGCGCTTCGTAAGTTTGATCTCCGTTGGTTAGGACTTTTGGTTTCAATCTCCGTGTTATTAACAATCGGTACAGCAATCACAGTCTTATACGTCCCAAGTGCACCATTAGTTCCTGCACTTAAGTCTGAATGGCTTGTGATTCACGTATCTACAGCGATTATTTCTGGCGGAGTTTTCTTGCTATCAAATGTGATTGCCGCTGCTTACTTGTACTTAGATCGCATGGAGAGCAAGGGCGAGCGAACGCAGTGGGCTAAACGTCTGCCAGATTTAGAGACTCTCGATCTACTTTCATATCGACTAGTTGCCTTTGTATTTCCATTGTGGACTTTTTCAGTTATCGCAGGTGCTATTTGGGCCGAAAGCGCCTGGGGTCGTTACTGGGGTTGGGATCCAAAAGAGACCTGGGCCTTCATTACCTGGGTTGCATATGCGGCGTATCTTCACGCCCGCGTAACTATTGGATGGCGCGGTCGCCGAGCAGCTTGGTTATGTCTCTTTGCTGGCTCAACATTTTTATTTAACTACATTTATGTAAATATCTGGGGAACTGGAAAGCACACTTATTCAGGGCTTTAAAGTTTTAGAGTTTGCGTAAGAAATCAGGATCATCATCTGGTGGCAGGATGCGTCGCTTTGGCGCTCTTCCACCTTTACGCTTATTACGTCCAGCAATTAGGTAAGCAATAGGTCCGATTGCAGCAGCTTGTGGCCCCAAAATAATAATGAGCAACAACCATCCCCACTTTGGAAGGTTTTTAATCTGCGACTCATCTGTGCGAGCACAATCAATGAGCGCGTAGATAGTTAAACCAAAGACCAGTACTAATGGGATGAGCTTTGACATGTTCTTAGTGTATCCCTAACCCAATGGCCAGCAATATGGAAAAAACCATCTGCAACTTTCCGGTTCTACCCAGAACTGGAATTAGCTCCTTACCTGAAATACCACTTAAAACTTGCCTTGAAATTGAGATGCTCATTGGTAGTGCAAGGACCGTTAGCAACGCAGTTGGAATCAATGTGGTGATTGCCGCAAGGTGAGCAAGAGCCAAGAGCGCTACGTACATCAATCGAGCGTTGCGATCTCCGATGCGAACAGCAACGGTTAACTTTCCAACCAAGGCATCTTTAGGTCTATCTCTTAAATTGTTAATTGACAAGATGGCACAAGAGAGTGCACCCATAGGAATCGAAACAATAAAACTTAGTAGGGTAATTTTCTCAGTCTGTGCGTAGTAAGTACCCATGGTTGCAACAACGCCGAAGAAGAGAAATACAGATAACTCGCCAAGTCCCTTGTAACCGTAAGGATTCTTTCCGCCGGTATATCCCCACGCTGCTGCGATTGAAATAACTCCAATAAGGATTAACCACGGTGATGTTAAAAGTGAAAGCCATACGCCAGCGATACTTGCAACGCCAAAGGAGACAAAGGCGGCTGTTTTTACAGCTGAAGCGGTAGCCATTCCGCTCGCTACTAAGCGGGTAGGGCCTACACGATCTGCATCGGTGCCATTAACTCCATCGCTGTAATCATTTGCAAAGTTCACACCAATTTGCAGCCAGACAGCGACCTTTAATGCAAGGGCTGCGCGGAACCAGTTGAAATCGGGAGCTGCCAATGCGGTAGCTACGACAACTGGTGCGATAGCTGCCGGAAGAGTGCGCGGACGGGCGCCGAGAATCCACTTATTCATGAGTTATTCCTTGCGCCAATCTCTTGCGATCAACTTTTCCAATACCGAGCAATGGTAGCGACTCTACAAAGTGAATGCCCTTTGGTTTTGCAAAGCTTCCAATTCTGCTTTCAAGTGCTGCTATGATGCTGTCACGATCAACTTCTCCAACTACTGCAATGTGCAAACTTTGCCCCCATTGTGGGTCTTCTACAGAGAATGCCGCACTTTGGATTGCTGGGAATAATTCAGTCAGGATACTTTCAATTGCATTTAAAGAAAGGTTCTCACCACCGCTGATAATCACATCATCAGATCGTCCAATTACAACAACCTTGCCATCGACGATTTCGCCTAAGTCATTAGTTTCATACCAGCCATCATTTAAATCTAAATTAAGTGCCAGGACCTTGCCGCGAATAAAGATAGAGCCGCCACGAACTTCGAGCTCTACGCCATCGAGAATTTCGCCGTTGTAAACACACCCGCCAGATGTTTCGCTCATTCCATAAGTTGTAACAACCTTTATTCCTGCAGCTGTAGCTTGATTACGAATTCCCGCAGAAAGGGCTGCGCCTCCAACTAACACACTCTTCGCACTCTGCAGATGCTTAAGTAAGTGATCATCACCATTTAAAGCACGAAAAAGTTGGGTTGGAACAATTGCTGTGTAATCAACTCGTGGATATTCGCCAATGTGATTGCGAAGATCTACAGGAATAGTTCCTAATTCAAATGCGCGTACAAAAACATTCACCGCTGCAACATGTGTGAGTGGCAGAAGCAATGACCAGGTATCTCCAGATTTAGCTCCAACAAAAGAGTTTGATGCACGAGCAGATGACAACAGGGCGTTGGATGACAGAGATATTTCCTTTGGCGTTCCTGTTGTTCCAGATGTTCCAATAACTACCGCCGCCTGTGCTGGGGCAAACTCTGAAATGACCTCACCAAATCCAAGGGTGGGTCCATTACCTGCGAGAGCTGCTGTGATGTCCCTCGCTAATTGAGGAAGTTCGCATGCAGGGCTGACCCGCAGAATTTTTCGTTGTGACGAGTTATCCATTGCCGTCGTAGGCTATCGCTAGCAACGACGATGGAGGAAATGTGAGCAAGCCGATCAAGCGCGAATTTGGTAGCCGTGAGATTCCACAATGGGTGACCGCACCTGGTGGAGAAGATTTCATCGATATCAAATATCAAATGGGCGATGGAATCGCCAAGATCACTATTAATCGACCACAGGTTCGCAACGCTTTCCGTCCACAAACTATTATTGAATTAATCGAGGCCTTTAACTTGGCGCGTGACAATGAAGAGGTTGGCGTCATTATCTTTACAGGCGAAGGCACCGAAGCCTTTTGTTCTGGTGGCGACATCAGTGTTCGCGGTGATGATGGTTACTTGGGCGAAGATAAGTTAGCGAAAAAGGGAATCGGTCGTCTCAATGTTTTAGATCTTCAGGTTCAAATCCGTCGCACACCTAAGCCAATTGTTGCAATGGTTGCTGGTTGGGCTATCGGCGGAGGACATGTTCTTCATGTGGTGTGCGATTTAACGATTGCAGCTGACAATGCAAAGTTTGGTCAGACAGGTCCAATGGTTGGTTCATTTGATGGTGGCTACGGCGCAGGTTTGCTAGCTGCACATGTTGGACAGAAGAAAGCACGTGAGATTTGGTTTATGACACGTGAGTACAACGCACAAGAAGCTTTAGACATGGGATTGGTTAATACCGTTGTTCCACTTGCAGAACTTGAAGCAGAAACTGTTTCTTGGTGCCGCGAAATGCTTCGTAACTCACCGTTGGCGTTGCGCTTGCTTAAGGCAAGCTTGAACGCTGCAACCGATGGATTAGCTGGCGTGCAACAACTTGCTGGCGATGCAACACTTCTGTTTTATATGACTGAAGAAGGCCAAGAAGGTCGCGATGCATACCAACAAAAACGCAAGCCTGATTTCGGAAAATTCCCAAAGCGCCCATAATTTATGGATCAACAACTTCTCGAAACTCTGCGCGTAATTGCGCTGCCCACTAAAACTAATTTTCGTGGAATAAGTCTTCGTGAAGTCGCATTGTTTAAAGGCCCATTTGGATGGGGAGAGTTCTCTCCATTTGTGGAGTACGGAGATCAAGAAGCATCACATTGGCTGGCTAGTGCCATTGAGGCTGCAACAACACCTAGACCGCAGCTATTTCGCACATCGGTTGCGGTCAATGGAACTATCCCGGCGCTTAATGACGCGACACAATTACAGAAAATTGTTGATTCATTTCCGGGCGTTAAAACCTTCAAGGTAAAGGTTGGAATTGACCTTGCTGAAGATTTGGCGAGAGTAAACACCATTCGCGAGTTACAACCTCACGCAAAGATCAGAATTGATGTCAATGGTCTTTGGAGTATTGAAAAAGCAGAAGAGTTTTTAAGTTCAGTTGGTGAGATTGAGTATGTCGAACAGCCTTGTGCAACCATTGAAGAGTTGCGTGAACTAAAGAGCAGAACATCTGTGAAGATTGTCGGAGATGAGATTTTGCGCAAAGCGGTTGATCCATTTGATATTGATCTAACCGGTGCAGTTGATTACTTGATGCTTAAAGTGCAGCCACTTGGTGGAATCAAGCGGGCACATGCGCTGGCCGAGCATCACAAACTTCCGGTCGTTGTATCAAGTGCACTTGAAAGTGCGGTTGGTATTAATTACGGACTTACCCTTGCTGCATCTTTTCAAGAGCTGCACTTTGATTGCGGATTAGGTACAGGCTCTCTATTGGCACAGGATGTAGCTCACCTGCCAATAGTTGATGGAAGGATCCAACTTACCGAGTTTGAACCAGCGTTAGATGGTCTTGATGTGTCAGCAGAACGGTTTGAATGGTGGAAGAATCGGATCATGAGAACTGCGGAGCTATTGAAGTGAACAACTCAACCTCATTAGCTCGCGTTGTCGTACGCCAGATCATCGAAGCTGGAATCACCGATGTAGTTATCTCACCTGGATCTCGCAATGCGCCTCTCTCACTTGCCTTCTTTGCAGCCGCCGAAAGAAAATTGATAACCGTTCATGTTCGTATAGATGAGCGAACCGCTGCATTTTTCGCATTAGGAATCATCAAGGCCACTGGTAAGCCGGTAGCTGTTGTCTGTACAAGCGGCACCGCCGTGGCGAACTATCACCCAGCTGTTCTTGAAGCCCACCACACCAACGCCCCACTGCTGCTTTTAACCGCTGATCGCCCAGCAATGTTGCGTAAAACCGGTGCAAATCAAACAACTGAACAAGCACGTATCTTTGGAAAATCAGTTCGTTATTTTGCAGATGTTGATGGTCCTGTTTATCCGATGGAGCTACCACTAGACAGTTTGCGTATGGGTCCGGTTCATCTCAATCTGCAGTTTGATGAACCATTACTGCCTGATGATTCATCGGATTGGGTTTCAGAGATTCAAGTTGCGCCAAAGAGCTTTGTAAATCGCAGCAAGCCTGGCACCTTACGTTTAGTCGGAGCCCGTGGTGTTGTTGTTATTGGACATGATCGTGCAGGACTTTCAGTTGAAGAAATTACCAAGTTTACAAAGGTGCTTGGCTGGCCGGTAATCGCAGAAGATCCCTTGTCATTTCCAGATGCGATTGCGCACGCATCTATCTTCTTAACTTCACAAGAGATCAGAAGTACTTTAATTCCTCAATCAGTTTTAGTGATTGGTCGAACAACTCTTTCTCGTTCTATCAATGCATTTATCAAATCAAGTCCAATTCAATATGTTGTAGATCCGCGGACAGCTACGGTTGACACAGATCGCCAAGCAGATCGCATCTTTACATCTTTGCCAGATCTACAGGGAGTAATTCAATCTGATGACTGGATTTCAACCTGGAACAAAGTTTCGGAACGAACTAAGAAATTAGTTGCCTCGCTGGATGGTTGGAATGAAGCGGTCATCGCTCGAACAATCGCTGCTGCAATTCCTAACGAAACCGCACTGTTTGTTTCATCATCTCGACCAATTCGAGATCTTGAAGGCTTTGCACTTCCGCGCGCAGGTGTGGACACCTATGCCAACAGAGGTTTAGCTGGCATCGATGGAAATATCTCTACAGCATTAGGAATTGCATATGCGCACAAGGCAACGATTGCAATCTTGGGGGATCTGTCCTTCTTGTATGACCTGACTGGCTTGATCAATAAAGAGGCGATTAACTGCCGATTTATAGTGATTAACAATGATGGTGGCGGTATTTTCTCAACCCTGCCTCAACGCGGATCCCATGGTTTCGAGACGGTATTTGGAACTCCGCATGGACTCAACCCCGCTGAAATCGCAAAGGCAATGGGTGTATCTGCACAACAGATCTCTAGCCTTAAAGAGTTAGAGGCAGCGGTTAAGGCTCCAATTACAGGAATCAGCGTTGTTGTGTGTGATGTTCCTGATCGTGAAAGCAATGCTGACAACCTAAAGGCTATTTACGATTCTCTGAACTCTATGTAAGCGCGCTCCGCATAGGAGCAAACTTTGCATATGTTTCTGCAAGTTCAATTTCAGGATCTGAACCATCCACGATTCCACATCCAGCAAAGATTCGAATTGAGTCTCCATTAATTTGTCCGCACCGTAATGCAATTCCCAGTTCACCATCTCCGGCTGCATCTATCCAACCAACTGGACCTGCATAGCGACCACGAGACATTCCTTCGATTTCTGAGATTAACTGTGCAGCTTGTGGTCGTGGTGTTCCGCAAACAGCAGCTGAAGGATGAAGTTGTTCCAAAATTGTAAATGCATCAACATGCGAAAGTGTCTCAACAAGTGCGCCGGTTACATCGGTTGCAAGATGCATGACATTTGCTAAGTGCAACACAAATGGAGATTCAGGTACATTTGTTGAAGAGCAGAATGGTTCAATGGCATCTGCAACAGATCGCACCGCGTATTCATGTTCTGCTAAATCCTTAGATGAGCGTGCAAGCGATCCCGCTAATGCCAGATCCTTTGCATCATCACCAGTCTTGCTAATTGTTCCGGCAAGAACACGCGATGTAACCATGCCTCTTGAAAGGCGAAGCAATAGTTCAGGTGTCGCACCAACTAAACCCGAGTTAGCAAACTTCCAGGTTGTTGGATACTCAACCGCAAGCTTGTTCAGAATTACCCGGGGATCAATAGCTTTATTTGAAGAAACAGTTATGTCACGGGCTAAAACAACCTTGTCTAAATCACCCTTTTGAATGCGGGAAACAACGGTTGAGACCCGTTGCTTCCACTGCACATCAGCCTGTGGTTCCTCGTCCCATTTCATTTCACCGTTAGAAAGCTGCTCAGTTGTGGTGTTTAAGACTGGTTGGGGTCCAGATCCGATCCATGTCATCCATGATTTTCCAGCTTTAGTTCCAACAACAACTTGTGGAATGACAAGAACTGAAACATCTTCAGGTGAAAAGGAAAAGGACGAAAACAAAACTGGTCCAGTACCGCTTCCATGAACAGTGTTGTTAACCGCTAATTTTTCCAACTGCTTTTGCCACCAATGACGTGCATCGGCAAAACGATGTGGCCCACTAACCGTTGTAGTTGCGTATGTACCCCAACCAACCAAACCTTCTCCGCTCCGAACCCACGCAAGAGGTTGCGAATCTGGAAGTAAATCTAACAAGGGCAGATGCTCGCCTAAGCGAACAGTTGTTACCGGGGTTAATTCAGACATACGTTATGAGTTTTTGCGATTAACTAAACGCCAAAGAATTGGAAGAGATGTTCCCGCGATTGCAATCTTTAAAACTTCGCCAACAATAAATGGAGTCAAGCCCGCATTTATTGTCCAAGCCCAATCCTTACCTGTGTATTGCTGCAACCACACTAAACCGAAGCTAAAGGTAATGACTGTTCCGATCAGCATCGAAGGTAAGGCTGTTAAAAACTTTTGATCTAAACGCAGGCGAGCTAATTGACCAACAACATATGTAGCTACAAGCATTCCAATTAAGTAACCACCAGTTGCTCCGATGACGCGATCAATTCCAAATCCACTGTTTGCAAATACTGGAGCACCCGCAATGCCGGCTAAAAGATAAAGTGCAAAGGTTGTTACTCCTAAGGTTGATCCATACGCGGTACCGATCAGCAGTACTCCCAAAGTTTGTCCCGTAACTGGAACTGGAGAGCCCGGAACCGGAATCGCGATCTGCGCCAAAATCGCCAAGGCGAAGACGCCGCTGACAACGAGGACAGCGTTTGCGAGCGCCGTAGTGCGGGGCATCAAGGAGCTGCGAAGAGAGGTAGCGGAAGTGGACATGCACACCCTTTCAGGGGAGTTAAGTTGTGGATGAGCCTACTTCAAGGGAGAATAAGCGCATGTCCCGCGCTAATCTGAATAAAGATCCCGATGAGGTCGCGGCGATGTTTGATGGGGTCGCCAAGCGGTACGACCTGGTTAATGATCTTTTGAGCTTGGGACGCACCAAGGCCTGGCGCAAGGCGGCGACGAAGATCATCGCTCCAGCCCCCGGAATGGTGATTTTGGATCTGGCCGCTGGACCTGGCTCCTCATCAGAGCCCCTTTTCAAGGCTGGGGCCACCGTCTTTGCCACAGATTTCAGCGAGGGGATGCTGGCTCAGGGTCGAAAGGCCCGCCCATACCTCAACTTTTCCAAGGCGGATGCGCTCAACCTGCCCTTTGAGGCCGATACCTTTGATGTAGTCACCATCTCCTACGGACTTCGAAATACCGTGGATTGTGATAAGGCGCTGGCTGAGGCCCGTCGGGTCACCAAGCCAGGGGGTCGAATGGTGGTTGTTGAGTTCAGTCATCCAACTTGGCGCCCCTTTCGCACCATTTATACCGAATACCTGATGAAGCTTCTGCCCGCTATCGCCAAGAGGACCAGCTCCAATCCAGATGCCTATATCTACCTGGCGGAATCGATCCGTGCCTGGCCAGATCAGGCGGCGCTCGCGGCTCGAATGGAGAAGGCTGGCTGGTCCGGGGTCACCTGGAAAAACCTGACCTTTGGTGTTGTTGCAGTTCACAGCGGGATTAAGGGCTAGCGGTCACAGGCATACGCCTTTCGACCTTAGGATTTCGACCGTGATATCCACACCTAATCCATACGTGCCAATCTTGGTGATAGGTGCGATCGGCTTCGGCTTCGCAGCTTTCTCAGTTGTGGCAGGCGCGCTCGCAGGTCCAAAGCGTTACAACCGCGCCAAGTTAGATGCGTATGAGTGTGGAATCGAGCCTTCACCGCAAGCTGCTGAAGGTGGACGTTTCCCAGTTAAGTACTTCTTAACCGCGATGCTCTTCATCATCTTTGATATTGAAATCGTCTTTTTATATCCATGGGCGGTTGCATTTGATTCTCTTGGTTTGTTTGGTTTGGTTGAAATGGCAATCTTCATTGCAACAGTTTTTGTTGCATATGCATATGTATGGCGCCGCGGCGGATTGGAATGGGACTAAACAATGGGTCTTGAAGAAAAAATCCCGAGTGGTTTTCTATTAACCACAGTTGAAAAACTTGCTGGTTACATGCGTAAGAACTCGTTATGGCCAGCAACATTTGGTCTTGCATGTTGTGCAATTGAGATGATGGCTGTTGGTTCAGCTGCCAAATATGACATTGCACGTTTTGGTAGCGAAGTTTTCCGGGCATCTCCACGCCAAGCAGATTTAATGATTGTAGCTGGGCGGGTATCAAACAAAATGGCTCCCGTATTGCGTCAGATTTATGATCAAATGTCAGCTCCTAAGTGGGTTCTTGCTATGGGAGCCTGCGCATCTTCCGGCGGAATGTTTAACAATTACGCAATTGTTCAAGGGGTAGATCATGTGGTTCCAGTTGATATTTACCTACCTGGATGCCCACCCCGTCCTGAAATGTTGCTTGACGCAATTATCAAATTGCAGGAACAGATCAATGACACCAAGCTTGGTGCAAATCGTGCACAAATCATCAAGGAAGTTGAACTTGCAGCAATGAATGCAAAGCCAACCCACGAGATGAAGGGCTTGCTTGCGTAATGGGTACCAACAAGCAGGCAGATGGGATGTTTGGTGCAAAAGGCACGGGAGATACATCTGGCTACGGCGGACTAGTCCGCCAAGCCGTTAATTTTGGCTCCTCTGAGCGCCCTTATGGCTCATATTTTGATGAGGTTGCAGATGACCTAGAGCGTGCGTACCCAGAGTTTTCAGAGGCGATTGAACGCGTAGTTGTTGATCGCGGTGAACTAACACTTCATGTAAAGCGTGAAAAGTTGGTTGAAGTAGCCTTCATTCTTCGTGACAAGTTGAAGTTTGAAATGTGCATGGGTGTAAATGGCGTTCACTACCCAGAGCAAACTGGTCGCGAAATGCATGCGGTGTACCCCTTGCTTTCATTAACAAAGAATCAGCGAATTCGTTTAGAGGTTTCTGTTCCAGATGGTGATGCGCATATTCCATCTGTTGTTGAAGTGTGGGCTGGAAATAACTGGCATGAACGCGAAACATTTGACATGTTTGGAATTATTTTTGATGGTCACCCAGGTTTGACTCGCATACTGATGCCTGATGACTGGGAAGGTCACCCACAACGTAAGGATTACTCATTGGGCGGAATCGCTGTTGAGTACAAAGGCGCCACTACACCACCTCCTAGTGAAAGAAGGAGTTACAAGTGACAACCTTTGATCCATACGCACCTTCGCGTGAAACAACTGAAGGAAAAGTTTTCTCTGTTACGGGCGGAGATTGGGATGCACTTGTCCAAGATATTGGAGCAACCAAAGAAGAACGCGTTGTCGTCAACATGGGCCCACAGCACCCATCAACACATGGTGTGCTTCGTCTAGTTTTAGAGCTAGAAGGCGAAACAATTACTGAAGCTCGTGCAGGAATTGGATACCTACATACAGGTATTGAAAAGAACATGGAATACCGTAGTTGGACCCAGGGAACAACATTTGTAACTCGAATGGATTACCTAGGGCCTTTGCACAACGAAACCGCATATTGCTTAGCTGTTGAAAAACTATTGGGAATCACAAATGACATTCCAGAGCGCGCAAGTGTTATTCGCGTGATGATGATGGAGCTCAACCGTATTTCTTCGCACATGGTTGCGCTTGGAACCGGAGCACTCGAATTAGGTGCAATTAGTCCCATGTTCTTTGCTTTCCGTGAGCGCGAAACCGTTCTTGAAATCTTTGAAATGATCACAGGACTTCGCATGAACATGGCGTATATCCGTCCAGGTGGTGTTCAGCAAGATCTTCCAGATGGTGCGTTAACTAAGATTCGTGATTCCGTAAAGTTGATGCGCAAGAACTTTAAGGAAAATGCAACACTTCTTATTGGTAACTCAATTTGGATGAAACGTACACAAGGAATTGGTTATTTAGATCTTGCTGGCTGCACAACTCTTGGAGTCACAGGACCAGTTCTTCGTTCAACTGGTTTGCCATGGGATCTTCGAAAGCTACAACCGTACTGTGGTTATGAAAACTATAACTTTGATGTTGTAACAGCTGATACATGCGATGTTTACGGTCGCTTCTTGATTCGTATGAATGAATTAGAGCAATCACTTCGCATTATCGAACAATGCGTCGATAAGTTAGAAAAGCTTGAAGGTGCTCCGGTTATGGTTGCTGACAAGAAGATCGCTTGGCCTGCACAACTTGCTCTTGGTGGCGATGGACTTGGTAACTCACTTGATCATATTCGCCAGATTATGGGCACATCGATGGAGTCTTTAATTCACCATTTCAAACTAGTTACTGAAGGTTTCCATGTTCCTGCCGGGCAGGTG
>Ga0214919_10003035_pt1 | contig 25822 bp, 20 predicted proteins | sample LL1503_MetaG_FD_177994 | JGI IMG/M metagenome (GOLD analysis project Ga0214919, IMG submission 177994) | Freshwater microbial communities from Lake Lanier, Atlanta, Georgia, United States - LL-1503 | ecosystem: Environmental > Aquatic > Freshwater > Lake | place: USA: Georgia | collected...
GCTTGTGTTTCCTTGTCAGCTTTTGTAAAAATCATGGTAAAGGGAATCTCCCATTTATCCAATTGATTTATAAAATCAAGATCTATTTTTTGGGGGCTATGGCGAGCATCTAATAATACAAATACCATGACTAAATTTTCTCTTTTTCTTAAATACCCTTCAATCATTTGTTCCCAGCGTCTTCTACTACGAATACTCACCTTTGCAAAACCGTAACCAGGTAAATCCACTAGAAACCATTTGAAATTTTGCCCCTCCTTACTATTATTAATTGCTGAGGCTGAAGTGATTTCAAAATGATTGATTAATTGTGTCTTTCCAGGTGTAGCAGAAGTTTTGGCTAGTTTATCATTTCCAGTAAGCATATTGATTAAAGAAGATTTACCCACATTGCTACGACCGATAAATGCATATTCCTTTTTATCAGGGGCAGGACATTTTTCGAAATCAGGACTACTGATAATATATTTAGCAGATTTGATTATCATTCGGCAAATATACGCCAGAAGGGGTAGGTAATCCATACGCCTTCTGACGTATCTTTGCATTTATGACAGAATTTGCACATGACAATGTGGTCCCACAAGAGGATTCTTCGCTTTCAAAAAAGGAACAGGTAGCAGATATGTTCGACGATATTGCCTACCGATACGATTTTTTGAACCGCTTTTTAAGTGGCGGAATAGATATTTTATGGAGAAAAAAAGCCATTAGACAACTTAAAAAGTTAGACCCTAAAAAAATACTAGATGTAGCTACGGGAACTGCAGATGTAGCAATCATGACAACAGATATTTTAACTCCCGATAAAATAATTGGAATAGACATCAGTGAAGGCATGCTTAGTTTTGGTAGAAAAAAAATTGAAAAACTAGGGCTCGAAAAAACCATCGAATTAATAAATGGTGATTGTGAAACAATAAATGCAGCTGATAATTCGTTTGATGCGGTTACAGTAGCTTTTGGTGTAAGAAATTTTCAAAATTTAGAAAAGGGATTGAAAGAAATTTTAAGAGTATTAAAACCAGGTGGGAAATTAGTGGTACTAGAATTCAGCCAACCTAAAACCTTTGGGGTGACGCAGTTATACAAGATGTACATGAATGTTGTGGCTCCTGGTATGGGGAAATTATTTTCAAAAAATCGCAATGCTTATAAATACCTTGATGAATCGATAAAAAAATTTCCCGAAGGAAAAAATTTTACTATTATCTTAGATAACCTTGGATACATCAACACTTATTGTAAACCTCTGAGTTTTGGAATATGCAGCATCTATTGCGGAGAAAAATAATTTACTGTACTCTTTTATTGATGATTGGCTCTTCTAGAGGATTTGCCCAATTAAGATATGCTACATTGAATTTGCCAGATCACGATAACAAAACTTACCACTTTGGAATCAATCTAGGAATGAATAGATCTCATTTCAATTTTACCCACCACCCAAAATTTTTATACCAAGATAGTGTAAACGTTATCGAGAGTATCAACAGTACCGGTATCAATTTGGCATGGCTTGTCAATTTAAATTTAAGCGAACACTTTGATTTAAGGACTTATCCACTCAACCTTACTTTTAGTGAAAAAGCATTTCAATACACCCTTAAATATCCAGACTTACCAGTTGGTGAAGATACCATCACCACTAAAAAAGTACAATCCATTACTTTAAATTTTCCCTTTCAATTAAAATTTAGTAGCGATCGGATAGATAACTTAAAAGTATATACAATAGCCGGTGTAAAATTTGATTACGACATGGCCTCTAATGCTGGGAAAAGCAATGCTGAAGGCCTAATAAAACTCAATAAGTTTGACTACAGTGTAGAGGGTGGCATTGGATTCCATATATACTTTCCCTATTTTGTATTGTCACCTGAGTTAAAAGTAAGTTGGGGACTAAGCAATGTACATAGTAGGGATCCATCACTAATATTTTCAAGCAATTTCGATAAAATATATTCCCGAATGATTTCTTTTTCACTCATCGTAGAATAATCATTTTGCTCTGTTAAAAACTAATACTCCTAAATAACTTCAAGCTACTCATATTCCCTTCTTAGAAAATTCAGTCTAACACCAAGCGTTATTGTTGTTGAATTATTTTTAATCTTTTCTGCTTCGATCGAATAATTGCATTGCTGTACTGAAAAATCAATAAATAAATTTTCCTTACACTCATAAGACAAAAGTAAGAGACTATTAAAACTAGTTACCCGCCTTCCAATTCCTAAAAAATAACCATAGTCCCCTTTTCTAGTTGAATAAAGCAACAATGGATTGCTTCCTAAATTTTTTCCTCCTAAACTATCAATGCCTTGAAAGTAATAAATCAGTTTTGTTTGAATTTGCAAACGTGGAATTGGCTGATAAGTAAGAATTGAAATAAATTCTTGAAAATTTGCACCCAAAGGATGAGCTAATAATTGGTTGTAATGAGTATAATTTGCAACTACAGAACGATGGGAATAAGTGAAAGGCCTTACTCGATTAGATTCTAACTGCAGGTCTAGTGAAGGTATACCTAATAAATTTATATATTTTACTCCCAACTGAACTCCCCACTTATTAGACCAGCTTCCTTTGTTGGCTTTTACCTGCTTTAAATTAAATTCATCCAATAACAATTGACCGTACAACTGTAATCGATTGAACAAATTCGCTTTAAAATCAATGCCAGCCAATGCATTATCTGGACTTCCAATAGAACCCTCTACATGACGATAAAAAATAATTGGGTTAAGGTATTGAAAATCAAAATGATTAACTCTTCCAAAAATAATCCCTTCAAATAATCCTATATTCAACCACTTCGTTACATTCAAACTTAAATGATGCATGGCGGCATACTTTCTATCTAGCAAAGTATCTCTGCGTTTTAAAAACTGAGATTCCAATTCCATAAATAAATTCTGAAAATTAAATTTCCAAATTTTAGTATTAAGCTTTGCAAATAAATAACTATTGGCATTCTCACTTAAAAATAAACTCCTATAACCATTGCCTATAAAATTTTTATCATAACCAAACTGTACATCGATGTACTTCGCTGCATTCAGTGTGATATACCCTCTTCCATCAAAATAATCTATACCTCGAGTTTTATAATTCTGATAATACCCACCACCAGGAACCGATCGGACATCCAATACTTTTTGTTGAAAAAATTTAGGTCCTCTCTCTTGGTTGTCTGTAATGCTAGTAAAAAAACCAATCTTTTCTGCAATCCTTCCTCTGATATTGAGACCGCGGGTATTCAAATACAACCGATCTTTATTTCCATTTTCAGTTCCAATCATCCCATATAAAATTGGATTAATTGCTACAAAAAAATTTTTCTGATTTACCTCAAATAAATTAGCCTTTGTTTTATAAAGACTTTTCAATATTGAATTAGCACTCAAAAAACTTTCCTTTGATTCGCTTACCCATTCTGAATTATTCATTAAAATTCGAAGCATATTATATCTATCTACCCTATTGAGAGAGGCGGATTTTACTCGATTAGATGAAAAAACACCAGCATTGTAAAGACTGTCAATCATCTGAATACGGTTTACTGTAAATTGTCGATTGTAAGGTTTAATGGTAGAAAAAATAATTTCCCTTCCCAATGGCTGCATTATTTCCAATCGATCTACTAACCGATAGGCTCTGTCACCTTGAGGTAAAAAAGTTGACTGCGCTGATAAAAATGTAGGAAAAATAAAAAATATTAATTTGAGTAAGCTTTTAATAATTTGCATTGTAGTTTTTATTAGAAGGAATTTTTAGAAACTTAAATATATATAAATAATTTAATATATGAGTAAATACCTTATTAAAAATATTAGCATCGTAAATGAAGGTAAAATTGAACAGCAGGACTTGCTGATCAATGGAGACCGAATAGAGAAAATAGGAAACCAGCTATCTGAAAAGGGCCGGGTGATAGAAATAAATGGTGATGGAAAGCATCTATTGCCTGGAGCAATTGACGATCAGGTACATTTTAGAGAGCCAGGGCTTACTCATAAGGCAACGATTTATTCCGAAAGCAAAGCCGCGGTGGCAGGGGGCGTAACTAGTTTTATGGAAATGCCCAATACTATTCCCAATGCGCTCACACCTGAATTGCTAGAAGACAAATACCAAATAGCCTCTCAAGGATCTCTAGCAAACTATTCCTTTTTTATGGGAGTCAGTAATTCCAATGCAGAGGAAGTATTAAAAGTAAATCAACACAAAGCCAATATTTGTGGAGTGAAAATTTTCATGGGAGCCAGCACGGGCAACATGCTAGTGAATAATTACGGAACACTAGAAAAAATATTTAGAGAAAGCGAGTTACTCATTGCAACCCATTGTGAAGATGAAAAAATCATCAAAGAAAATTATGAAAGGATAAAAAAAGAAAAAGGGGTACTGACTGCCTCAGACCATGCTTTAATCAGAGATGACAATGCTTGTTATGAATCCTCACTTACTGCAATTCAAATCGCTAAAAAATACAATACCCGATTGCACATTTTGCACATCAGCACTGAAAAAGAAATTCAGTTATTTGGGAATATGTTACCACTGAAAGATAAAAGAATTACATCCGAAGTATGTATTCATCACCTGCATTTTACTTCGGATGACTACGATCAACTAGGTTATAAAATAAAATGTAATCCTGCAATAAAATCACCTAACAACAAAGAGGCTTTGTGGAAAGCCTTGCTAGATGATCATTTGGACGTAATTGCCACAGACCATGCTCCCCATTTACTATCAGAAAAATCGGGTGACTATGAGCATGCACACGCGGGGTTACCACTCGTTCAACATTCAATGTTATTAATGCTCCATTACCACCAATTGGGAAAGATTAGTCTTGAAAAAATAGTACAAAAAATGAGTCATGCTGTGGCTGACTGTTTCCATATAGAAAATAGAGGCTACATTCGGGAAGGCTATTTTGCAGATCTTGTAATAGCCAACTTAAAAAATACTACAACAGCTAGTAAAGAAAATCTGTTGTACAAGTGTGGATGGAGTCCGCTAGAAGGTTTTAATTTTCCTGCGCAGATAGAAAAAACTTTTGTAAACGGATCAATGGTTTATGATCAGGGCATTTGGGATGAGTCTAATAAAGGAAAAAGAATGACATTTAAACATTAGTTTTTACAATTGAATACCAATATTAAAGACCTTTTTAATTTAGCAGGTATTCTGAAAAATATCTGAAAAGCAAAAAATTGCTTTTATAATCGCAGTATGGAAATAGATAAAACAACCTTAAGCGACCTTTCTTTAATTGATACCGAAGGTGAATTTTCTGTATTTCATCACCTCAATTTATGCAAAACAATAAGCGGTAGAGACCAGCTATTTGAAAACTTTAAGCGCCCATTGAAAAGTATTGAAGAAATAGAGGGAGTTCAACAAACGTTGCAAGCTATTTTAAAAAATTTAGAATTCTGGCCCAATCAAATTAGCAATGGATCAATCATGATGATTGAAAAATTCTACCAAACCTCTTTTGAATTAATCCCGAAAAATCCATCTAATTTAAGTGCGTATAGTTATAAATTATTCAACCGGGCAGACTTTTCAATGATAGAATATTCTGTTGGACATAGTTTTGATTTTATAAAAGGGATGAAGCAGCTAGTGACTATTTTTTTGACCCCTCTATCTCCAACACCACTAAAAAAACTATTAGAAGCTATTGAAACTATCCTCCAAAAAGAAGCGTTCGCCATCATAGAAAAAAACGACAAAGCAGCCAACCTTTCTATCGCTCAGCAATTGCAATTGGGCCATTTTTTGAAATACGAATTCAAAAGAAATATGCAAGAGTTGCTAAATTACTATTCGAAACTAGATGCCTGGTATGGTATGGCTTTGGCCGTGAAGAACTTTCATTTAAATTTTCCAAAATTGGTAGAAATAGACCGCCCATTTCTCAAGGCAAAAGGTCTGTATCATTTACAATTAAATAATCCGATTGGATATGATGTAACCTTAGATGACCAAAGTAATTTTTTGTTTTTAACTGGGGCTAATATGGCTGGTAAAAGCACTCTTATTAAATCGGTAGGCACATCCGTATTTTTGGCTCATATTGGTATGGGAGTGCCTGCAGAAAATATGCAGCTAAGCTTCTTCGATGGCCTCCTTAGCAATATCAATGTAATGGACAACTTGCTTAAAGGTGAAAGTTATTTTTACAACGAAGTGCACCGTATCAAGTCGACCGTACAAAAAATTTCTGATGGAAGAAAATGGCTTATTTTAATAGATGAACTATTCAAAGGGACCAATGTAGAAGATGCGATGAAGTGTTCTACCACTGTTATTAAAGGTCTACTTAAAATGAAAAAATCACTGTTCATATTATCTACTCACCTTTATGAAATTGGTGACGAACTTAAAAGTTTTCCAAATATCCGATTCAATTATTTTGAAACCATCGTAAAGGAAGATCAACTATTTTTTAATTATCAGCTAAAAGAAGGAATCAGCAACGATCGGCTTGGTTATTTTATTTTAAGAAAAGAAGGAGTAGTCGATCTGCTTGAAAAATTATAATACTGTTAGCCATCACTCTTACACTATCCGATTAGAGAACCAATAGATAATAAAAATATGAAATTAATAGGCCAAAGAAATTGTTTATACTGAGCCATCAAAAAATAAATAAATACCTTATTCCAATTGGCCCAATTCAAATAGTCGGAAAAAATAAGAGTAAACTTGGTATTTAGTCACTCACTGCTGGTAAATATGTGTTTGCTTATTGCCTAATCAATGTAAATTTGCAACAAACCCAACAGCTAATAAAGAAACTAGGGATCCATCATGAGTTTTTTAAGAATATTTAAATACATACACATACCAAGAAAAAAACTGGCATTGTACCTTTTTTTTACAATCTTGGCTACGCTATTCTCGCTTCTTTCCATCAATGCTTTGGCCCCTTTCATGAATATCATTTTCAAGACTGATAGTTCAATTCCAGGAATCAAAGCAAAATCGTTGGGTAGATTCAATGATTTTTTTCAGCTATTGATCAATGACCACGGTTCCCTTTATGCCCTTGGAGTTATTTGTTTATTGATGATTGTTTCAATTTTGCTCAAAAACCTTTTTGTTTATCTGTCCCTGTATATTTCAACCCCCGTGCGAAGCCAAATCTTGGCTGATTTTCGATTGAGATTATACAGCAAAATTTTACAATTGCCCGTAGGCTTTTTTACAGAACAAAAAAAAGGAGACCTAATGAGTCGGATGACTGGAGATATTAATGAAGTCCAGGGTTCTATTTTTACAGCTTTAGAGGGATTGGTAAAAGATCCTCTCATCATCATTTCTTTTTTAATTTCGATGATTTTATTGAGTCCACATCTCTCCTTATTTCTTCTCCTATTTTTACCAATAACAGCATTGTTCATTGGCAAAATTAGCAAGCGTTTAAAAAAACAATCTACTGCACACTCTGTGGCTCAAGGTGAAAATATTTCACATGTAGAAGAAACCCTTAGCAGTATAAAAGTAATCAAAGCTTTTAGAGCTGAGGAAAGAATGCTGAACAAATTTAATGATGGCAATGAAAAACTTTTTTTATTGCTTAATAAAATGACTCTGCGCCGTGATTTAGCCAGTCCTATTACCGAGGTACTAGGGGTGACGGTACTATGTGCTATCTTATATATTGGAGGTCGATTTGTTTTTAGCGAAGGGGCTGAACTTACTGGTGGTGATTTAATGGCATTTATTTTATTGTTTGCAATGATCATTAATCCTGCAAAAAATTTATCCACTACCATATCCAGTATGCAAAAGGGAATGGGTGCTGTAGAAAGAATAGAAGAGATTTTAAATGCGCCTATTCAGGTAGAAGAAAAAGCCAATGCTAAGGTTTTAAGCGGATTCAATCAATCGATTGAATTTAAAAATGTAAGTTTTAAATACGATGATAAAACGGTTTTGAAAAATATCAATTTTGTAATTCAGAAAGGTAAAACAGTGGCATTGGTGGGGTCATCGGGTGCAGGAAAATCAACCTTAGCAGATCTTATTCCACGCTTTCATGATGTGAGTGAAGGTGCTATTTTGATTGATGGAACAGATATTAAGGAATTTACCCTTCAATCGCTTCGCAAACAAATGAGCATTGTAACACAGGAAGCTATTTTATTTAATGACTCTATTGCAAATAATATTGCATTAGGTGATATCAATGCATCTTCGGAAGAAATCACTGAGGCTGCTACCATTGCAAATGCACATCAATTTATTCAACATAAGGAGAATAAATACGATACCAATATAGGCGACCGAGGAATGAAGCTGAGTGGGGGTGAGCGCCAACGCATCACTATTGCAAGGGCAGTATTACAAAATCCACCGATACTTATTCTTGATGAAGCTACCTCCTCCTTAGACACAGAGAGTGAACGCCTAGTTCAGGATGCGATTGTTAACCTAATGCAAGATCGAACCTCTTTGGTTATCGCCCACCGGCTAAGTACAATCAGTAATGCAGACGAAATTATTGTATTACAAAAAGGATCCATCATTGAAAGAGGTACCCATGATTCCTTACTTTCACAAAACGGTTTTTATAAGAAATTAGTAGAAATGCAAGAAATAAAATAAGTGAATTTTTAAAAAATTGATTGCTTATCTTTCGATCAGTTCTTTTAACTATTTTATTATTTTTATTTATGCTAGTAAAAACTTTTGGCAGTGCTGTGTATGGTGTAGAGGCGATCACTATTGCAGTAGAAGTAAACATTAATAATCAAGGTAAATCTGACGCGATCATTGTAGGACTGCCTGATGGAGCTGTGAAAGAAAGTTTACTGAGGGTGGAAAGCGCTATTAAGGACAATAATTTTTTTATGCCAAGAACAAGGCTCATTGTAAACCTTGCCCCTGCAGATATTAGAAAAAGTGGAACTGCCTTTGATCTTCCAATTGCAATGGCCACCCTTGGTGCTAGCAACCAACTTGTAAATCCTGAAAAACTTACCGACTATGTCATAATGGGTGAACTCAGTCTAGACGGTGCCGTTAGATCGATTAAAGGTGCACTTCCCATTGCTATACAAGCAAGAAAAGAAAATTTCAAAGGGCTAATAGTTCCCAAACAAAATGCAAGAGAAGCTGCTATGGTTAATAACCTCGCTGTATTTGGGGTTGAACACCTAAACGAAGTAATTGATTTTTTTAGAGATGAAACAACGCTTACACCAACAACAGTAAATACGCGAGAAGAATTTGCCTACGCGCAAAGCGAATTCGACATCGACTTTTGTGATGTGAAAGGTCAAGAAAATATAAAAAGGGCTTTAGAGATTGCAGCAGCAGGTGGCCATAATGCCATTTTAATTGGTCCGCCAGGAGCAGGTAAAACAATGTTAGCAAAGCGCTTGCCCACCATCCTTCCACCTCTTTCTCTTCAGGAAGCATTGGAAACAACTAAAATTCACAGTGTGGCAGGTAAGTTACCAGAAAATGCCACCCTCATTTCCAAAAGACCTTATCGAAGTCCACATCATACCATCTCAGATGTAGCGCTCGTAGGTGGTGGCGGCAATCCGCAACCAGGAGAAATTTCATTGGCCCATAACGGTGTATTATTTCTAGATGAACTTCCTGAATTTAAGCGAACAGTTTTAGAAGTGATGCGACAACCAATGGAAGAAAGAAAAGTGACCATCTCTAGGGCAAAAATTGCATTAGAGTTTCCTGCTAGTTTTATGTTGATCGCTTCTATGAACCCTTGTCCCTGCGGATATTTTAACCACCCCGATAAACAATGTACCTGTCCACCGGGTGCTGTTCAAAAATATTTAAATAAAATTTCAGGTCCTTTATTAGATAGAATTGATTTGCATGTAGAGGTGACTCCAGTAGCTTTTAGTGAATTATCGTCTACCCATCCTTTTGAAAAAAGTGATCGAATACGTGAAAGGGTTATTAAAGCAAGGGATATACAAGTCGAAAGATATAAAGACTCCGAAGGTATTTATGCCAATGCACAGATGAGTAGCAAAATGCTCAAAGAATTTTGTGTGATCAATACGGCTAGCCAAAATCTTATAAAAATTGCGATGGAAAAACTAAATCTTTCTGCCAGGGCATATGATAGGATATTAAAAGTAAGTAGAACCATTGCAGACCTCTCAACTAGTATCGACATCAAGTCTGAACACCTTGCCGAAGCCATTCAATACAGAAGTTTAGACAGGGAAGGATGGGGTGGATGAGCATTGATGTGATCCAATAAAAATTGTATCGTTAATAGAAATAAAATAACTTTAGGATTCAATCATAAAAGAAAGAAACTTACCATGGAAAAATTTAAAAAAAATGAAAAAGATATTTTTACAATATTTTCTGCATTTTTTTACAAAGACTTTCCTATACCTCCAGTATCCTACATACATCCTATTCATGCAGGAAAAGCAATTGCTCAATTTGATTTAGGCATTGAAGGCGATGATACGGGAGATAACATTTCTTCTTGGAACAAAAATTTCTCAGAACTCACTGTAGCCTATTATATCTGGAAAAATTACGATGAACATCAATTACCCTATTGGGGATTATGCCATTACAGGAGATACTTTTGTAATCATCTACATTGGTCTAAACTAAAAAAGGAATATCATTTTACAGATAGGGAACTTGCCTTTAAAAAAATATTTACAGATAAATTATATAAAGAAATTGAAACCAATTTATTAGCCGGAAAAGTAATTAGTCCAATTCCCTACCGTTTTATTAAACTTAAAAAATGGAGTGTTAAAAAACAATATTTCAGAGACCATGATGAGATTTCTTGGAATTTGACAGAGGCTGCGATAAAAAAATTATACCCTCAGTATAGTAGTAGTTTTAATGAGATGGGAGAGGGACTTACTTGTTCTTGGTACAATATGCTCATAGCCAGTTGGAGTTTTTGGGATGGATACCTTAGCTTTCTTTTTGATATTTTATTCGAAGTAAAAAAAGATCTGATAATAACTGATAATCCACTACAGATAAGAATTTTTGGAAATCTTTCTGAAAGATTATTAAATACCTACTTGAGATACCACAAAAAAAATGATGGACTTCAAGTTCACTATTTACCACTTACTCGAATTTCGTGACGATCCACTTTTCTACAAAATACGCTGAACAATTTCTATTAATGTTGCTGCCCTTGCTGTATTAAGATGATACTTTATTAGATGTTCTCGAGCGTTTAATGCCATTTGCTCTCTTTCTAAAGGACGTGCTAAATAATAATCAATTAAATCTATTAGGTCATCCAGGGAATCGGAACACCAAACAAGGTGTTTGCCAGACTCGAAATTATTAGGAATCGAAATTTTAGGCTCCTGACTAATCATAAAAGCACCTGTGGCAGGAACCTCCCAATAGCGCATTGTATCCCAACCTAAACCTCTAAAGTTTAGGACAATCTTGCATCTTGAAATCTCTTTTAAATAAAACAATCCCTTCCTTTTGTAAGTTTTAAAATTTTGATCTAACGTAGTTCCATTTTGATTACAATCATATTTTCCAGCTAAAAGATTCAGCGCATTTGTTCTAATTTGAGGATTCTGTTGCCCCCAAAAAGAAACATCATATTTTTTCAAACGCTCAGTTATGGGGGGTAAAGTAATATTATAGGGAAAGGAAAAAGGAAAAGGAAAAATATTAGCATGCGCACTGTGAAGTGAAGAAATATACTCTCGCTTGAGAATAATGTCAAATGGTCTTTGCTTGATAGCCGCTTCGTAAAGATCCCCACAATGATGACGATAAAAATCTCCTCCGATTTCAGAAAAATCACCCCCATCAAGAAATAGTATGGGCTTATTTTTTACCAAGGGGAGTATTTTTAAATAAGTTTCAAGCGCATCTTTTTTTGCAGAGGCCAATATAACAAAGTCGATTTCCTTAAAATTATTCATGATAGGAAATCGAAAAGAAATAGATTTAAACCCTAGGTTTTTAGGATAAGACTTAATGGGTAAATTAAACTTCGGATTCCAAGGATAATCTACAACATTCTCCTTACCCAAAACCTTTACCAATCCAGCATAAGTGAGATCTTGTAAGTAGTCAAATCGAGTACTACAGATGTATAATATTTTCATAGGCTAGTGCCAATTTTTTGGATCCCGTTGATACAAAAAAAATTATTTTGAGTTATTTTTTTTTCTAGGACCAGATTGTTTTTTTGTTCCATTTCAGGAGTAAATCTATCAACATGATAAAGATGATAAACAATTGCATCAAATTTCATGGAATAAAAAGTCAAATTTTTTAGTGCCTCCAACCTCCATTCAATATCAGAATCTTCTCCCCCACCCGCAAAATTATAATCCTCGTCAAAGCCATTAATGGATAACAAATCTTTTTTTAAAATACCCATATTGCATCCCAATAATCTGCCATTACTTTTTTGCTTAAATAGTTGAGGTACAAATGGTAAGTAAAAGCCTTCTTCTATACGTTTACACCCTTTCAACAATAAATTTAAAATAGTGAGACCAGTGAAAATTTTATTTTGAATTAAATCAGAAGAGAATCTATCACTGAGCATAACTCTTCTGCCATATAAAACTCGGCCCGATTTTTTTGCCAATAAATATTGTTTGACAAAATGTTTGTGAGGAACACAATCGCCATCTAGAAATAAAATAAAATCGGTTGAAGAGACTGTAATCGCTCTATTTAAAGCCCTACACTTTCTGAAACCCTCGTCAGATTGAGAAACATGAATTAGAGGAAAGGGAAGAAGTGGTTGTTGCTGACTGATAAAACTTTTTGTTTCTAGGGCATCATCATCTTCTGAAATAATCACTTCAAAAGTATTCTTCGAAGATTGATTTTTCAATGCTAATAATAGAATTTCTAAATTAGCAATATTCTTATAATATGAAATTACTACAGATGCCTGCATAAGTATTTAAAAATAATGATTGAAATAACAGACAAAAGAAAAAATTTGAATTTATTAATAAGAATTCTTTAATATCCCCTTTAACAAATTTATATATTTATCCGTAATGTAAACCATACTGTGATAGTGATTGGCATAATTAAAACCATTTTGAATATATATTTCTCTTCTAGGATCATTATTAAGCAATCGATTTATTCCTGCGGCAATTGAGCTACTATCGGTTACTTCAACAAGTATCCCTCTATCTTCAGCAAGCAAATTCTTCAAACCTCCTGCATTGGTAGAAACAACAGGAATATGATTCATAAAAGCATCTAGAACACTGCTGCCAAGACCTTCTTGAATTGAGGAGATAACAAAGACTTCAAAAACAGGAAACACAGCCTCCATATTTTCTTCAAAACCCATCAAGAAATAAATTTTATCAAGCTTGTACTCTATTATTTTTTTTCGGATTGACTCTTGTAAATCACCGGATCCAAAATGTAGAAAAACGAAATCATCCCTCGTCTCAGATAATTTTTTGATTGCTTCAATCATCGTAAAAGGATCCTTTTCGCCTGTCAATGCAGAAGTAGTCCCAATAATGCGTCTTTTGTTGATAGGGAGATTTGAAAGTATCTTGGAGATCAGCTTTTCAACAGGTTCATTTTTAACAACGATATCAGTAATCACCTCTATGTCATTTCTGCCGGAGAAAGAAATGAGCGTTTCTTGTATTGCCTCACTGATAGCAATAATTTTATCAGTAAAACTATATTTTAATTTAGTAAAAAAACCCTTTTGTTTAAAGTTAACTCTTCTTGTATAAATAACTTTTGCTCGATGAAATAATTTAGTAAAAACGCAATAGGTAAGAATATGGGATGTTTGAGCGTGAATACAATTAAAATTTTTTCCTTTTGTAATAAGAAAAAAAACTACTCCAAATATTGAATTGTATGAATTTACGGTAAAGCCAGCTTTTAAAGCAGCGAATTCTAATGGAGACGACTTTCTGCAAACAAGGTGGCTTGAAATACCTACATTTCTAAAACCTTGCATACAATAAACAACTTGTCTTTCGCCCCCTCTCCAACCTTTTTCAAAATTTAATTCCAGCACTTTTAACATAATTAAATAGAATGATTGCTTTTAGAAAAAAATAACTTTGCAATTAAATTTCATTTTGAAAAATTTAGGATATTAAAATATTTATTTTATTCATATACTAAATTTTAAAAAGCCTTAAGAATTATCCTTTTAAAAATTTATAGTTCTTGTAAATAAAAAATTGTTTCCCTGTAAGCATTTCCAAAAATTTCATAATTTTTTCTTTTCTAGTCATATTGTTTCTCGAAGGATCATAAATAAATTCCCAATCCTGTGCCGCTACTACCTGTTGAATTGCTGCAGGATGAGTTCCAGTAAACACCTTTAAATAATCATATTGATGGTAATCGTATGCTTCACCATGGACGGCTTCAAAGTCTTTAATAAAATCGTCTGTAGGATGATACCTTTTGCCAAATTCAATATTTTTTGCCTTTTGTGTTTTTGGTGCTTTAGACCAGCTGTAATGGTAAACAGTGGCTTCTATTTGCTTAACCAAAAGCTTCGTGCCTTTTTCATTAATCAGTTCCGGAGTGTGGAATTTTCTAAAGCCCATTGAATCCTTGTAACTTCTAATGGAACGATCATTTCTAATAATTCTAATTTCACGTTGGTGAAATCTACGTGAAGGACAATAATGATTGAAATCGCCAAAAAAATTAACAAACCTCAATAAAAATCCATCCACTTTTTGATTAAGAAGATTCTGTTCTAAGCTTTGTAAAATAATTGGATAGTCCTTTTCATGAATCACTTCATCTGCTTGTAAATGAAAAAGCCAATCACTGTCAACACTCGTGCTATCCAATCCAATATTTGCTTGTTGTGCAAAAACCTTTCCACCCTTTCTTAAATTATCATCCCAAATAGTGTCTACGATTTTAATTTTATCATCTCCTATTTTTTCTACTGCTTCTCTAGTGCCGTCGGTGCTATCTCCCACCACTACAATATATTCATCTACTATCGGTAACAAACTTTTAATAGACTCAATAAAGGGATAACCGAAAGTCTTGCCATTTCTCACATAGGTAAAAGCGCTAATCTTCATCTTTTATAATATATGGGCCAAAGTACCGAAATTATTCTTACATAATAAAAGGAAAGCTTAGGTAGACAAAATCCATAAAATATTTTATGAATAACATGAAAACATTAAATTAAGTAACTAGGCATATATATAAGTATCAACTTGGAAAAACTTTTGCGATATTTGCCATAATCACAAGCTTGGAAATAATTTATCCCCTTTTTTACAATGAAAATTTTATTTAAATACTTACAACCCTATAAATGGCTAGTTATTCTAACACTTGGACTAGCTGGAATTAACATTGGATTTTCACTTTTAGACCCCATTTTGCTAGGTAAGATGGTCAATCTTGCCAATGAACAACAATCAGTTTCTTCGGGCAAATTTGACTGGTCCGTATTTTTCTGGAACTATGAATGGATTACTAAAAAGGGAACCCCCTATTTACACATCGGCGTATTTTATATTTTGGTGTTTTCTATATCTGTTGCAATGGTGAGCCGTATTGCAAAAAATTTCCAGGATTATTTTTTAAACGTAATCATCCAAAAATTTGGAGCAAGAGTTTTTACTGACGGTCTTCAACATGCGATGAAACTTCCTTATCAACAATTTGAAGACCAACGTAGTGGTGAAACCTTATCGATTTTAACAAAAGTTAGAACCGATGTTGAAAAATTCATGATCGGATTTATAAATGTTCTTTTTGGAATATTGGTAGGAGTTGTATTTGTATTTGTATACGCGGCTATGTTTATTAACTGGCGAATTCCAATAGCCTATTTAATTGGTATAGTTTCCCTAACCTTTATAACCAATCTACTCAGTAAAAAAGTAAAGAGTATTCAAAAAAATATTGTTGGTCAAACAACCGCGCTTGCTGGTTCAACCACTGAATCACTTAGAAATATTGAGTTGGTCAAAAGTCTCGGATTGACCAAACAAGAAGTTGAAAGACTGAATAAAAATACCTACAAAATATTAGGACTTGAATTAACCAAAGTAAAGCGCATCAGGAGTATTAGTTTTATACAAGGTACCATGGTGAATACCCTAAGACAGGTTATTTTATTTATATTAATGTGGCTGATTTTTCAAAATGAAATGGATGCAGGGCAATTGGTAACGATGCAAGTTTTTTCGTTCTTCATTTTTGGTCCTTTGCAGGAAATAGGAAATATTTTACTTTCTTATCGGGAAGCAGAAGCCTCACTCAATAACTTCAATAACTTAATGCAGAAGGCACCTGAGTCTGAGCCTGCTAACCCTGCACACTTGGGAAATATAGAAACGCTTTCTTTTGACCGTGTTTCGTTTCAGCACCAAACTGCCTCTCACAAGGCAATTGAAAACATCAGTTTTGATGTGAAGGTAGGAGAAACCATTGCCTTTGTTGGTCCATCTGGAAGTGGAAAATCTACTTTAATGAAACTTTTAGTAGGACTCTATCGTCCACAAGAGGGAAATATTTTCTATAACAAATTAGACGAAAACACCATTCAATTTGACGACTTAAGAAAACAAATTGGATTTGTAACTCAAGACACGAATTTATTTAGTGGCACCATCAAAGAAAATTTATTATTTGTAAATCCTACAGCAACAGAAGAAACACTAAAGGAAGTGTTACAAAAAGCAAGTTGCTCAAACTTGATTTCCCGAGCGGAGAAAGGATTAGATACTTTGATTGGAGAAGGCGGTCTTAAATTAAGCGGAGGAGAAAAACAAAGACTTTCTATTGCACGTGCTTTACTAAGAAAACCACATCTTTTAATCTTCGACGAAGCTACTTCTGCGCTTGACTCAATCACTGAAGAAGAAATCACCAATACCATCAAAGATATTTCAAGTGCAAAAGAACAAATTTCAATTCTAATAGCCCATCGGTTAAGCACCATCATGCATGCAGATAGGATATATGTGTTAGAAAAAGGGGAGGTAGTGGAAACGGGAACTCATGAAAAATTGATAGAAGAAAAAGGCTTGTACTTTGCAATGTGGCGTCAACAGATTGGAGAAAGAAAAAAAGTTTCTGAAAAAATAGTTTAGCAGTATCATCAAAGATCAGATCAATGAATTCAACTATTTGTTACCATTAAGTTTAATGAGGATTTCTTTTCTTTTGACTACCTTTACTAACAATGGATCACATTATTCCGAAACCTAGTTACCTCTTAAGCATATTCACCTCTAGATGTCCTAGATGTAGGCGTGGCAATATGTTCAAACATCCCAATCCATACAAAAAAGTTAAACTTTCTCATATTTTCGAAATGCCCGATAATTGTCCAGAGTGCGGACAAAAATATGAATTAGAAAATGGCTTTTGGTATGGTACAGGTTATGTAAGTTATGCATTGGCAGTAGCCATTTCGGTCACTACATTTGTAGCATGGCTGGTATTAATTGGTGTATCAACAGAAGACAATAGGGTATTTTATTGGCTGGGCTTTAACGGCGTATTGCTTGTATTATTGCAACCTTGGATGATGCGACTTAGCAGGGTAATCTACCTTTGTTTCTTTGTGAGTTACGACGAAAATTATAAGAAAACCAATCCAGTGGAATTTGACCACAAACAATAAAATGGTGAATGGTGAATGGGCAAAATGCGAAGTTTTTTTTACATCAAAAATTCACCATTCACCATTCAACATTCACAAATCAAAATTCACCATTGCCCATTCACCATTGCCCATTCACCATTCACAATTCACCATTCACAATTCACCATTCACCATTCACCATTGCCCATTCACCATACCCTATCCATCTGCCTTAAAAATATCTTTAAAAATATTCCCTGCTGACAATTCTTCGATGTCACTCAGCTGAAGTTCGAGCGCCTTGGTACTTTTATTTATTTCTATTAGTGATAGAACAATAGATAAAAGTAAAAAAAACAAACTAAAAGCAAATATCCAATGTGCCATAACCATCCAGTTTCTAAAAATTAAATACATACACAATACGCAGCACAAAAAACTCAAAACACTAAAGCTCTGCATATAGCGTATTAAGTTAAGGCGGGTCCGAATACTTTTAATTTGGTTGAGGATATTTTTTTCCTTTTCTCCACGATTGTACTCAATGTGTAATTTTCTTACCAAGGCTGCCAGTGATAAAAAACGATTGGTATAAGCCAGCATCAATAAGGTGATAGCAGGAAAAAGTAAGGCGGGTGTATTAATTGATATTTCTAACATTTCTTAAAAATACAAACAAATGGAAGAAATAATAATTTTCATTCTATAATTTAATAGGAGTGTGTAATAGATGTTTGTTCTTTTTAGCAATATATTTTCCATATCCATATCCTAATGCAAATCCCAATGGAAAATCGGAGACCCAATGCACCCCATTATTAACCATTGAAAAACTTAATAGTCCTGCAATAGTATAACCCACCGGCTTTATCCAGCGCTTTCTAGGATAATTTTCTGACAAGATAGTGACAGCACTAACAAAAGTTGCCAAATGCCCTGATGGATAAGCGTCATACTTAGGCTTGTTATTTTGAAAATCACTTACGGAAGGAAATGGTCTCCAACGCCCACCCGTTGCCGTTGCATCAGAGGGATTTTCCCTTCCAGTGCTATATTTAATTAGCTGCGTTCCCAAACCAAGCGCCAAAAATGATTGCATTAGTTGACTAGCAGTTTGCAATGCCCTGGGATCATTTTTAATTTTACCAGCAATCAAAAAACCTGCTGCCATATAAACTACTGAAGATCCCTGTCCAAAATTATAAAAAGCTGTATTAATATTTTTAGGCCATTTCATTAAATTGGTTCTTTTACCAAATAAATTGAGCTGTATCAAAGGCGCATTCGACTCCCCTGCTTCAATACCATGTTTACTAGCAAAAGTCTGTACCCCATCCGTAATTCGCTGGTCAAAGGCTATCAATAACCCTGTGGATGCCGCTACAATGACCAACTTAGATAGATTTTGCTTTTTAAAAGATTGTCTTACATACCCAACAGCATCGCCAGGAATGTGAGTTAGGAAAGCAAATGTTGAAGGTTTATAACAAGTAAAAGAATCACTATTTCTTTCTAAATATATTGGAGGCTTTGATAGTGAGTAAATAGTATTTCTTACAGAAGGCGTTGTATCAATCAAATTTTTAGCTCCAACAAAAATTGGAAACAAAATCAACAATAAAACGATACATTTTATTTTCATAACAAATTAGAAGTCTATATTTTATTTTGCTTATGTTTTTTATCCATCCACTTTTCTACTTTGTAGGAGAGCCATGCACTTCCTGCACCTACCAATGCCCCTACCAACACATCCGAAGGATAATGAACTCCTTGATACAATCTTGCATAGCCTACAGTAGCAGCATATAAATAAGAAGGAGCTATCACAAACCATTTAGGAAAAAGTAAACTCAAAGAGGTTGCAGTACAGAAAGCGGCAGAAGTATGTCCAGAAGGAAAAGAATAACTGCCCCCTACATCACGTTTAATTATAGATGGATAAGTTATATAAGGCCTATCCCTTTTAATAATACGCTTCATTGATTGGGTAACTATACTCGAAACTACGAAGCCTCCAATCATGTAAGCAGCATTTTTTTGCAATTGCTTATCATGCCTTATAATGCCTGCAGTTAAAAGACTTGCTGGGGCTACAATATTAAAAATAGTAACACTTTGCGCTGTAGCTTTAAAAAAATTATTTTTAAAATTTGTTTCGGATTGATTAATTGGTTTGAGAATATTGATATCTATATTTTGCCCATTGGCATAAAAAGATAAGCATAGGCCAACAAAGAAAAAGATGAATATTTTTTTTAAATACATAATCATATTATTAATAAATAAAGATTGCAAGGTAGCTGCTTATATTTGTAAAATTAACCAAGGTAAACAATTGATTAATGGTATTTAACAAAATAAATAAATTAGCTCCTATTTTTTATTTCATTTTGAAACTAAGTGGAATATTTAATTTGACACTATAATTTCGACCCATATTAAATACACCCATTCTACCTGTAGCTATATTTTGAGATGCATATTTTAATCTACTCAAATGATTTTGATAAGCAATATCCCCAAGATTACTACCTACTAAATTTAGTGAAAATAAAGTGACCCCTTTTTTAGAAACAAAATCTGCTCCTAAAGCAGCATTCAATAGGCTATAAGCCGCTGTTGCCGTTTCAGTATTGTAGGTAGAAAAAATATTATTCTGAGCAAATGTGTTGTCCAATTCCAACTTCACATAAAAATTACGAATCGTCTTTTTGAATTTTTTAAAATCGATTTTACATTCGGTAATTAAACGAGGTGCGGGAATAAAAGGTAAAAATTTTGAACCTGAAATAACCTCATTCAAATGACCATTAACCAAAGAAAATACATTTTGAATATGAAGCCAATCTAAAGGATGAGGATGAATGTCGATAGATGCCTCAAACCCATATAGACTAGCTTTTCGCTGATCAAATTTAAATGCAGTCAACATTTTTCCATCCACTTCCATAATTGAATCTCCTCCTTGAGTAGCCTGTAATTTTCTGTAAAAAATAAAATTATTAAAACTATTATTATAGGCAGCCACTCCAATTGAAATATGCTCGGTATTAAAATCAGCGCTAGCATCGAGTTGGGTGCTCGTTTCACTTTTTAAATTCATATCACCATATTCGTACCGAATGGTCCCTTCATGCGCCCCGTTGGAAGCCAGCTCTGAAATACTGGGTGCCCTAAAACCTCTTGCAATATTCAATTTAACAATAAGCCGGCTACTCAATTCAGCAGCTACTCCAATACTTCCTGAAAAATTACCAAAACTTTTATTAAAACCACTCCCCTTGGTATTGATGCCCTCTAATAAATTCTCTGCCTGCAAGTTTCGATTGTCATATCGAACACCTCCACTAAAGTTTAGCTTTTGAATTGTTTTTTTAGTAAAAAAATAAGTACCCAAATCAAACAATCGATAATCAGGTATTAATTGCGCTATGCCTTTATTAAAATTTTTCTGCTGCATTCCATTAACGCCAACTGAGGTAGCCCAACCATTTATTTCTTTCCAATGAAATTGAGCCGTATAAGTAAGGGTGCTTAAACCAAAGTAAAGGGAGGTTTCCTGAGGAAGATCAATATTGCCAAATTCTTTTCGCTTATTTTTTTGATACCCTACATTAATAGTCAATCTATTTTTTCCTAATTGAAAACTATTGTCCAACGCTATTTTATTGTGCTGAATATTTTGATAAGGAATTCCAGCATGAGTGCTATTAAAGTCAATCTCGGTAGCCCTTGATTCTCCGCCACCTGAAACAGGTTTTATAAAATATCCCTGGCTGTCCCTTTCACCTTCTATTAAACCTGCATTCAAATTAAAACTGCTGAATAATAAATGACTAAAACCCCAGCTGCCATTGTATCCACCATAACCACCAAAATTATGCTGATCAAATTTTGAATTAAAAACCCTGCCGTCAAATTTATTTTGATAATCAGCAGCTGCCACTGAAGACCCATATACATTCCAATTAATACCTTTTATATTACCTGCAAGATTTGCATTCAAAGTTCGCGCACGATTATTTGTCTGATAATTTGTAAATACATTTCCTTTCACTGTATTATTTTCAACAGGCACATTGGTTATAATATTAATTACCCCTGCCATTGCATCGCTTCCATAAATAAGCGAAGCCGGCCCTTTCAATATCTCTACTTTATTTACACTAGACTCGTCAATTTCTATCCCATGCTCATCACCCCATTGCTGACCTTCTTGTCTAACACCATCATTGATAGTTAATACTCGATTATAACCTAAGCCCCTAATCACAGGTTTTGAAATAGCAGGACCAGTTGACATACTGGAAACACCCGGTCGTTTGGCCAAAGCTTCGATAATATTACTAGAAGCAGTTTGTGTTAGATCTTGCTTTCTTAAAACAGATACCTGAAAGGGCACCTTTTTTGATTGAGTGGCTCCACTTACACCGGTTATAATGACTGCATTGTTTTCTACTACTGATTCAAAAAGTAGGTAATCCTTTTTGACATCAATCAGTAGATCAATATTATCAACTAAGGTAGAATACCCAATGTGTGAAATTTCAACCAAGTGAGTGCCGCTAGAAAGATTATTAATTTCAAAATATCCGGCAGCATTGGTAAATGTTCCCAATTTCACATCTACTAAATTAATAGAAACTCCTTGTATAGGCGTCTTAGTTTTGGCATCAATTATAATTCCAGAAAATTTTACTTTTACTGATTTATCAAAACTATTAATATGAATTTTATCATTGGCTCTTAACCGAATTGATATAAAAAAAAGAAGGGCAAGGAAAAATAAACCTTGAAATAATTTCATTGTAATTAATTATAAAGTCATCGAAACTAAAGAGAGTTAGTTATCAACAAAAGTTGAGGCTAAATATTTAAGCCATTACAGGAGGGCCCCTTCGTTGAAAAAAAGACGAGGTCTGGGAAAATAAACTATTTGTGATTGAAGAAGAAAATTCTGAACCTAACAATATTGAAACGCAATGAGAATTGGCAGCAGGAATAACATAGGCTGATTCAACAACAAAATGGTCGCATTCACAATGAAATCCTCTCTGGTCTATCAGCGCCTTGTCATTCCTGTTCGTTTGTTTACTCGAATAATCTTTGTGATGAGCGAATGTATCATGCAATAATTGTATAGGTGTATTACCAAACACAAAAAGCAGAAGCAGTGCTAAGGAAAAAATTTGTGATATGATTTTATTTTTATACAAAAATTTATTATTGAAGCTTATTTTAAAACAATTCTTTTAAACTATAAAAAAAATTAATTATATCAATCGATGTTTTCAATTACCGCTGCAATACCTTGTCCACCTCCCACACAAGCAGTAACAATTCCGTATTTTTTGCCCAATCTTTTCATGTCATTTACTAATTGAATCGTGAGCTTACAACCAGTACAACCCAATGGATGACCCAAAGCAATTGCGCCCCCATTGATATTTACCTTAGATGAATCCAATTCAAGTGTTCTTATAACAGCCAATGATTGAGAAGCAAATGCCTCATTGAGTTCAAACAAATCGATATCACCCAAACTCATACCAGATTGTTTTAAGACTTTTGGAATGGCTTCAACTGGACCAATTCCCATAATACGCGGATGCACCCCTGCACTGGCACAATTGACTAGTCGAGCAATTGGTTTTAATCCCAATTCCTTAATCATTCTTTCACTCATTACAATTACAAATGCAGCACCATCACTTGTTTGAGAACTATTTCCCGCAGTTACACTGCCACCCAAAGAAAAGGCAGGCTTTAATTTAGCCAAACTTTCAAGAGAAGTATCTGCTCTAACTCCTTCATCTGTATCAACTGTAAATTTTCTTTTTTGCTTTTTTCCCTTTTCATCTAAATACACTTCTTCGATTTCAATAGGAAGAATCCCTGACTTAAAATAACCTTCTTTAATTGCATTACCGGCCTTTAGATGGCTTTGATAACTGAATGCATCCTGATCTTCCCTACTAACCTTATATTCATTTGCAACCGCTTCGGCAGTTAATCCCATGCTTACATAATAATCCGGATTATCTTTAGCAATCGAATAGGCAGGCGAAGTTTTCCACCCTGCCGTTGGCACCATGCTCATACTTTCTACACCCCCTGCAATAATACATTCCGCCATTCCCGATCTAATTTTTGCTGAAGCAATGGCAATACTTTCCAACCCACTTGCACAGTATCTGTTGATGGTAATTCCAGGTGCATGTATCCCTACTGCTTGTGCAGAAATCATTCTTCCTACTTGCAAACCTTGCTCCGCCTCAGGTACCGCATTGCCTACAATAACGTCATCAATTCTTTTTACATCCAACTGAGGTACGGTAGCTAGCAAACCCTTTATCAAATCAATCGCTAAATCGTCAGGTCTAGTGAACCTGAAAGCTCCTTTTTTACTTTTAGTAACAGCTGTTCGATAACCGGCCACGATATAAGCTTCCTGCATATCCTGTAATTTGATGATGGGTGATGAATTTTCTTTGAGTATTTTTGAATAGTTGTTTATGCAACTTTCTATACCAAAGTTATAAATTCTAAGGGAAAACAAAAAACTGATTACAGTCACCTAATTTTGCAAGATTATGTACGGAATACTTAGATCGATTTTATTTTTTTTCAATCCAGAATGGGTGCATTATTTCTCAATGAACGGATTGAAATTGCTATGCAAGCTACCCTTTGGAAAAGCTGTATTGGCCTCCCTTTTCAAGGTTTCGGGAAATCATTTAAATACCGAATTCATTGGGATTCAATTCCCTAATCCAATAGGCCTTGGGGCTGGATTTGATAAAAATGCGCGTTACCTCAATGAACTAGAAGCGCTTGGTTTTGGATTTGTTGAAATTGGTACTGTAACCCCAATAGCCCAAGCTGGCAATGACAAACCGAGGTTGTTTCGACTGCCAAAAGACAAAGCACTCATCAACCGAATGGGATTTAACAATGACGGAGTAGAAATTATACAGGATCGTCTAAAGAAATGGAATAACCGAGTAAAAACCACAAATAACTATCCTGAAAATGAACGCCTAATTGTGGGTGGCAATATTGGCAAAAATAAAATGACTCCCAATGAAGATGCTTGGAAAGACTATGTTATTTGCTTCAATGCATTGCATGAATTAGTAGATTACTTTGTCGTAAATGTAAGTTCTCCCAATACCCCAGGACTTAGGGAACTTCAAGAAAAAGAGTCTTTAAGAAAAATTTTAACTGAGTTGCAGAATCAAAATACCAAGTTCAAAACTCAAAAGCCTATTTTATTAAAAATTGCGCCAGACCTTAGCTTGGAACAAATTGATGATGTAATTTCTTTGGCCATAGAAATAAAATTAGATGGCTTGGTAGCAGCGAATACTACGATTGACAGGAAAAATTTATTAACCCAAGATGCGGTACTAGAAAGTATTGGTGCAGGCGGTTTGAGTGGTAAACCTTTACAAAAAAGAAGTACTGAAATTGTTCAATACATTCATGAAAAAACGAATGGTCAACTACCCATTATTGCTAGTGGCGGAATTTTCACCGGAGCGGATGCACAAGAAAAGCTGAGTGCTGGTGCCCGTTTAGTGCAAGTATGGACAGGGTTTGTATATGAAGGACCTTCGATTGTAAAAAATATAGCTACCCATCTAAAGAAAAATTAATCAACTCGCATTGGGATCAATGCCAGCAGATCAATTAGGTTAAAATACAAATAACAAAAAAAGAAGAACAAGATAGACGCTAAACATTATTTTTGTAAAATGGATTATTTATTTACTTCGGAAAGCTTGATCAGTTTTTTTATATTGGTAGTGCTAGAAATAGTACTCGGCATTGACAATGTAATATTCGTAAGTATTATTTTAAACCGGCTTCAAAAAAAATCAGACCAATTAAAAGCTCGGCGTCTTTGGATGATAACTGGTATTGTTTCCAGAAGTATGCTTCTCATAGGACTAGGCTGGCTTCTTGCCCAGAAAGGAAAACCTATCATTACTTTATTTGAAAAAGAATTTGACTTGGCGAGCATTGTAATGTTGCTGGGTGGGCTATTTTTAATTTACAAATCGGTTAAAGAAATCCATGGAAAATTAGAAGGGGAAGATCCAAATGAAATTACAAAAACAAAGAAAAATATAGGACTTGGTAAGGCTATCGGAGAAATTATTTTAATTGATGCCGTATTTTCATTTGATAGTATTATTACCG